>Ga0306920_100004781_pt1 | contig 17400 bp, 23 predicted proteins | sample flu12Cox44000170_FD_204666 | JGI IMG/M metagenome (GOLD analysis project Ga0306920, IMG submission 204666) | Lab enrichment of tropical soil microbial communities from Luquillo Experimental Forest, Puerto Rico - flux4day.12C.oxic.44.000.170 (v2)... | ecosystem: Environmental > Terrestrial >... | reverse complement strand
GGATCGTGCTCAATGAACATCGATGGAACCAACACCCTCGCGTGCACCAAGGGCATGGCGGAGATCAAGGGTGCGGTGAAGGTCTATCCACTGCCGCATCAGCCGGTGGTGAAGGACCTCGTGCCGTACTTGAGTAATTTTTACGCCCAGCACACTTCGATCGGGCCCTGGCTGAAAACCACTTCCCCGACGCCGCCCAAGGAATGGAAACAGAGCCACGACGATCGGCAAAGGCTGGACGGACTCTATGAGTGCATCCTGTGCGCGTGTTGCTCCACGGGCTGTCCGAGCTACTGGTGGAACAGCGATCGCTTCCTCGGACCCGCCGCTCTCTTGCAGGCCAACCGCTGGCTGCAAGACAGCCGCGACGAGGCGACCGGGGAGCGTCTCGACAATCTGGAGGATCCGTTTCGCCTCTACCGCTGCCATACCATCATGAACTGCGCCAAGGCGTGCCCAAAGCACCTCAACCCGGCCAAGGCAATCGCCGAGATCAGGCGCATGATGGTTGCCCGCCAGGTGTAGCTCTCCTGCATGTCCCGGGCGCAGCGCAGCATGGAGCGAAGCGAAATGATGCGCTGCTTGACCGGGACCTTATCGGGGTGGGGCCGGTGTTTTGTGCGGTCCCGGCTCAGCGGTGCACCGCTTCGCAAGGGCTGCGCGCTGCACCGCAGCCGGGACACGCGGCGTGTCCTATTCTTGACTTCCGCCGCCGCCGTTCATAGGTTCCGCGCGCTCTCGATAAGAGACCGCAAGACGTAAGCCGACCAGCTCCCGCGGCTGGAGGCCAACGCCCGACAGCGCGATGCGCCCTCGGGCGCATGCTCGCTTGAACCCGGCGCGCCGAGCACGCTGTCTGAAGGACGAAGCCGCAGGAAATCCGCATGTTCGATTCACTATCCGAACGACTCGGCAACATCCTCGACCGTTTGACGCGGCGCGGCGCATTGACCGAAGCCGACGTGGACGCGGCGCTGCGCGAAGTCCGGCGCGCGCTGCTCGAAGCGGACGTCGCGCTCGACGTGGTGCGCGCCTTCACCGAAAAGGTGAAGGCTCAGGCCATAGGCGTCGAAGTGATCAAATCGGTGACGCCCGGACAGATGGTCGTGAAGATCGTGCACGACCAGTTGATCGAGACCCTGGGAGCGCGGGGCGAGCCCGTCGAGCTCAATGCAGCGTTACCGGTGCCGCTCATGATGGTCGGTCTGCAAGGCTCGGGAAAGACGACCACCGCGGCCAAGCTCGCGAAACGCATAAGCGAGCTAGCGCGCCGCAAGGTGCTCATGGCCTCTCTCGACGTGCGCCGGCCCGCTGCCATGGAGCAGCTGGCGGTGCTCGGCAGGCAAATCGGCATCGACACGCTGCCGGTGGTCGCGGGCCAGCAGCCGACGCAGATTGCTCAGCGTGCACTGCAGGCGGGCCGGCTTGGCGGCTACGACGTGGTTATTCTCGACACTGCCGGCCGCACCACGCTTGACGAGGCGATGATGATGGAAGCGGCCGATGTCAAGCGCGCCGCAAACCCACACGAGGTCTTGCTCGTAGCCGATGCGCTCACCGGGCAGGATGCCGTCAATCTGGCGCGGTCATTCGACCAGCGTGTGGGTCTCACCGGGATTGTGCTCACGCGCGTGGATGGTGATGGGCGCGGCGGAGCGGCATTGTCCATGCGCGCGGTGACCGGCAAGCCGATCAAGCTCATGGGCACCGGAGAGCAACTCGACGCGCTCGAGGATTTCCACCCCGCGCGAATCGCTGACCGTATCCTCGGCATGGGCGATATCATCACGCTGGTCGAAAAGGCGGCGGCGACCATCGATGCAGAGAAAGCAGCGCGCGTTGCCGAGAGGATGCGCAAGGGCGCGTTCGATCTCGCTGACCTGCGCGAGCAACTGATTTCCATGCGGGACATGGGCGGCATGAGCGGGCTGATGGGTATGCTTCCTGGCATCGCCAAGATGAAGAATCAGCTCGCTGCGGCCAATCTCGACGAGCGTGTGCTTAAGCGCCAAGTTGCCATCATTGATTCCATGACGCCGAAGGAGCGCAGGAACCCCGACATCCTCAAGGCGAGCCGCAAGCGGCGCATCGCTGCGGGCTCCGGCACCAGGGTCGAGGACATCAACCGCATGCTCAAGATGCATCGAACGATGGCGGATGTCATGAAGGCGATGGGCGGCGGCAAGCGGGGCCCGATGGCGGGACTGGCCAGCATGCTTGGATTTGGGGGCGGAATGCCAAGCCCCGAGCAAATGCAAAAGCTCGCCGAGAAGATGCCCGGCGGGATTCCTGTCGGTCCGGGCGGCGGGCCGCAGCGGCCAGGCCTGCCGCCCGGCATTTCCGGGCTGGGCGCCAAATTCCCGGGCTCCGGCCCGCTGCTGCCGGGTCTTGGCGGGGGTAAGCCGCCGGGTCTTGGCGGAATTCCGGGATTCGGAAAGAAGAAGTGAACGAGCAGCGCTGAAAAGGAAATACCGATGTCGCTTAGGATTCGTCTCGCGCGGGCCGGAACAAAGAAACGGCCCTTCTATCATATTGTGATCGCCGACAGTCGTTCGCCGCGCGATGGGCGCTTCATCGAGCGGCTCGGCTACTACAATCCGCTGCTGGGAAAGGATAAGTCCGAGCGCGTCAAGCTTGATCTCGACAGGGCGCGCGGCTGGCTGGCCAAGGGTGCGCTGCCGACTGATCGTGTGCTGCGTTTTCTGGACCAAGCCGGGCTGATGAAGCGCGAAAAACGCGAAAATCCCAACCGCGCACTACCGCGCAAGGAGCGCAAGGCGCGTGCGGAGGAGGCGGCAAAGGCGGCGGCCGCCGCCAAAACCGCGCCCACGGCGGCAGCGAGCTGATGCGCGCCGGATAGGCGAACATGGCCGGGCGCATTTGCGTCGCGCAGATCGGCGGCGCGCATGGCGTCTCCGGCGAGGTCAAGCTCAAGACGTTCACTGCCGATCCCATGGCGGTCAAGGACTACGCTCCGCTGGAGAGCGAGGATGGAACTAAAAGATTTGTGATCGACGCACTGCGGTCAAGCAAAGGTCATCTGGTGGCGCGGCTGCGCGGTGTGACGGATCGGGATGCTGCTGAGCGGCTCACGCATACGAAATTGTTCGTCCCGCGTGAGCGCTTGCCACCGCCTGCTGCCGGCGAGTTCTATCATGCCGATCTGATCGGGGCTGCCGCCGTGACGGGGGATGGCAATGAGATCGGCACCGTGCTCGCCATACACGACTTCGGCGCCGGCGATATCATCGAGTTGCGGCTCAACCCGAGCGGCGCAATCCTCATGCTGCCGTTTACCGAAAGGGCTGTGCCGCACGTCGATATTGCGGCTCGCCGCATCCTCGTTGTTCTGCCGGAAAAATGAATGTGATGTGGCGCGCCGCTGTTCTCACCATCTTACCCGAAATGTTTCCCGGGCCGCTTGGCGCAAGCCTCGCCGGCAAGGCATTGGCGGCGGGCCTTTGGTCGCTCGAGACAATCGATATCCGCGCGCATGCGTCCGATCGCCACCGCTCGGTCGATGACACGCCTGCGGGCGGAGGGCCGGGCATGGTCATGCGCGCCGACGTGCTTGCCCGCGCGATTGACGCGGCCTCTCCGGCAGAGGACCGTCGGCCCCGCCTGCTGATGAGCGCGCGCGGACTTCCGTTGACGCAAGAGCGAGTGACTGCGCTTTCGAAAGGTCCTGGAGCTGTTCTCCTCTGCGGGCGCTTTGAGGGGGTGGACGAGCGCGTCATTTCAGCGCGCAATGTCGAGGAGATTTCGATCGGTGATTACGTGCTCTCTGGCGGAGAGATCGCGGCCTTAGCCCTGCTCGACGCCTGTGTTCGACTTCTTCCCGGGGTCATGGGCAAGCCTGCCTCCGCCGCCGAGGAAAGCTTCAGCCAGCGACTATTGGAGTATCCGCAGTATACGCGGCCGCAGGTTTGGGAGGGGCGGTCGATCCCCGAAGTGCTCACCTGTGGTGATCATGCCAAGGTAGCGGCTTGGCGCCGCTCCCAGGCGGAACGGCTCACCCGGGAGCGCCGGCCTGATCTCTGGGCCGCCTATCTCGCCTGCGGCGCTCGGCAAAAGGAGCCCTCGGGCGACGGGTGACAAAGCTCGCGCCGTGTCGTAGAAGCTCGCCCGATCCCAAAAATGCGCATGTCGTTTGGATCGACGCTGCCGACGGAGTGGTCCCATGAACCTCATTCAACAGCTCGAACAAGAGCAGGTCGCCAAGCTTTCCGCCGGCAAGAGCATCCCCGACTTTGCGCCGGGAGACACGGTTCTCGTCAACTACAAGGTGGTCGAGGGCGAGCGCACCCGCATACAGGCCTATGAGGGGGTGTGCATTGGCCGCGCGGGCGCCGGGCTGAACGAGAATTTCACTGTGCGCAAAATCTCCTATGGCGAGGGGGTGGAACGCGTGTTCCCGCTCTATTCGCCGATGATTGACTCCATCAAACTCGTCCGCCGCGGGAAGGTGCGCCGCGCGAAGCTCTATTATCTGCGCGGCCGTCGCGGCAAGGCGGCGCGGATCAGCGAGAGGCAGGAACAGCACCGCGGCGCCGAGCAGGAGGCCGAGATCAAGGCTGCTGAGTGACATGCCCCGCACGCTTTACGACAAGATCTGGGAAGATCATCTGGTCGATGAGCAGCCGGACGGCACCTGCGTCATTTATATCGACCGCCATCTGGTGCATGAGGTCACGAGCCCGCAGGCGTTCGAGGGTCTGCGACTCTCCGGGAGAAAGGTACGCGCGCCGGAGAAGACACTGTGCGTCGTTGATCACAACGTTCCGACCACCGATCGTAACCTGCCCAATCCCGACCCGGAGAGTGCGGCCCAGATCGCCTATCTCGCGGAAAATGCGAGGCTGTTCGGGCTTGAATATTTCGACGAGCATGACCGGCGCCAGGGGATTGTGCATATCATCGGTCCTGAGCAGGGCTTCACGCTCCCCGGCACCACCCTCGTCTGCGGGGACAGCCATACTGCGACACACGGGGCGTTCGGCGCGCTTGCCTACGGTATCGGCACGTCCGAGGTCGAACATGTGCTTGCCACGCAGACGCTGATCCAAACCAAGTCCAAGAACATGCGCGCTGTCGTCGACGGCAAGCTGCCGCAGGCAGTAACCGCGAAGGACATCATTCTCGCCATCATCGGCGAGATCGGCACGGCCGGCGGCACCGGTTACGCGCTGGAATACGCGGGGGAAGCGATCCGCTCGCTATCCATGGAAGGTCGCATGACCGTCTGCAACATGTCGGTCGAGGCCGGCGCCAAGGCGGGCTTCATTGCTCCCGATGAGAAGGCCTTCGAGTACTTGAAGGATCGGCCGCGCTCGCCGAAGGGCAAGTTGTGGGACGAGGCCGTGCGTTATTGGGAAACCCTGCGATCGGACGAAGGGGCGCATTTCGATCGCGAGATCAGGCTAGACGCAGCGAAGCTTCCCCCCCTCGTGACTTGGGGCACAAACCCCGAGCAGGTGGTTGCCGTCACCGGGCGCGTCCCGCGACCGCAGGATATCACTGACGAGCACAAGCGCCGCGCCGCCGAGACTTCGCTCGCATATATGGGTCTGGCCGGAGGAGAGAAGATCATCGACATCGCGATCGACCGCGTGTTCATCGGCTCATGCACTAACGCGCGGATAGAAGATTTACGCGCGGTGGCACGCGTGGTCGAGGGCAAGCATGTCAATGCGAGCGTCAAGGCCATGGTTGTGCCGGGCTCGGGGCTGGTGAAGGAGCAGGCAGAGTCGGAAGGTATCGACAGGATTCTGGTCAAAGCCGGCTTCGAGTGGCGTGAGCCCGGCTGCTCCATGTGCCTCGCCATGAATCCCGACAAGCTCGCGCCGGGCGAGCGTTGCGCCTCGACCTCAAATCGGAATTTCGAGGGGCGGCAGGGCTACAAGGGCCGCACCCATCTCGTGTCGCCGGCTATGGCCGCAGCGGCGGCCATCGCCGGCCACTTCGTCGATGTGCGGGAGTGGCGGTAGCGGGGGCTACGAATGGCCCGGCTGCCACCAGCAGTGCATCCTGGGAACAATGACCGGCCCGCTCGCCCGGTTTTCCGGGACGAGCCGTGACGTGCATTCCCGCACATGACCCGGTCCCGGCGCCTCGTATTCGTAGGGCACCGGATAGGTCGTGGAAAAGAGCCTATAAGGATAGGCGGGCATGACACGAATTCGCGCGCGCGGCCGCATGCGGCGCGCCTGGGCAAACGCTTGCGTCGAGGGCGTGCTTTTTTCTGTGGCTCTGCCTGTGCCCTGCGCCCGGGCGGCATCGCAGGGGGCAAGTGCGAGCAAGGCGCAGCCCACCACGGCCACGCTCATCGGTAGAAGACTTGCGCGTTTCAACAACATCTCACTTTCACGCTCGCCGATGACCCCGCTGCCGTCAACTGCTTGCTCCCAAGCTGAATCGAATTCTTTGCAGCTGATGCATTTTGGCATCACCCATGCTCTAAAGGCGCAATGCCCCGCCCGGCCTTTTCCGATCCGCTTGTCTGGCGAAGTGTAAAGGCGCCTTCGCTCGAGGAGATTGAGGCCCTGGCACAGACGGCATTTCACCGCCTGCCGCAGAGATTCCGGGCGCTATGCCAGGACCTCGTCATTCGGGTCGAGGAATTCCCGGAAGAAGCCGTGCTGGACGAATTAGGGGCGGAAAGCGATCTCGATTTGCTCGGCCTGTTTCAGGGAGTAGGTCTGCCATTCCGGTACGAAAGCGCGCCGATGCAGATGCCGAACATGGTCTGGCTCTACCGGCGACCCATTCTCGACTATTGGGCCGAGCACGACGAGACGCTGGGTGCCATTATCACGCATGTGCTGGTGCATGAGATCGGGCATCATTTCGGCCTCTCCGACGCAGACATGGCCCGGCTCGAGGCTGACGCCGCCTAGGGGATCCCGCAATGCTTGAGCCTAGCTCCGCGCCGTCATGCCCGGGCTTGTTCCGCGAGTGTCGGGTTCGCGATTCAAGCGCGACACAATGACTGGATTCGACAGCCTGTTCCCCGTCATGGCCGTGCTTGTCACGGCCATCCACGTCTTCTTAGCGACAAGCAAGTCGTGGATGGCCGGAACAAGTCCGGCCATGACGCTGTGGATATGTCGACGTAATCCTAAAATGCTCTCGCTCTACTCCGCGAGGCCTTTCGGTTATCGCACAAGAAGGATAAGACTTGTCTGAAGATTTGTCTCTTCGTCGTAACCTGGAACGCAGTAGACCATGGAAAAATTCACCACCCTGGAAGGCGTTGCGGCGCCGCTGAGGATGATCAACGTCGATACCGATATGATCATTCCCAAGCAGTATCTCAAGACGATCAAACGTACCGGGCTCGGTCGGGGATTGTTTGCGGAAAAGCGCTACCGCGACGACGGCAGCGAGAATCCTGACTTCGTGCTTAACAAGCAGGCTTATCGCAAAGCCAAGATATTAGTCGCTGATGATAATTTCGGTTGCGGCTCCTCGCGCGAGCATGCGCCTTGGGCGCTCCTGGATTTTGGGATTCGCTGCGTGATCTCCACCTCGTTCGGCGACATTTTCTACAACAACTGCTTCAAGAACGGGCTGCTGCCCATCAAGGTTTCGCCGCAGGACTTGGAGAAGCTGTTCGACGACGCCGAACGAGGGGCAAACGCAACTTTGTCCATTGATCTGGCCAAGCAGGAGATCAGAGGGCCCGATGGCGGCGTGATCAGGTTCGATATCGATGCACACCGCAAGGATTGCCTGCTCAACGGGCTGGACGACATTGGGCTCACGCTGGTCAAGCACGACAAGATCGAGAAGTTCGAGGAGAGATCGCGCGCCGGTCGCCCTTGGGTGTGATTCAGACGACGGGGCCGAGGATGGAGGACTCGGGCGGGCAGCAGACTCGGACTGCTCCCTCTCCGCGTTTCTTCAACGGGGAGAGGGTTGGGGTGAGGGGCGCACATCATGCGGGGACATGACAAAGAGACGGTTCTTCGCGAGAGGCGCCTGCGCCGGCAACTGACAGACGCGGAAACAAAGCTGTGGTTCGAGTTGCGCGACCGCCGCTTGGGCGGATTCAAATTCGTCCGTCAGGAAGCAATCGGCCGATATATCGCCGATTTCGTTTGTAGAGAGAAGAAGCTCATCATTGAAGTCGATGGTAGTCAGCATGCGTAGAATGCGCGCGACCGCACGCGGGATTTAAGTCTGGCTGAACTGGGATATGAGGCTCTGCGGTTCTGGAATTCCGACGTGCTGGGCAATTGTGACGGTGTCCTGACGATCATTCTCGCGAAGCTACAGAACGGCCCTGACTGATCACGACGCGAAATGCTTGCCCCTCACCCCACCCCTCTCCCCGTTGAAGAAACGGGGAGAGGGAGCAGGTCGGAGCCTGCCGCGCTCGCGTCGTTTTTTCACCACTTGTACCCCGGTCTCGGAGCTACGCCGCCTCGACGTGCGTCACCCTATAAAGGCAGGGCTCCGCTTCCTGGATCAATTCGCCGAAGCGCGGCCACTTGGCGCGGAACTGGGGCGAATGATGCGCGGCCTCCAGCTGTTTGCGATTCTTCCATTGCACATAGTTGATGACGTGACTGCCGTCCTCGCTGCGATGCAGGCTGACCGATACGAAACCGGGCTGCGTGGCCATGAACCGCGCGCGTTCGGTCATCAGTTGCAGCACTTCGGTCTGATTGCTCGGCGGCACCTTCACCGTGGTGATCTGGGTGACAATTTCGCTGTTCTCGCGGATCTCAGGCATGGCATTCTCCTCCTGCCAAAATGGCGCCATGCCTGGACAACGCGCACTGCATGCGGCGGGTTTCCGCGCCGCTAACCCTGCCGTTCGGCGATGGCGTCGCTGATGGCGACGGTGCGGCGTGCCGCCTCGGCATGCAGCCGCTCGACCATGCGGCCGTCCAGCTGAATGACGCCCTTCTCCTTATTCTCCGGGCGCGCAAAGGCGGCGATGATTTTCCGTGCCTGTGCGACTTCGTCCGGCGAGGGCGAGAAGGCGGCATTGCAGGGACCGATCTGGTTGGGGTGGATCAGCGTCTTGCCGTCGAAGCCCAAATCGCGAGCCTGCGCGCACTCCCGCGCAAAACCCTCTGCATCGCCGAGGTCGTTGAAAACTCCGTCCACTACATCAAGATCGTAGGCGCGCGCCGCCGCAATGCAGGTCATCAGCCATGGCAGAAGGGATGCACGCCCCGGCATGATCTTCGCCCGCGTTTCCTTGGCAAGATCGTTGGTCCCAAGGACAAAAACCGCGAGCCTCGTTGCGGCGTCCTGTGCCGCCGCGGCAATCTCCCGTGCATTGAGGACGGCGAGCGGTGTCTCCATCATCGCCCATATCGCAATGCGGTGCTCGGCACCGATGGAGGGGAGTCGCTGCGCGACATCCAGCAACAGGGCCGCGCTCGACACCTTCGGCACCAGGAGCGCATCGGGTCTGCCCTCAGCAATGGCTTTCACATCGTCAAGCCACCATGGCGTATCCAGGCCGTTGATGCGGACGACAACCTCGCGGGCGCCAAACCCGCCGGCAGCGAGCGCACCGCGCACCTGCGCGCGCGCGGCCGCCTTGGTTTCCGGTGCAACGGAGTCTTCGAGGTCGAGGATGACCGCGTCGGCCGCCAGCGTGCGCGCTTTCTCGATTGCGCGCGCATTCGATCCCGGCAGGTAGAGCACGCTACGTCGCGGGCGGAAGGTCATGTCAATTCTTCTCCGTTCAAGGATGCGGTCCGATCGCTGCTCGCGCTAATGATATAGAAGCACAAGGATTCTCGTGGCGAGAAGATAGATGTGGGTTGCCGGCGTCGATGGGTGTCGGGCGGGATGGCTGGTCGCTTTTGCACGCCCGAGCGGGGCTGAGGTTCGTGTGCGCGTCATGGCCAGGTTTGCCGAGGTGCTGGCGGCGGCGGAGAACGCATGCGTCATCGCCATCGACATTCCGATCGGATTGCCTGACCGGGTCGGCCGGGGCGGGCGCACCGCGGAGGGCCTGGTGCGGCCATTTTTGCGCGAGCGAAGATCCTCCGTCTTCTCGGTGCCCTCGCGCCCGGCCTTGGCGAGGGTTGATTATCGCGAGGCCTGTACGATGGCACTCGCTACCTCCGATCCGCCGCGCAAAATATCCAGGCAGTTGTTCATGATCAGAGCAAAGATTCATGAGGTGGACACGTCGCTGCGAAATGCACCGGAGGTCCTCGACCGCGTGTTCGAGGTCCATCCGGAGCTGGCGTTCTGGCGGTTGAATTCGAACAGCGCGCTGAATGAACCGAAGAGGCGGAACGGGCGCCGCCACGAGCCTGGGCTTGACCTGCGCCGAAGGCTGCTCATGGCGGCGGGATTTCCTGAATCGGTGGTCTACCGGCATGCACCCACAGGCGCCGGGGCCGATGATCTCCTTGATGGCCTCGCGTGCGCCGCGATAGCACGCCGCATCCACGCGGGTCTTGCGCGGCCGTTTCCCGATCCGCCCGAGCGCGATGCGTTCGGGCTGCCGATGGCCATCTGGGCGTGACCGCCTCCTTAAATGCTTGAACAAACTATGCGTCGTCGTGCCCGGACTTGTTCCGGGCATTCCGTGCGTACGTCGTTCGTGTGGTCAGTTCAGTCAGCGGTCGCAGTGTTGCTCTGTCCGCGTAACGCTCACGCCGTTCTGCCGCTCGGCAATCGCGATGTCACGGCAGTTGCGATGCTGCCCGCGTCCTTCGGTCTCGATCGCCGCGCTAGGCGGGCGTGGCTCTTCGATCAGGACCTTCGGGCTTCTACTGGGCCCCGTTTGCATATTGCGTTCGAGCTGCGCGATGTTGACGTCGGCGCCCGCCGCTGGCCTGCCTAACAACGGGGCTGTCGCCAGTAGGGCAACCGCCATCAAGCCAAGTCCGCTCGTTTGCATGACAGTCCCTCCTTCCAACCGGAATTGCCGTCTGCGACTCGGTGGCCAGATGTCCCCCAAAAGGCGCCGCCGCCTGTCGGCTATTCAACCAAAACCGAATGCATTGGTTCCACGGGAAGATGGCGGAGAAATCTTGGGCTTCCGCTCACGACGGCAGTCGATCCGTGTGCGATTGACCATCGGATCGAGGCGGGTGCACTGTGTGTCAACGGGCGCGATGCGCGATCTAGTGTGGCGGATTTGACGTTTCGTACCAGCGTTGCCGCGAGTCATTCGTAGGAACGTCAAATCCAAAGCCACACTAGAATCAAATAGTTGCTAGTGTCCCTTTGGTTCCGACGTTTGTACAAGCGCTCGGAACCGGGACACTAGCCTGCGAGCTCATTTGCAGCCGGATGGAGGAGAATTCCAGTGTTCGATTTTCGGTTCGACTATCACGACCTGTTTCAGTGGGAGCGGTTCATTACCCCCTCGATCATCAAGGTCTTTTACTGGCTCGCGATCGGCGCCTCGGTTTTGTTCGGCCTCTCCGGCATCATATCCGGGTTGACGCTTATGGCGCTGCATCCACTCGCTGGGTTGTTCTGGATAGTGGCCAGCATGATCTCGACGGTTGTCGGGATCATCTTGGCGCGTATCGTCGCAGAGTTTTTCCTGATCATGTTCCGGATCAACGAGCATCTCGGGGCCATTCGCCAGCGCGGACAGATGTAATCGGGCGGGACGAGCCGCGCCGCTCAGGTAGCAAAACGGAAATGCATGACGTCGCCATCAGCGACGACATAAGTCTTGCCCTCTAGACGCATCTTGCCGGCCTCGCGTGCCCCGCCCTCGCCGCCGCAGGTCACATAGTCGGCGTAAGCGATAGTCTCCGCGCGAATGAAGCCGCGCTCGAAATCCGAATGTATGACGCCGGCAGCCTGCGGCGCCTTGGTCCCGCGTTTGATCGTCCAGGCAGCGGTTTCCTTGGGACCAGCAGTGAAAAAAGTGATCAGGTCGAGCAGTTGGTAGCCAGCACGGATCAAGCGATCGAGACCGGGGTCATCGAGACCGATCGCGGCAAGATATTCCCTGCGTTCGCCGGACGGCAGCGCCGCAATTTCCGCCTCTATCTTCGCCGAGATGATGACGCAGGCCGCGCCTTCCTGTTTGGCGCGCGTCTCGACTGCGCGAGTGAATTCGTTTCCGGCGGCGGTCGCGCGCTCGTCCACATTGCAAACAAAGAGCACTGGGATCGAGGTCAGCAGTCCGAGCGCGCGAAATGCCTTCTCCTCCTCCGTCCTGCGCTCAACCAATCGGGCGGGCTTTCCCGCATGCAGCGGCTCGAGAGTGCGGCGGAGCAGATCGAGAGTCTGCTTGGCCTCGACTGCACCCTTGTCGTCGCCCTTCGCTTTCTTCTCTAGTCCCTCGACACGCCGCTCCAAGCTCTCGAGATCGGCGAGCATCAGCTCGGTTTCGATGGTGTCGATATCGGCTATGGGATCAATAGCCCCCGCCACGTGCGCGACTTCCTTGTCCTCGAAGCAACGCACCACATGGGCGATTGCATCTACCTCGCGCACGTGGGCAAGGAATTGATTACCCAAGCCCTCACCTCTTGAAGCCCCTTTCACGAGTCCTGCGATGTCGACGAAGGTGAGTCTTGTCGGCTTGATCTTGGCTGACTTGGCGAGCTTTGCGAGCACTTCGAGCCGCGGGTCCGGAACCATCACCTCGCCGATGTTCGGCTCAATGGTGCTGAATGGATAATGCGAGGCCTGTGCCGCCGCGGTTGCGGTCAGTGCGTTGAAGAGGGTGGATTTTCCGACATTTGAAAGGCCGAGAATGCCGCATTTGAAGCCCATGAGCAGCTCTTACTCATTTCATCAACAGGAGGAATGCTCGTTCGAGCGATTCATCGGCTTTAGATCAAATCCTCTCGCCTGCATTGCGAGGTGAACCTTGTTCTGAAAGCTCGCGTCCTGTCTCTTTGCCAGGAGATCAGCGTTCTCGGCAATGGTCGCGCACAGGCTCTCGACCCACGGCCGCTCATCCTTGGCAAAATCGTTGAGCACGTAGCCATGCACCAGTTCCTTCAGGCCGGGGTGCCCCACTCCGACCCGCACACGCCGGTAGTCGTTGCCAATATGTGCCGAGATCGACCGCAGCCCATTGTGTCCGGCGATCCCGCCCCCGGTCTTCACGCGGATCTTGCCGGGAGCGAGATCGATCTCGTCGTGGAAGACGACGATCTCGGGCAGCCCGAGCTTGTAGAAATGGGCGGCCTCGGCCACCGCGCGGCCGGAATCGTTCATGAAGGTGCCAGGCAGAAGTAGTAACATGCGCTGGCCGGCAAGCGGGCCTTCCGCCGCCAATCCCTGGAAGCGGCGGCGCCAGGGGCCAATCCCGTGCCGCTTGGCGATCGCATCGACCACCATGAAGCCGATATTGTGCCGATTGCCGGCATAGCGCGAGCCGGGATTGCCGAGCCCGACCAAGAGCAGCATGCTGTGCTAGAAGAACTTGATCCTCTGATAAGCTATTTCTTCTCGGCGGCTGGAGCTGCAGGGGCAGCGCCGGCGGCGGGCGCCGCACCAGCACCAGGAGCGGCACCGGGAGCCGCGCCCTCGGCGGGAGCACCAGCTGCTGCCGCGGCCGCGGCTGCTGCCGCGGCAGCCGCCGCCGCTTCCGCAGCCGCTTTCATTTCTTCGGCGTAGCCAGACGGCGGCACGATGGTGACGAGCGTCTGATCCAGCCTGCCTACTACTCGCACATTCGGGGGCAGCGCGATCTCATCCAGATGCTTCGAATAATTGATCTCAAGACCTGAAATATCAACATCTATCGATTCGGGGATCGCATCGGCGGAGCACACGACTTCCACCGTATGTGTGACGATGTTGACAGCGCCTCCGCGCTTTACTCCCGGCGCCTGATCGGCATTCATGACGTGCACAGGGATGCGCACCCGGATTTGTGCTCCTTCGGCGAGACGCAAAAAGTCCACGTGGACGGGCAGGTCCTTCACGGGATCGAGCTGAAAATCCCGAGGAATGACCCGCTGTTTCGTGCCGTCGACATCGAGCTCGTAAATGCTGGTGAGAAAGCGACCGGCGTAGATACGCTGCTTAAGCTCGGCATGATCGACCGATACGTTGAGTGGTGGTTGACCGCCCCCGTAAACCACACCCGGCACGCGGCCCGCACGACGCTCGGCCCGGGCGGCCCCCTTACCCGCGCCCGCCCGCGCGCTCGCTTTCATTTGCTTCATGGTCGCCATGTGGGAATCCTCTGCAGCAAGTCTGGACCCTCGCAAGCCTCGCAATCGTCGCGAGCCCGCGCGCTTATACTGATGGAGATGGTGGATTTCAAGAAATGGAGGAGCTCGCTCCGCGCGGTGGACGCTCACGCCACGCCGCCAGTTCCCACCTTTGCCTCCAGAGCAGCGATCCGCGCCTTGAGAGCTTCGTTCTCCTCGCGCGCGAGCCGCACCATATCCTTGACCGCTTCGAACTCTTCGCGCTTGACCACGTCGAGCTCCCGCAAGATGCGATCCGCCTGGGTGCGAACGACTGTGTCTACCTCTCGCTTCATCCCTGAAGCAACGCCCGCGGCGTCGTTCATCAACCGTGCGATCTCGTCCAAAAATCGATTGGTGGTCTGGGTCATGACGATTGGCCTTCAGCGTGCGCTGTAGCGGAACCGAGCTCAGCTGGATTGCCGGCCTATAATGGTGATAACGGGTTGCACCCACAAGGGCGCTCCAAGACCGAGCGGGCCCGGCTTGACATCCCACCAGGGCTGCCCGCATCACCCCAGCGCAACATAAATCGCTCATGCCGCTTTACGTGATCCCGTTTCCGGCCTTTGATCCCGTGCTCATCAGCTTCGGGCCGGTTGCTATTCGCTGGTATGCCCTTGCCTACATCGTGGGCATTCTGCTCGGCTGGCTCTATGCCCGCACCATCATCAAGCACGAGAGTCTCTGGGGCGGTCCAGCGCCCCTGAAACCGGCCGACTACGACGATTTCGTGCTCTGGGTGACGCTCGGCATCATTCTCGGCGGCCGGATCGGCTACGTGCTCTTCTACAACCCGGCCTATTTCGCAGAGAACCCGCTGGAAAGCATGGAGCTGTGGAAGGGCGGCATGTCGTTCCACGGCGGATTTGTCGGCTGCGTCGTCGCGGTGGTCCTGTTCGCGCGACACCGCGGAATACCGGTGCTTTCACTCGGGGATCTGACTTGCGCCGCTGGTCCAATCGGACTTCTCCTCGGCCGCATCGCCAACTTTATCAACGGCGAGCTATGGGGCCGAGCAACCGACGTGCCATGGGCGATGGTGTTCCCGAATGGCGGACCGTTGCCGCGCCATCCAAGCCAGCTTTACGAGGCCTTACTTGAAGGACTTGTGCTGTTCCTTGCCCTGGCGGTGTTGATACGGGGGGGCGCGCTCAAGCGACCGGGCTTCATCATTGGAGCTTTCGCAGTCGGCTATGGCGTGGCGCGCTCGTTCTGTGAGCTGTTTCGCGAGCCTGATGTGCAGCTTGGCTTTCTCTGGGGGGGCCTGACCATGGGCATGCTGCTGTCCGTACCGCTGATACTCACCGGCTTCGCATTCATGTTCGTGGCTTTGCGGCGCAAACGCGCGGCGCAGCCGTGACGGCGCAGAGAAACACGGGGCCAGAGGGCGTCCCTGATACGGCACCGCTGGAAGCAGAGGTTCGCCGCCGCATCGAAAGCGCGGGATCATTGTCGGTCGCGCAATTCATGGAGCTATGCCTCACGCATCCTGAGCACGGCTACTATTCGACGCGTGCGCCCATCGGAGCCGGCGGAGACTTCACCACAGCGCCCGAGATCAGCCAAATGTTCGGCGAACTGCTCGGAGTTTGGGCGGCCGCGGCATGGCGCGCCATAGGATCGCCCGAAAACTTACGGCTCGTGGAGCTTGGCCCCGGTCGAGGCACGATGATGCTCGACCTGCTCCGGGCGGCAAAAGTGATGCCCGCATTCCGCGCCGGCATCGTGGTGCACCTGGTCGAGATCAGCCGCGCGTTGGCACACCTTCAGCGCCAGGCCCTGAACGGAACGGACGTGCCGGTCTCCTGGCATGCCACGCTGGACGATGTTCCCGATGGTCCTGTCATCATCGTCGCCAACGAGTTCTTCGATGCGCTGCCGGTGCATCAAGCCGTCATGTGTGCAGACGGCTGGCATGAACGCGTGGTCAAGCTCGATGAGCGTGGCCGGCTCGGTTTCAGCATTGATCGCGATCCGATCCCGCTATTCGATGAGCTTCTCCCCAAGGAGATCCACGCGGCGAAGATCGGCGAAATCTTCGAATGGCGCAGCGACAAGGTTGCGCTGGAGCTGGGCCGTCGGATTGCGAAGGCGGGCGGAGCTGCCCTCATCATCGACTACGGCCACGCCAAAAGCGCGGTCGGAGATACGCTGCAAGCTGTAAGGCGGCATGCGGCCGCTAGCCCTCTGCTGGCGCCAGGCTTGACCGATCTCACTGCGCACGTCGATTTCCAGGCGCTGGCGGAGGCTGCCGGAGGGATGGGCGCGCTCGTACATGGACCGGTTTCGCAGGCCGATTTTTTGCGCCGGCTCGGGATTACGCAAAGAGCGGCTGTGCTCAAAGCGGGAGCACCACCCGAACATGCGAGCGCGATCGATGCGGCGCTCGAGCGCCTCACCAACCAGGATCGCACTGGTATGGGAGGACTCATAAAGGTTCTCGCGTTGTCCAAGCCTACGGTCGGTTCGCTTCCCGGCTTCAATTCATAGAGCCTGCTCGCTCGTGAAAGAGCTCGCGCCAAAGCAGAGCCGGACGTGACATACTGATCCCATGCTGCAGGCCCCCTCCCTCGGCGCGCTTCCCGGCATTCGCCATGCCTTCTTTACGCGTGAGGGAGGCGTATCGAAGGGCCTTTACGCGGGTCTCAATGGTGGAGTTGGCTCCCATGACGATCCCGCCAATGTCGCCCAAAACCGCGCCCGCATGGCCGGCACGCTGGGTGTCCTCCCGGAGAACCTGGTCACGGCCTACCAGATTCACTCTTCGGATGTGGCGATCATCGATCGTCCTTGGGCAGCCCAGCAGCGACCGCGCGTCGATGCGCTGATCACCAGGCGGCCCGGTGTCGCCGTGGCTGTTACGACCGCTGATTGCGGTCCTGTTCTGCTAGCGGACGCCAGCGCAGGGATTGTGGCTGCCACGCATGCGGGTTGGCGAGGCGCTGCCAAGGGGGTGATCGAAGCGACGGTCGCCGCCATGGAGCGCTGTGGTGCCGAGCGCAGACGCATAGTGGCGGCACTCGGACCGATGATCAGGCAGCCGAACTATGAAGTCGGCCCTGAGTTCGTCGCCGCCTTCAAAATTCAGGGCGAGGCCGATGAGCGATTTTTCGCGCCTGCATCGCGCGCAGATCATGCATTTTTCAATCTCGCCGGCTACATCGCTGCGCGGCTTGCCGGGGCAGGCATTTGCCACATCGAGGATCTCGGTCATTGCACTTACTGCGACCCAGCTCGGTTC
>Ga0306920_100004780_pt1 | contig 17400 bp, 15 predicted proteins | sample flu12Cox44000170_FD_204666 | JGI IMG/M metagenome (GOLD analysis project Ga0306920, IMG submission 204666) | Lab enrichment of tropical soil microbial communities from Luquillo Experimental Forest, Puerto Rico - flux4day.12C.oxic.44.000.170 (v2)... | ecosystem: Environmental > Terrestrial >... | reverse complement strand
GAAACCCTCTAGAAAAGTTTGAGGTGATTGTTCCCGCCGGTATTCGTCTTCCCCGGTAGTCCCGGATCAAGGTTCCAACCGCTCCTTGGACGGCCTCCCCGGTTGACGGCCATCAGGGGGAAACGCCCAGAGCGGCCTGTGGTGAGTTAGCGGTCCGGGCGGGAGACCCAGATGCACGCCGCTCGCAGGAGCCTTCAGGCCGTCATGGTTCTTTTCGCCGCAAGTTGTTTCGGTCCGCCGGTGTTTTCTCAGTCCGCGCAATTCTTCAGGGTAGAGGCACTCTCTCTCGGCCTTCCGAGCCCTCCGTTCTCCGCTAATCCTTGCTCCGCCAATGGGAATCGTTCTGTTGCCGGTTTGCCGGGTGAGGCTGACCCGAACGGCAGCCCCCCTACTTGCAGCCATTCGCCGTCCAAAACCTCCGCCGCCGGGCTGGTTGTTCCCTGCAACCTATCAACTCAGGCAATCACCCCGTGCTTGGCTTCGAGCGACGTCGTCCGCGACGATCTGAACACCATGGGAAAACAAGGTCAATCGATCCTTCACGCCCGCGACAAGGTACTCGAAATCCTACAAGCGGAAAACGCTTGTACCGATTGGTACCGCACCAAGAATTCCGATCCCGCAGCCGTCTTTCGAACCCTCACCTTCTCGGTCGACCGCAACGGGGAGGGCTTTGTTCGGAAAACCCCCGCGACCGATGGCGTCGAGATGATCCGCAGCCCGTACGTTGCCAGTGTCGAACAAGACGGAGGGCCTAAGTCCACCGTTACGATCAATGCAAATGGGGCCTTCTTCTACCCGGCAGCGAATGTGCTCGAGGATCGATTCCAGGGGGGACCGGCGGAATTTCACGGTGCCCGCGCGATCGCAGTCGGACCCTACATCGGCGGCTCCTTTCGTGCTCAGGTCCTAGTCCTGCTGCATGAATTCGGCCATGTGATCGATCTCCTGCCCGAGGATCACGACGATCGCGATGGCAAGTCCAGGGAGAACACCATGGATGTGCTGCGCGCCTGCCGAGCCGAATTGGAATCCAAGCGGGCGCCACACACCTTGCTGGTGTCACGTTGACACGCGGGAGTCTCAACCGGTCAAATCGCAATCTCAGCCGTTCCGGCCCTGCTAGGTATGGGACTCCGCAATGGGCGGCCAGGAGGGAACGATTTGTCGCTGTGGGTAGGAGCGGGCAACCTCAACCGTTAGGAACTCCAGGCCGTTGATCAATTCTCGTGCCTCGGCCGTTGTTCCTGTGAGTTGGCGCGTCCGTGCCTTGCGCTTTTTCCCGAACGAGGATGAAGTGGAGTGGCGCGCAATCGTCCGCTAAGGGGCGCGTCGGCGCGCCAGAAAGTGTGCGAGCAGGGCAAAAATGGCGTAATAAAACACCGCGTTGCTCACGATCGCAATGCGCAGGAACCAACCAAATGTCCACGCCAGCGATCCGTGCGTATCCGGCATGATCAGCTCAGCAATTTTCAAACCTGGGGACAGCAGAACCAGCAATGGTAAGGGAACTTGCGGCTCGAGAGGCATGGCAATCGCCAGGGCCAGAAATCCAGCTACTAGGCCCAACCCTCCAAAGAGCAGATTGCGCAGCAATTTCGCTTGAGCCATCAGCCTCATTCTAGGGTGGTTCCCGTCCATCTCGCCAATCGAACCGTCGGCAAGTTGCCTTACCGCAAACTCCCCAATCCGGCATTGCGCACGGCATGGAGGAGAGATCGGCCCGGACGGCTTCCCAACGGAGTTCTAAAAGTCTGCTAACCTCCTGTGGGAAGGTAAGTCCTAACACTAGGAGCCGGGGGAACCTCATGAAATTCCATCGCACTTTTATTTTTGCTCTCGCCGTCTGTGCCCCCATCTCCGCCTTGCTGCTGAGGGGTACGCGCGCGGGGGCGCTCGGGCAGGACCAGGCCGCAAAGAAATACTCCCAGACGCCGACCATTGAGGAGTACCAGCCCCGATCCACTCTGGTCACCGGGGAACACAAAATCGAATGCGCGAAGTTTCCGTTCATCGACATTCACAGCCATCACCCAAACCCCACGCCCGAGCATGTGGATCAGCTCGTCAAGGAAATGGACACGATCAACCTGCGCGTAATCGTGAACTTGAGCGGCGGCACGGGAGACCAGCTGCGCCAAACCCTCGCGACCATGAAAGGCCGCCACCCGGATCGCTTCGTGGTCTTTGCCAATCTGAGTTACAACGACCTCAACACGCCCGGCTACGGCAAGCGGGCGGCCGCGCGTCTCGAGCAGGACGTCGAGACCGGCGCGCAAGGCCTGAAAATCTTCAAGAATTTCGGAATGGATGTGAAATACTCGAACGGTCAGCGGGTGCACGTGGACGATCCCGAATTCGATCCCGTGTGGGACAAGTGCGCCGAGCTTGGTATTCCCGTGCTCATCCACATCGCCGAGCCATCGGCGTTTTTCGATCCGTGGGACTACCACAACGAGCGCTGGATAGAGTTGAAGCAATTTCCCGCTCGCTCGCGCCCGCCGGACAAGTATCCGCCGTTCGAAACGCTTATCGCCGAGCGCAACCATCTCTTCGCCAAACATCCAAAAACCAATTTTATCGCCGCGCACCTGGCTTTTCACGGCAACGACCTCGAACGCCTCGGAAAAACGCTCGACACGCTGCCGAACATGTACGTGGACATCGCTGCAGTGCTTGCCGAGCTGGGCCGCCAGCCTTATTCGGCCCACGATTTCCTGGTGAAGTATCAGGACCGCGTCTTAATGGGCAAAGACATTTACGACGTGAACGAATACAAGTGGTATTTCCGGGCGCTTGAAACCCGCGATGAGTACTTCGAGTATTACCGCCCGCGCCATGCATTCTGGCGCATTTACGGTTTCCAGGTCCCCGACGAAGTGTTGAAAAAAGTCTATTACAAAAATGCCTTGACACTCGTTCCCGGAATCGACCGCGAGGCATTCCCGGAATAACGAGATGGAAGGGGCCCGGGCGGATTCTGGTATTTGGATTTTTCCAGGAGGACTTCCATGCAAATGGGGTTACTTCTCCAAGACCTGAAATACGCGGTTCGCTTGCTGGGCAAAGCGCCGGCATTCACGGCCGTGGCGGTTCTCTCGTTGACACTGGGCATTGGCGCGAACACCACGATTTTCACGCTGGCCAAGGCGTTTTTTCTGGAATCGGTCCCGGTGAAAGATCCGGCGCGTGTCGTCAGTCTTTATTCGAACGCGCAAAGCCGTAAAGGCCCGCCGCAGGAATACCTCCCCACCCCCTACCTCAACGCCGTCGACTATCGCGAGAAGACCAATGTGTTTGCGGGCTCCGCCATTGCCATCTTCACTGGAGTCAAGTTTGTGATATCCGGCAAGCAAACGCAGCAACTTTTCTCGGAACTGGTGAATGGAAATTTCTTTGATGTGCTCGGGGTGCAACCGTTTCTCGGGCGCGGATTCTCGCAGGCGGAGGACGCCTCGCCGAGCCCGGTGGCGGTGGTGAGCTACGCTTTATGGAATACGCAATTCGGGGCCGACCCGCAGATTCTCGGGCGAACGATTCAACTGAACGAGCAGGACTTCACGGTGATTGGAGTTGCGCCTCGCGAATTGCGCAACATCGGCAACCTGGGGAGCCCCGATCTGTGGATTCCCATCTCCATGCGCGACCTGATGCTCGCCGGCGTGCAGAAACAGTGGCTTTATGACCGCGGATTCCGGATGACGGCCATGGTCGCGCGGCTTAAGCCGGGAGTGAATCTCAAGCAAGCGCAGATCGCCGTGCAGGCGCTGGCGGTGGATCTTGAAAAAGAATTTCCGAAGCAAAACGGCGGCCGCAGCGGAATGCTGGTGCCCATCAACGAAACGGCCATTCCGCCGCAATTGCACAGTGTCTTCGCGAAAGCGGGCGCCTTGATGACGTTGATCGTCAGCCTGGTGCTGCTCATCGCGTGCGCCAACGTCGCGAATTTGCTGCTCGCCCGCGCGACACAGCGGCAGCGCGAAATCGCCGTGCGGCTGGCCCTGGGCGCGGGACGCATGCGCCTGATCCGCCAGTTGCTCACCGAGAGCTTGATGCTAGCCCTGCTCGGAGGAGCGTTCGGGATTCTCCTCGGCTTTTGGGGCAAAAGCGTGCTCGCTTCGCTTTTGCCTCGGGGTCTTGCACGCAATCTGAATCTGAGCCTGGACGGCCGCGTGCTTCTTTACACTTTAGGCCTCGCTCTGGTGGCCACGATTCTTTTCGGCTTGGTTCCCGCGCTCCAAGCTTCGCGAATGGATCGCATGGTCGCGTTGAAGGATCGCACTAACGCGCCGGGAGGCAGCGCGCGCTGGTTCGGCCTTCGCGGCGTTCTGGTCATGGTGCAGATTGCTCTGTCTCTGGTGGCGCTCGCGGGCGCCGGCTTGTTCATCCATAGCTTGCGCAACGCGCAGCAGATCGATCCGGGGTTCGAGGTGAAGCGCGAACTCGTCATGTTCGTGAACCTCGGCGCGGCACAATATCCGCAGGCCCAGGCCGAAGGTTTCTACCGTGACGTCGTCGAGCGGCTCCAGACGCTTCCCGTAGTCGCCGGCGCGAGCATCGCCGATTCCGCGCCCTTCAACGGAGGCCTGCAGCGGACCACCTTCACTGACGGCGTGGATAGTACCGATCCGCGCAACGGCAAACTGACGCCGTTGATCGCCGTTGCTCCCGGATTTTTCAAGACCGCGGGCATCTCGCAGCTCGGTGGACGTGCCTTCACTGACCAAGACAACGAGACCGGGGCGATGGTCGCGGTCGTCAACAAGGCTATGGCGGAAAATTTCTGGCCCGGCCAGGATCCCATCGGCAAGCACATCCATTTTCTCGGAGAGACCTGGGACGTCACCGTGGTCGGCGAAGTGAACACGGTCAAGTACCTGACGCTCGGCGAACCTCCACAGGCGATCATTTACGTCCCGCTGAAGCAGCACTACGCGCCGGCGGTGACCGTGTATGTGCGCACCAAGGAGGACCCGGACAAGGCGCTCGCGAGCGTCCGCAGCACCGTGCAATCGCTGATTCCTTCGGTTCCGCTGACGAACGTCCAGACCGTGGGGCAGACCATGGTGCAGTCGCTGACCGCGCCGCGCATCGGTGCTGAATTGCTCGGCACCTTTGGCTTGTTGGCTTTGATCCTCGCCGCCATCGGAACCTACGGCGTAATGTCCTATTCGGTCAGCCAGCGCACGCAAGAGATCGGCATCCGCATGTCCCTCGGCGCTCAGGCCCGCGACGTTCGCCAGTTGATTCTTGCAAACGGGCTGGCCATGGTCTCGACCGGCGTCGCCGGCGGCCTGGTCTTTTCGACGTTGCTCGCCCGGGCTATGAGCAGCTTGCTATTTGGCATCGGCTCTTTCGACGCAGCCAGCTTCCTGGGCACCTCGGCGCTCCTGATTGCTGTGGCGATGGCGGCGTGTTGGATTCCGGCGCGGCGGGCCATGGGCGTCGATCCGTTAATTGCCCTTCGCTACGATTGACACTCCCCTCCCTGGAGGGAGGAGATTCCTACTGGTTCCACGCCCAAGCGGGGATACCTTCGGTGGGTTCCTGCCACGACGGGCTTCATCCTCAGCGTTGGCGAGGGCCCGTAGCTTCTGGAGGATTTTGATTTACTTCTTCGCGAACTCGTCGAGCGCCTTCAGCAGCCGGTCCACTTCGTCCATGGTGTTATAGTGCACGAGTCCGATGCGCAGCACGCCGCCCTTGGATTCGACCCCCAGGCGTTCGGAAAGGTTGAGGGCATAAAAGTTGCCGTCCCAGGTGAACAGGCCCCGATCACCGAGGAACTTCGCAATCTCGGTCGGATGGCGCTCACCCACCCGTAGGGAGATCGTGGAGCAGCGTTCTTCAAATCGCTTGGGATCGGTGATGCCGTAAACCTTCACTCCGGGAATCGTTTGCAACCCACCCAAGAGCCTCGCGAAAAGCGTCTTTTCGTAAGGTACGGTCGAGCGGTAGGCCGCCCGCAGTGATTCCCGCCGCGTTTTCACACTGGAATCGGAGCGCCGCCCGAGCCCTGCAAGGTAATCAACCGCCGCGCCAATTCCCGCAATCAATTCTTGCACCTGGGTCCCGGTCTCCCAGCAATCGGGAATCGCATCGGTCGCCGGACGCACTTTGTAGGGTTTGAAGCGCTCGAAATGCTCTTGCTTTCCGTAGAGTGTTCCCATGTGCGGCCCGAAAAACTTGTAGGACGAACACACCAGAAAGTCGCAGTCCAGCCCTTTCACGTCGATCAGTCCGTGCGGAGCAAAGTGCACCGCGTCCACAAACATCAGCGCTCCCGCCCGATGCGCGAGTTTCGTAATTTCCTCGACAGGGTTGATCGTCCCCACCATGTTCGACGCGTAACCGACCGCCACCACCTTGGTTTTCCCGGTGATCTTCCGCTTCAGATCGTCGAAATCGAGGGTGCAATCCTCTTCGTGAATGTCCACCTGCCGGACGATCACTCCCTTTTCCTCGAGTGCCCGCCACGGCGCCACGTTGGCATCGTGGTCGAGCGTGGTCACCACGATTTCATCCCCGGCCTTCAACTCCCGCCCGATCGCGCGCGCCAGCGCAAACGTGATGGTGGTCATGTTTTGCCCGAACACGACTTCGTTGGCATGGCAATTGAAAAAATCCGCCATTGCCTGGCGGGTGGACCGGATCATCGCGTCGTTTCGCCGGCTGGTCTCAAAGGCTCCGCAGGTGTTGGCGTTCGCGCTGGCAAAGTAGCTGTCAATCGCCTGGATCACTTGTTTCGGAACCTGCGTTCCCGCCGGGCCATCCAGAAACGCCGCCGCCTGCCCTTGCACTTCGAAGGCGAGCGAAGGAAACTGCTCGCGTACCCACGCCACATCGAAGGTTCCGGTTCCCGTTTCCTGTACCGCTGGTGTGCTCATGGTCTGCTTTCTATCGCGCGATTCATTCTTGTCGAACAAGTTAGTCTCTCATAAGCGCTCGGGGCGTTCGAGCAGCCAAGGAGTAAACCTGTCCCCGGTCGGCGGACAATTTGGCCATGCTTTTCTATACGGCTCCAGTCTCGGACTCGCTTATTTGCATCGCTTTGCGTGATAGCATCTTTCCTCTGCGGTTACACATGCCGCTCGGGCGCCGGCTATAAATCAAATGAGCCATCGCGTGTCGGTAGGCTCCGCGCCCCGTTTCTCCATGAGGTGCATTGTGTCCGAAGCAACTTCGCCGACCGAGCGCACGCGCGTGGTGCGCGAGCCACACCGCGGCGTCTATGACCGCGAAAGCATCTACAAAATTCTCGACGAAGGATTTGTCTGCCACGTCGGATTTTCGATCGATGGCCAGCCTTACGTGATCCCCACGCTGTTCGCCCGCGTGGGCCACGCGCTCTATTTCCACGGCTCCGCCGCCAGCCGTATGCTCCGCAAACTAACTGAGGGCATTCCCGTTTGCGTTACGGTCACGCTCACCGACGGCTTTGTCCTGGCGCGTTCTGTTTTCAACCATTCGATAAACTACCGCTCCGCCGTTGTGCTCGGCAACGCAACCCTGGTCGATGCGCCGCAAGAAAAGCTGGAGGCCCTGCACGGTTTTACCGAGAAAATCCTCCGGGGGCGCTGGAAGGATGCGCGCCAGCCGAGCGACCAAGAATTGAAAGCCACCAGCATCCTGCGCCTGCCGCTCAGCGAAGTGTCCGCCAAAGTGCGCACGGGCCCGCCCATCGACGATGATCCGGACTACGCTTTACCGATCTGGGCCGGCGTCATTCCCGTACACATCGCCTTCGACCCGCCAATTCGTGACGAACGCTGCGACCCAGAGATCGCGCTGCCGCCGTATTTACAGAATCTCAAACGCTAACCCCCCCTACTGCGCGTCACTGAGCTTCTGCGCCGCCGAGGAAATCAGCGCCGCTTCGTCTTCGAGAACCCGAGCCACCACGACGATGGCTTCATCCGCTTGCTTCCATTGCTTCAACTCGATTGCCTCGCGCACGGCCGGCACGGTCTTCACCGCGTAGCCGGTGTAGAACCCCGGTGCATACAATTGATGTTTGAACCACGGCCGGTTCGGCAAGCCTTCACGGTTCGTGAGTTTGCGCTCGCTTTCGATCAGCAATTTGTTCACCTCGGCAAACGTGGCGGGCCGAGCGCCGCCCTTCGCATTGACCTGCTCCGCCGCTCTGTGATATTCGGCCGCGCTTCGATTGAGCGTGTCCACCGCATTTTCCAGGGGAGCAAAATCCAAGTGCGGAGGCACCGCTTCGACGGACGGGGGAACGAGCGGGCGCTTGGGGTCGTTGGTCGCCTGGAACACCCCCTCTTCAATCTCCCGGTTGCGTTCGCGAATGTCATCCTGTGATTTTTGCGCCAAAGCCTTCAGCTCCTTGAGATACGTCTGGACGGTGTCGGCAAAGTCGCCGAATTCAAAGGGAAGCAAATCCGCGTCCGCCAGCCGCATAACGGCCGTGCTGCCGGCCTGCGCCAGCGCGCGCCCGTAAACGAAATCCGTGTCGCTGAAGTGCGTGAACCAATAAAAGTCGTCGTAAATCGAATGGTAGATGCCGCCGCCGTCTTCGCCGCTAAAGCCGAAATTCAGCGACGCCACGCCGTCGTGCTGCAGAAATGCGGTGTAGTCCGATCCGGAGCCGAGCGCCGGAATTCGCAGGTCCGCGCGCTTGCGGATTTCTTCGCGCTGCTCCGCGGTTCTTGCGTCGGCGATTTCGCGAAGCCGGTTGCGCTTCCAAACGCTGAGTTTCGTTTCCGGATCCGTGATGTCCCGAGCCACGTCGTTGCTGAATTTTTCGAGTGTGTGCGATCCCGCGACGTTGAAGTAGCCGCGCCCATTGCTGTCCGAATTGATATACGCCACTGCGTGCGCGCGCAATTCGTCGTAGTGCTCTTCGGCCCATTCCGTCGAGCCAAGAAGCCCCGGCTCCTCCCCGTCCCAGGCGCAGTAAATGATGGTTCGCTTCGGCTTCCAGCCCGACTTAACCAGCTCGCCAAGCGCTCGCGCTTCTTCGAGCAGGGCGATCTGTCCCGCAGTAGGATCTTCCGCCCCGTTCACCCAGGCGTCGTGATGGTTTCCGCGAATCACCCATTCGTCGGGGAACGTCGAACCGGAAATCTTCCCGATCACGTCGTACAGGGTCTTGAGCGGCGCCCAGTTGGACTTCACCCGCAAATGCACCTTCGCCGGTCCCGGCCCGACGTGATAGGTAATTCCCAATCCGCCGCGCCAGTCCGGGGGCGCGACGCGCCCGGACAGTGCCGCCAGCAACGGCTGGGCATCAGCGGAGGAAATTGGCAACACGGGAATCTTGGTAATCACCGGCGCTTCTTCCACTTTCAGCCGCTTGGCATCCTTGGTTGCGCCAACTCCCGGCGTCAACGGATCACCCGGATAAAGCGGCATGTCCTCCACACTCCCCCGCTGCACGCCGTCCGGCGGGCGATACGGTCCTCCGGGAAAAGTATCGCCCTGATAGAAACCATCCTCGTGAGGGTCGGAAAAAATGAGGCAACCCACCGCGCCGTGCTCGGCTGCGACTTTCGGTTTGATCCCGCGCCAGGAATGGTAATAGCGCGCAATGACGATCTTGCCTTTCACCGACACGCCCATGCGCTCCAGTTGCTCGTAATCTTCCGGCACTCCGTAGTTCACGTACACCAGCGGAGCCGAGACGTCACCGTCAATCGAATACGCGTTGTAGGTCGGAAGCTGCTCGGACTGCTGATCGGAAGTGGAATCCTTCGTCACCACGGGCTCCCCGAGCTTGGCGGTGAACTTCGGCCCGCCATCCACCAGTTCCACGAGGCGCTCTTTCGGTGTGGGAAAGAGAACCTCAAATTGTTCGATATGTGCGTCCAGACCAAACTCTTTGAATTTCCCTAGGATCCATTCGGCGTTGTCCTTGTCGTAAGGCGAGCCGACGTGGTGCGGGCGCGCCGACAGCCGCTGCATGTACGCGCGCAAATTCTCCGGGCTGGGAATGGCGCGCACCTTTTCTTCCCATTGGCGTTCGCTTTGTGACGATTGCGGGGAAAAACCGTACAGCGGCGGTTCTCCCGCAATCACGTGATGCCCAACGGGTGCAAACCAAAGACAAGCAAACAAAATCGAAGGTGGCAGAATGCGACCGAACACGTTTCCCCCTTAAACGAGCGTCCGTATTCTGCATCAAAGCGCTCGGGAAAGGAAACCAGAGAAGTACCGCTAGAAGCAGAGTGCGCAGTATCGGGATGCACCGACGAACACCACGGCACCCACGTCCTAGACCGCTAGGGTGGTGTATCTTATCCGTGCGAAGGACCGAGTTTATGTCAGGCGACAAACTTCTGTTCACACCCGGCCCCCTAACCACAAGTGTGACGGTGAAGCAGGCCATGATGCATGACCTAGGATCACGCGACGCCCGGTTCACCGACCTGGTTCATGACATTCGCCGCCGTTTGCTGCAGCTCGGCGGGGTGGACGATGGAACCTACGAAGCGGTACTTGTGCAAGGTTCCGGCACGTTCGGGGTCGAGGCGGTCCTGTCTTCGGTGATCCCCCGCGACGGGAAACTACTTGTCGCCATCAACGGCGCGTACGGGCGGCGCATGGCTGAAATTGCAAGAACGCTAAAGATCGAAACGGCCACGATTATCTCGCCGGAGTCGAGGCCGATTGACCCGGCAGCAATAGAAGAAACGCTTGCGCGTGATCCAGCGATTACGCATCTGGGAGCCATCCACTGTGAAACGACCACGGGAATCCTGAACCCCGTCGAGCAGATCGGCTATCTCGCTCGTGCTCAGCGACGCGCATTCCTGGTCGACGCCATGAGCAGCTTCGCCGGAATTCCCATGGACATTCGCGGCTGGGGGATCGATTTCCTGATTTCGTCAGCGAACAAATGTATTCAGGGTGTCCCGGGATTCAGTTTCGTGCTGGCACGTGGAAATCTCTTGGCCGAGGCCGAGGGGCGTGCCCGCAGCGTGAGTCTCGATCTCTTTTCACAGTGGAAGGCAATCGCGACCACCGGGCAGTTCCGCTTCACGCCCCCGACGCATGTTTTGCTCGCTTTCTGGCAGGCGCTCGAGGAACTGGAGGCGGAAGGGGGAATCGCCGCCCGGGCCAGCCGTTATGCGGAGAATCAAAGAGTTCTCTTGGCGGGTATGAAGGGACTGGGCTTTGAGCCGTTCCTTCGACCGCAATACCAAAGCCACATCATCACCACGTTTCGCTACTTCGGGCATCCGAAATTTTCTTTCAACGATTTCTATCGACGGTTGAGCCATAAGGGGTATGTCATTTACCCGGGAAAGCTTAGCGACAGCGATTGCTTCCGCATCGGCACGATTGGCCACATCTTTCGCAGGGATATCCTGGGCTTGCTCGGGGCGATTCAGGAATCGCTTGAAGAGATGGGAATCTGTCCGCCGGAAAAGCGCACGCCGAGCATGACCGCATAGAGTCGGGCGGCGCAAAGGGCCGATGGGGACGGGATTTGGAAATGTCCGAGGGAAATCCGAAGTCCGGGCAATATCACGGCAAGCTGAAGGCCGTCATTCTGGACTGGGCAGGAACCACCGTAGACCACGGGAGCTTGGCTCCCGTGCGCACGATGCAAAAGGTGTTTGCTCAGAGAAACCTCCAGGTGGAGGAAACCGAGATCCGGCGGCACATGGGTCTGGCCAAGAGACACCACCTCAGCGCGATCCTCTGTTCCACACCCAAAGTGCGGGACGAATGGACGAGGCTCCATGGATGCGCTCCCCGTGAGGGGGACGTCGAGGCGTTGTACCGGGAGTTTATTCCGCTGCAGTTTTCTTGCCTCCTTGAATTCTCGGCGATCATTCCGGGCGTCGTGGAGGCGGCAGAGCGCTTTCGCCGCCGCGGCTTAAAGATCGGCACGACCACCGGCTACACGCGCGAGATGCTGGATTTGTTGGTGGAGGCCGGCAAGAAAGCGGGTTATATCCCGGATTGTAATCTTGCCCCGGGGGATGTGGGCTCCGGCAGGCCGCATCCTTACATGATTTATGAGAATGCCGTGAGGCTCGAGGTCTATCCCATGGCAGCAATCGCCAAAATCGGCGACACCCCGGCCGACGTGGAAGAAGGACGCAACGCAGGAACGTGGTCCATTGGTGTAGCCGCGACCGGAAATATGGTCGGACTCTCCTATGAGGACTTTCACGCGCTTTCCATGCCGGAGCGTGAAGCGCGCCTGACCGCGGCCCGCGCGGAACTGCGCAAAGCCGGGGCCCACTACGTTGTCGACAGCCTGGCGGAGGCGGATGCGGTCCTGGAGGACATCGACGCGCGGCTCAAATCTGCGGAAACGCCGTAGCGGATTCAGCCGAGCGACTTCGACATCAGGATATAGTGGCAAGGCACTTTAAGTGGAACGTCCGGAGCAAACGGCGCGGTGCCGGTCTCGGTGTAGCCCAGATGCGCGTAAAACCGCGGAAGCGGCTCGCGCGGGCTGATAATCCGTAGATCGATGGCGCGGCAATGGGCCGCGCGGAAATAATCCTCGGCCGCCTCCATCAATTTGCGTCCCAGCCCCGTTCCTTGCCGCCCGGGCTCTACGCCCAGCAACCCAAGATAACCGCGTTCTCCTCGCAGTTCCACGTACACACATCCCGCCAGGCCGTGCCCATCTTCGGCAACCAGGAATTTCCCTTTTTCCATGTAAGCCCTTAACCCCAGAGGATCGATGCGCTGGCCTTCGATGAACGGGCGCTCCACGACAAACGCCGCATTGATCAGCCGCGCGAGCGGTTCAACATCGACGGACTGGGCGAAACGAATCGGGATGTTCTTGGCTTCGGAGCCAGGGCTTACTGAGGCTGACATGCACCGAGTTTATCAAAGACTTTTGCCGCGCTCTTCGCCGGCAACTGCGGCCGCGTACCGGAATCGATTATGCGCGCGCGGCGCGAACGCGAATTTCCTCCTGAATTGCCTTGTTGATCAGCGCTAGAACCTCGTCCGAGATATTCACCATGTTGTGCGTGATGGCGATGTGGTCGGCGATTTCCCCTAAGACTTCTTCTTCCGAGCCTCCGCGCGCCTCGAACCTGCAACCGGGAACAAGATCATTGCAATAAAGGACTTTTGCCATAATGGGCCACTCCAAGCTGTAAGAAACAAATAGTGTGGGGCTGGAGTTACCTTCAAAATTAGGCGGCCGGGGAGGGCCTGTCAATGGTACTGGGGTCGCTTCCCAGGGCCGCGGCTAGAGCCGGCGGCGGAGGGCGCTTTAGCTTCGGTAAGCCGCGCCGGTTAGCCCAGGGCGGCCTTGCCGTTGAAGCGCGCCGCGGAGCCCAGCTCTTCCTCGATCCGCAAAAGCTGATTGTATTTCGCGATGCGGTCGGTACGGCTGGCCGAGCCGGTCTTGATTTGTCCGGCGGCGGTAGCCACGGCGAGATCGGCGATAAAAGTGTCTTCGGTTTCGCCGGAGCGGTGCGAGATGATGGAGTGGTAACCCGATTTGCGCGCCAGCTCGATGGCGTCAATCGTTTCCGTGACGCTGCCGATTTGATTCAGCTTGATGAGAATGGCGTTCGCGATTCCCTCCTTGATCCCGCGAGACAGCCGCTCGGTCGAGGTCACGAAAAGGTCATCGCCCACCAATTGGATTTTCTTCCTCGAGGATGTGCTTCCGATGCTCGCTGTCAGCGATTTCCAGCCGGCCCAATCGTCTTCCGCCATGCCGTCTTCGATCGAAATAATCGGATACTTTTCAACCCAGTTGGTCCAGTATGCGGCCATTTCGATGCTCGAGTGCGCGGACTTGTCGGACTTCTTGAAGACGTATTTGCCGCTGGCCTTGTCGAAAAACTCGCTTGACGCCGGATCAAGCGCGATGCTTACCTGCTCGCCCGGCTTGTACCCGGCCGAGGCAATCGCTTCGAGAACGATCTGGATGGCCTCTTCATTCGACTTGCAGCTCGGCGCAAAGCCGCCTTCGTCGCCCACCGCCGTGGAGTAGCCGTGCTTGGTCAACGCCGATTTGAGCGCGTGAAACACTTCCACGCCCCACCGCAACCCTTCCGAAAAGCTGGGCGCGCCCACGGGCATGACCATGAACTCCTGGAAATCTACCGAGCTATCGGCGTGCGCCCCGCCGTTCAAAATGTTCATCATCGGGCAGGGCAGCAGATTCGCGGAATTGTCCGTGGAATAGCGTGCCAGGTATTTGTAAAGCGGCAGGTTTTCTTCCGCCGCCGCAGCGCGCGCCGCCGCCATCGAAACGGCCAGAATCGCATTGGCGCCCAGGCGCGACTTCGTGGGCGTGCCATCGAGCTCGAGCATCCGCTTGTCGAGCGCGCGCTGGTCCCGGGCGTCCATGCCCACGACCGCTTTGGCAATCTCGCCATTTACGTTGCTAACCGCTTTCCGCACCCCTTTGCCGAGGTATTTGGACTTGTCGCCGTCGCGCAACTCCAGCGCTTCATGTTCTCCGGTGGACGCGCCGGAAGGAACCGCGGCGCGCCCGCGCACGCCGTCCCGTGCCGCGCCCGGTCCGCCGCCTTTGCCGGCGGTGCTTCCCAGGTACACATCCGCCTCTACCGTGGGATTCCCTCTCGAATCCAGTACCTGTCGTGCGTAAACCCTGGTGATTTTCGTGGCCCCTCGGGACATGTCTTGCGCATCTCCTTGGTCGAAACGTAAACCAACGATTGTACCAGAGGCAGAAGCGGGCCCGGCGCCTGCTAGCAAGCGTCACCAAGGGTTACGCGCACTTTCAAATCCGTAGTTTTAATATTCATCGAATGGTACCCGGGCGGTGTATCCTCGCGCTGTCCGGAAGAGAAATTGGAGAGGCAAGACTCAATGAGCCACGCTCGCGAAACCGTGAAGCGTATTCGGTCCATCGTCACGGGAAAGGAGCTGCGCAGCGAAAAAGCGAAACAACTCGCCGAAGCGGTGCGCCGGGTGGGGAATTACCGGTGGACCGGCGTGTACGACGTGGGGAACGAAGTGGTGTCGATCATCGCCTATAGCGGGCCGGGGGCGCCGGCTTACCCGAGCTTTCCCATCACCGAGGGACTGACCGGCGCGGCCATCCGGGAGAAGGCGACCGTCCTCGTGGGCGATGTGCAAACCGATCCGCGATACCTGACCGCGTTCGGCAGCACGCTTTCGGAGATCATCGTTCCCATTGTGAATCCGCAAAGTGGAAAAGTGGTCGGAACGATTGACGTGGAGAGCGAGCGCCCGAACGCGTTCTCTTCAAGCGATCAACGGTTGTTGGAGCAATGCGCGCGTTCCGCGTTGCCATTGTGGGTTCCGGGCTCGCTCGGGTCTCGGCGAGTGCGGCCATGAACGGCCAAGAACGGCCATGGCACCGGGTCGAGGTTTCCCTCTGGAGCGTCGATTCGGCACGGCCGCGCCAGGTAAACACCCGTGTCCGAAATCGGCTATGGTCCCGGCCCAAATACAGGCATTCTCTTTATGCCAATAACGCCCGCGCCGCATACCCTTGTCTATGTCAGAGGAAAGCAAGGAAGGAGGCCTGCCGGTGATGACATCAGACACAGGTCATGCGACCCTAGCCATTGAGCAAGTTCTCGAGCTCTCCGCCGCCGCCCATATCGAAAGACGCATGACGGCCCAAGACTCCGCGGCCTTTCACCGTCTTACAGGAGCGATCGCGGCCTATGGCAAAGCGCTCTCGCTTCTTCTCGCCCTCGAAGAACGGGAAGAGTTCTACGCCATGATTGCGCAAGTGCACCCGGTTACCGGGCTGGCTCACTAATGTATGTGGCGGAAGAACTGTCCGGTATGTAAGCAGCCGATGGAGAAGAGAAACCCCGCCGACACGGTCCCCTGCCCCTGCGGAAAATACGTCTGGAAAGGCTGAAGCTGCGGGGACGCGAGCAAATGCCTGCCCCCCGGGAGCGGCCGCGCTATTACGTTGATTCCGGCTCCTCGATAAGCGATTCCTGCCGCACGACCACGACGATGCCGGAGTCGGTGACGTGGAAGCGGCGGCGGTCGGCTTCCGCGTCGTAGCCGATTTCGGTGTGCTCGGGAAGGCTGACATGCCGGTCGATGATGGCGCGGCGAATGCGCGAGTGCCGGCCGACGTTCACGTGATTGTAGATGATGGAATCCGCCACTTCGCAATAACTGTTCACGCGGACGTCGTAACCGATCACGGACTTTTGTACCCGGCCGCCGGAGATCACCGAGCCGCTCGCCACGATAGAATCCAGGGCCACGCCCATGCGCTCGGGATCGGCGAAGACGAATTTGGCGGGTGGATACTGCTGTTGCCAGGTGCGCAGCGGCCAGGCTTTGTCGTACAGGTTGAAAACCGGCGAAACGCTGACCAGGTCCATGTTGGCTTCGTAGTAGGCGTCGAGGGTTCCTACATCGCGCCAATAGTACGCTTCCTTGGCGTTCTCATCCACGAAGTTGTAGGCAAAGACCCGGTGCTTGCTGATGATACGAGGAAGAATGTCTTTCCCAAAATCGTGGCTGGACTTGGGAGCTTCCGAGTCCGCCAGAAGAATGGGAATCATAAGCTGCGTATTGAAAATGTAGATGCCCATAGAGGCATTGCAATGGCCGGGGTGATGAGGGGATTGCTTGGGAGTCGCAGGTTTTTCCTCAAAGCCCACGATTCGCCAGTCTTTATCCACTTCGATGACGCCGAATTGGCGGGCGGCCTGCTCGGCGGGGATTTGGATGGTGGCCACCGTGACATCGGCGCCACTGTCGGTATGCTGCTGAAGCATCTTCGCGTAGTTCATCTTGTAAATGTGATCGCCCGAAAGAATGAACACGAATTTGGATCGCTCGCTCCCGATGGAATAGATGTTCTGGTAGACCGCGTCGGCGGTGCCCTGATACCAGGATTGTGAGACGCGCATCTGGGGGGGAATGACTTCGATGTATTCGCCGAGGCCGGCGAGCGGCGACCAACCTGCGCGGACGTGGCGGTTCAGGCTGAGGGCCTTGTATTGCGTGAGGATAAAAACGCGTCGAAGGCTCGAATTAATACAGTTGGAAAGCGTGATGTCAATGATGCGGTAGAGGGCGCCAAAGGGAACGGCGGGTTTGGCGCGGTCGCGCGTGAGGGGCCAAAGGCGTTCACCCTGGCCGCCGGCCAGAAGTACGGCGATGGCATCCCGCATGGTATCGGACATGGGCCCGGCTCCTAGGATGCTTGATGTAGAAGCGGGCTCATTCTAACAGCAGAAACAGGCCCGCGGACAACCGGACTGCGCGCTGAAAGGGCCAGGTCACGCCCGGGCGGAGATATCGGCCGCGGGCCAAGAGCCCGCGAATTGTTATATTCGCGTAACTATCGTTATGAAGTGATTATCGGGTGGTCTTAGTACCTATAAAACTGAGACGAATTTGCAAAGATTCCTTGACTGCAGCGCGGGAATTGATTTAGAAGAAGCCAGCAACCTTCGATGGTGCGTTCCCGGA
>Ga0306920_100004779_pt1 | contig 17403 bp, 19 predicted proteins | sample flu12Cox44000170_FD_204666 | JGI IMG/M metagenome (GOLD analysis project Ga0306920, IMG submission 204666) | Lab enrichment of tropical soil microbial communities from Luquillo Experimental Forest, Puerto Rico - flux4day.12C.oxic.44.000.170 (v2)... | ecosystem: Environmental > Terrestrial >... | reverse complement strand
CTCCTCCTTGGTGGTGACCATGTCGGTCGTGACATCAATCAGCACCATCGGCTCGAAGAAGGTGCTCCCGAGTGCCGATCGCCCGCCGCCCACTGCCAACTTGGCACCTTTCTTGACCGCGTCGGCGATGTGCGCCTTCTTGACTGCCTTCATGTCGATCAGTGCGCCGATCACGGCACCCGGCTCGAAGCCGTCTTCGGGACCTTCACCGCACAGGCCGTTTCGGTCGGCCGCTTGGTGAACGCGTCCCTGCACGAGAATGCGTTGGCGACACACAGGTCAGCCAAGCATCGCGATATTTCCAGGCTATCGCAACGTTGCCACCATTTCGATGTCGGCGACGTCAAGACGGTGAACGGCGCATTGCCGCCCAATTCGAGCGACATTTTCTTGACCGTGCCGGCGCAGTGCTCCATTAGCAATTTGCTGACCTCGAGCCGGTGAAAGTGAGCTTGCGCACGGTCGGGTTCGAGGTCAGCTCGCCGCGGCGACACGGCATCATCCGGACGCTCCGTCGTTCCGATTCTCTCCCACACGGTGGCATAAAGTGATATCGGCCACCACTTCTCGGACTTCGATCGGGAGCTCTGTGCTTCCGCGTGTTTGGGCAACAAACGAGCATGAGCAAGGACTGGTGGCCATCACCACTCGGGCATATCCGCTCCGAAAACCCATGGGCCCATGACCCTGTCATAGTGGCCGAGGTCAAGAGCTTCGATGAGCCGCCTCATCCCGGGCATCGGAAAAGTACCACGGCGTTGGTGCCGATAGAGCAGCTGGAGGTTGTGAAGGAGGCGCTGGCCAACTTCGACCACGAAGTCAGCACTAATGGCCCTTACCCCTCTATTCCAGGCGAGCGACCATTCAAACCGGCGTTTTGGATAGCTGCGAAGGAGCTGCCCAGCGAAAAATACGAGCCCCTCGTACTTCAGTGGGACTCGCACGACTCCACCGTCCTGCAACCCGATCCTGGCTTCCTCATGACGTACGGCCTTGTACCGAGGCTCGGCAATAGCGGTGTTGTCTACTGGGATGACGCTCAAACTCCGCTCTTTGACATAGTTACCGTAAGTCCACCGTCAGTTTGGAAAGCTCCGCTTGGCACTCACGCCTATGTCCGGATCGCCAGAGATTTCCTACAAGACTACCTGACACTAAGGCACATGGCCCTGGTCGAAGTGTTTTGGGAACAGCGTTCGGCTAAGATCGATCCAGACATCAGCGAAAGACTGGGGGAACAGGATGGAATTAATATCAACTTCGCCGACAGATGCTTCCAATTAGGCCGGTACCCTGGCGAATGCGATGCAATATATGCCCAAGTCTGGGGTGCGCGTCTAATTGCTTTGCCCGACACGCTACCCATCACATCGCCGCACCAAGAGGCGCTTGCCTGGCCGGGGATCGAACAGCCGGTCACTAAGCGTGTCGCCCGGAAATTTCGACCCTTCGAATACGTTTACGTCGATGATGCGGTTCTTGGTGAGTATGAGGGACGACCCGAGTTCAGCATCCATCCCGAGAGCGGGTCAGTAAGGTACGGCACGCGGTGGATCGTCGATTATTGCTCCCGTGTTGGCAGAAATCTTATCAGGCTCGAGGTCAAGAAACTGTACGAGGGGGTACCGCCTCACGTCATCAGACACATTGGCGTAAGTTCGCCGTTCCGCGCCCGACGGAGTCCGCTTATCCATCGATTCTACACGAGCCGAACATTGCAAAGCGCGCCAGGGCCGTGACTTTTGCAGTAGTCGAGTTGGGCGAGGCACTTGCAGGTAATGGCTCAATTAGTTGGCCTTACTAATTTGGTGTCAGAGGACTTCGTAGGATTGCGCAGATCTGCTCTCGACTACTCCGGTTGGTGGAGCTTTGATACAACTGAGGCAATCGCGCGATACGTCCCGTTGGCGCTTTCAGTTGACCCGTTCCTCGATAGATGCATGAGCCTCGACAAGCTGATAATCGAGGGACTTTCCGAAGGAAGCTTGCGATTGAGCTTGGAGGCAGCTGGAGCACCTAAAAGCGCCATCGCCAAGCTCCGGACCCTGAAGCTGTTAGACTGCCTGGTGCGACTTACGCAACTCGCTAACACCGCTGCGCTTAGTATCTCTGAGGATGGCACCGTACTCTGGAGGCGGCTGGCCGAGGAAAGCACTGTACCGGTGCAGCCGATTGCGCATCTCTTTGCACTTCGTGATGTCAGGCTGCTCAAAGCCCACAAGGCCAGTGACCGTGAGAAACGGCTGCAAGCCGGCCTTGAGCGATTTGGAATCGCGTCTGGGGAAACGGCAGCCGGATTTGGCAAGATCCTCGATCAGATATACGACTTACTGATAGACGAGCTGCGCGAGGCTGCCGCGAAAATCACCGCAGCTCTTTGAGGCGCAGTCGCCTTTGGCCCGCAAAGGCGTGCCCACCGTGCAATTTTGGACAGACCTAACTTAGTTGGCAGGCGCACCAGACCACCCAGTGGCTTGCGCCACTCCGGCGCGCCCACAGCAACCCTTAACAGCAACCCTTACCGGTCGATGCCGCCCATGCAGAGATATTTGACTTCGAGGAACTCTTCGATGCCGTATTTCGAGCCTTCGCGGCCGATGCCGCTTTCCTTCATGCCGCCAAAGGGCGCGATCTCGGTCGAGATGATGCCCTCGTTGATGCCGACGATGCCGTATTCGAGCCCCTCGGCGACACGCCAGATGCGGCCGATGTCGCGGCTGTAGAAATACGCGGCGAGGCCGAACTCGGTGTCGTTGGCCATCTTGACCGCTTCCTCGTCGCTCTTGAAGCGGTAGAGCGGCGCCACCGGGCCAAAGGTCTCTTTCTTGGTGATGATCATGTCGGTTGTTACATCGGTCAGCACCGTCGGTTCGAAGAAGGTGCCGCCGAGAGCGCTGCGCTTGCCGCCCAACGCCACCTTGGCGCCCTTTTTGACCGCATCGGCGATGTGCGCCTCGACCTTCTCGACCGCCTTCATGTCGATCAGCGGGCCGATCACCGCACCAGGCTCGAAGCCGTCGGCGACCTTCATGGCACCAGCGGTTTCGGACAGCCGCTTGGTGAAGGCGTCATAGACGCCGTCCTGCACCAGAATGCGGTTGGCGCAGACGCAGGTCTGGCCGGCATTCCGGTATTTCGAGGCGATGGCACCCTTGACCGCCATCTCGATGTCGGCGTCGTCAAAGACGATGAACGGCGCGTTTCCGCCCAATTCCATCGAGGTTTTCTTGACCGTTGCCGCACACTGCTCCATCAGCAATTTGCCGACCTCGGTCGAGCCGGTGAAGGTCAGCTTGCGCACCGTCGGGTTCGACGTCAGCTCGCCGCCGATCTCGTTCGACGGGCCCGTAACGCAGGAAAACACCCCCTTTGGCACGCCGCCGCGCTCGGCCAGCTCGCACAAGGCCAAGGCCGAGAAGGGTGTGGCGGTCGCCGGCTTCAGCACCAAGTGTGCAGCAGTGCGCCCTGAGCAACCCTAGGCTCGCCAGTTAGCGCGCCGAAAGCGATTAGCCGGTAAGTCGGGCGTGCCTCCGTCCCGTTCTAAAACGAAAGAAGCATCTTGTCCGAATCCCCAGTCTTCCGCCTGCTTTGGGGTGTTAGCTTCTTGGCCACATACGAATGAGGCCGTCCGGTGATCCTTTATCTATTTTGATGCGAAATGCCTCATAGCCATGGAGTCGTTCCAGACCATCTAAGGTCGGTTCGAGAGCGAGGAGCGATCGGCCCAGCGCCACTCGCCTAACTTCTGAGCCTCCACGGCCCTGAACTTGGGCACTCGCAATATGAAGGTGACCACACAAATGCAGAGCGAAACGGCCAGTCGGGGCGATCAGAGGATTGAAGACATTCATCCGATTAGCCGGGGAAAGCCATTCCGGGGGCTGGTGCGTGATCAGGATGGCCGCATCTAGTTTGTCCGCCCAATCGGCATCGTTCGGCGGTAACAAGCGATTGTATTGCTGCACGTGAACCGCAAGTCTACCGCTAAAATTATCGCCATTCACCTGAAGGTACGTCGTGTTGAGGCCAACGATGCCGAATCGGCAGCCGCGCTTTTCAATTGTTACCGCGAACTCGCCGGGCAAAAGGCCGTCCTGAAAAGAGGGATACCGTCTCCTCGCCTCTGTCTTCCACGGATCCCACCAGGCGAGGTAATCAGCAAACATTCTATTGATCGTTCGACGATAGCTTGATGCCGGCTTAGTCGCTATCTCCGTCCAGACTGGATCTGCAGTTGCGGGCGCGAGTGCAGTTAAGTTTGAGAGTGTTATCGCCACGGGATTTGTAGCAACCGGGCGGCGAAGGTCATGATTGCCCGGCACTGCGAGAAAAAGGGGATCGCCGAGACCCAGCTGCCCTATGCGATCACGTAGGTCCTGTATGAAGCCTTCCACCTGCTGAAATTGGTCTCTTTTGCCACTAAAACTGAGGTCACCGCTGAAAATTACAATATCCCATGGACCCGATTCGCCGCAGCGCTCTAAATCTTTCAGAAAGTCACGACGCATACTAGGAAAGAAATCTGAGTATAAACGTTGACCAGCATGCAAGTCTGTAATATAAGAATATTCAGATCCGTCTCGATTAAGTGTAGAGGGATTTCGCAGTCCCAGGAATTTTGGTCCTGACGTAGCGTAACTTCATCTCTGAAATCCCCGTATTTGACCACCACCCCGATCACGACGCTTTCGTCGCGGATCTGAAAGGAGGGATCTTCGTCCCTTGTCTGGGGGATTTCGGCAAATGGCGTCCCATTTACTAAAAACGTAACGGTCGCTCCAGGGACCCGGCGGTTCCGTGGGTCTCGAACTGAGATTCTCACGACCCGATCCAATTGCTCCGCCATTGACGTTCCTATCCGTCAGCAACAAACTCGCGCCGTTATCCCGTCCTGCGAGCAGATGACGCAGTTGACGCCGGACTGCGCGCCGATACAGTGCACTACACAACCTGCTGCAAGCGTCGGATGGAACACGCAACCTAAGAACGAGCGGTTTGGAAGCGCTACGAGACTTACCGCGCTTTCATAGTCTAATTTTTCAAATTCCGCGCGGAGCGTGTCGCTGCCAATTCTGAAATATATAACTAAATTCGCAACCGTTCCAGGTGATGTCGAAAAGGGATGACTAGTTAATGATCCAGGATTCGGGAAAGTTGTATTCAATGATACACCTTGCCCTTCAACTGAAACACTCGCTCCAGGAGGTGTTTGCTGACTAGTCGAAAGGTGAATACTAAGTGGCATTTCCTAATCCCCGTTTCTTAGATCGTCTATAAAGATTTCAGCGACACTCGCGCGGTGCGCCAATGCCGCGAGGCGGGGACAATGGTCTCCTCCCTTTGGCCACCTTGGAAAAACCTTTAATCGCTCTACCGCGCCACGTGCAACGACAATTAAGCTTGAGGAACTCCCTGGGTTGCCGTATTTCGAGCCCTCGCGGCCGATACCGCTCTCCTTCATGCCGCCGAAGGGCGCGATCTCGGTCGAGATGATGCCCTCGTTGATGCCGACGATGCCGTATTCGAGGCCTTCGGCGACGGGCCAGATGCGGCCGATGTCGCGGCTGTAGAAATAGGCGGCGCGGCCAAATTCGGTGTCGTTGGCGATCTTGATCGCCTCGTCGTAGGTCTTGAAGCGGTAGAGCGGCGCCACCGGGCCGAAGGCCTCCTCCTTGGTGTGATGATCATGTCGGTCGTCACGTCGGTCAGCACCGTCGGCTCGAAGAAGGTGCCGCCCAGTGCCGAGCGCTTGCCGCCCACTGCCACTTTGGCACCTTTCTTGGCCGCGTTGGCGATGTGCGCCTCGACCTTCTCGACCGCCTTCATGTCGATCAGCGGGCCGATTACTGCACCCGGCTCGACCCCATCGGCCGCCTTCATCCCCCGGCGGTCTCGGCCAGTCTCTTGGCGAACGCGTCGTAGACGCCATCATGCACCAGAATCCGGTTGGCGCACACACAGGTCTGCCCGGCATTCCGGTATTTCGAGGCAATCGCGCCCTTGATCGCCATCTCGATATCGGCGTCATCAAAGACGATAAACGGCGCATTACCGGCAAATCTGGATAAAAACGATGGAAATGTGCCTCGCGCGAACGCAACGGTTTAGTAGCTACTTAACAAGTAGGTTATAAAGCACACGCGACCAGTGGTTTACTTTACTTCATAATGCACAGGCCCCTGATGATTGAAATAAAACTGCTTTCGAGTAGACGCTTCGAAGCGCTCGCCGGCTACACTCGGCGGCCGGAAGTAGTGCTCTACATTGAAGAAATAGAATGGTACGCAACATCCGACGAACGATTAATGGGATTGCTCGCGCGTGGCCGCATCGATGGTGACTTTAGTTGGGTCATTCTTGCGCGCGACGAGCGTCGCCGTTTTCGGGCGATCGATCTGAACAGCTCGTTGCTGAGCCCAGACGCCGCCCGTCAGCAACTATTCGAGAAAATGAATGAACAATATAAGAAGCCCGACGAGGCCTATCATCAGGGTGATGCTTTCGGCCCGCCAACAGATTTCTTCACACATGTTGCTGCAGAGGACCGATTAAATCCTCTTTTCAGGGCTTTGAGCACCGAGGAGAGATATTCACCCGCTCGCGAACTCATTCAAGCAATGATGCGTTTCTACGAAGACACCGATGGAAACTTTGTAGAACAATTTCAAACGACTGCATTCGGTGCCCGAATCTGGGAACTTTACGTGTTTGCGACGTTTACGGAATTGGGCTACGCGCCAGCACCCGATCTGGCTACGCCCGACTTTTTATTCTCTGGACCATTGGGCTCCGTCGGAGTCGAGGCGACGTCGGTTAACCCTCCGAACGCCGGCGGCGTCAAGCCGCCGAACGACAAAGCGGGGCTCATCGACTACATGGAGAACTACGTTCCTAATTAAGCTCGCCCGCGTGCTTCGTAGAAAGCTCAACAAAAGGACGCCGTATTGGGAAGCGATGGACATGAAGGACGTGCCCTTTATCATTGCAGTGCAGGATTTCCATTCTCCCGGTGTAATGCGAGCGATCCCCTTTGCCATGACCGAGTATGTGTTCGGCGTGCGACACCGCATCGACGAAAGTAGCCGTCGGATCGATTGGATCAAGGAGCATGTTTGGCACAACAGCCGCGAAAAATCAGGATTCTTTCGATTTCCAAACGCCGAGAACATCAGCGCCGTTGTTGTGAACGCCCAAGGAACACTGCAGAAGTTCAATCGGCTGGGCTACCTCGCAGAATTCGGCAGCAGGCGCGTCCGCATGGTACGCACCGGCTTCGCTCGTGGCGAAGGCAATTCTGGGAACCAAGCGCCGGCGCCGTTCGAGCATAATGTACATGAACCCGGCTATATGGAAACCTGGGTAGAAGGCATGGTCGTCCTTCACAATCCGCAGGCACGCATAAAGTTGCGCCCCGAAATGATTCCTGGCGCTAGCCACGAATTTCTCAAGACGGACGGCAGGATTATGTCGCTCGTTCCCGAATTTCATCCGGTATTTTCACAGACGGCAATCAAGATCGCGACATAAAAGGTGACGTGACGTTTGACATAAGCCGCTGCGACTTGGTCTGGGTGACCTCAAAATTCCTTCCTCAAATTGAGGCTTGCGTGCGGAGGTGATGACCTCGCCGCTTGCTTTCGCCGGATTTAGGCGCGCTGCCCGAAATTCTCATTTGCTCCGACTAATTGGGGTGATTACTCCAGTCGCAAGAACCGCAGGTCTGGTAGTAGGCGCCATCGGGCTCAATCGCCATATCGAAGTGTGTCCGAATATTGCGGGACAAACACACGGGGCATTGGTCAGTCTTGTCGGTGCTTTCCCGCATAAGTAGGAACACATTGTGCCCGATCAAGGTGTCTACCGCGTCCATAGCTAGCTATGGACGTAGCAGTCTTGTTAGCGTTGCGGTCATGCGTCAGCCAGTTCACTAATTGCCATGTCTTTTCTGAAGTCATCTTCATATACTGGCGAAGCTTCTCGTTCCGATCACCTGCGCAAAGGTGATCCATCAAGAGACTGCTCCATACACTGAAGTTTGCAGCTTGAGGTCGGTCTATCGTGGACGGAAGCTCTGTCCGTCGCTGCATCACGGCGATTAATGAGATAAGGCACTCCCTCAGCTGCATTCACACAGCTTGGCAATCGACGGCTTCGATTGCGCGCTCATAGGCTTCGTGTATTTGATCCTGCCGTCTCAACACTTCGTCGAATGGATCAGGTTGCGAACTGTCCGGACCCACCCGCCGACTTCTAAGCCGGGCCATCAGGCCGACATGGAATGAAAGCGTATAATCAAGACTAGGAAAGTGCCTTTGCGAATAAAGATTTGTTGAGTTAGTGATCACCCACCACCGATTTTTGTCGGTGGTTACGTCCCAAACCTCGTATGTCTCGCCAGTAATATACTCGGTCTTTACTCGCTCAACGTGCTGAACCGTCTCGTTATTTGCTTCCATTTCAACGTAGTGGGCGATATCTTGCTCGGCATCCGGGTCGCGCTCCGGGCTGTATCGACCGATCAATTCGGGCGGTAGTGGGTGGTCTTGGACGACGCATTCATCATCGCCGCGCGCGTTATGTTTGGGCTACAACCTCTTGGATGCGCGCCACGATACGTGCGCCAACCGCCGGATTGCCGGACCGGGCATAATCAGCGGCAGTTTATCGAAGATCGGCAACGGCCCACTTCGAACATTCGACTCTCATGTCTTTCGAAACAGAGCGAAGGCCGCTTTGACTTCCTCATCGCTCGCGGCTTCCTCGGCAAGCCACTCGTCGATCGCCGCCAGCTCGTCGGGTGTCGCCTCGTATTCGGCGCCGGCGACTTCCGCCTCGATTTCGAGCGCTAGCTCCACGAGCTCCTGCTGGAGGTTCTCCGGCCAGATCGGGACCCGTTCCAATACGGCCTTCACTTCCTCTTTGGTCATGGGGTCCGATCCGGCCCTGGCCTGCTGCCCCCACCCTAACCCTCCCCCGCGAGCGGGGGAGGGGATGAACCGTGGCTGCCTAGCGGTCAATGCCGCCCATGCAGAGGTATTTGACCTCGAGGAATTCCTCGATGCCGTATTTCGAGCCTTCTCGGCCGATGCCGCTTTCCTTCATGCCGCCGAAGGGTGCGATCTCGGTCGAGATGATGCCTTCGTTGATGCCGACGATGCCGTATTCGAGCCCCTCGGCGACACGCCAGATGCGGCCGATGTCGCGGCTGTAGAAATACGCGGCGAGACCGAATTCGGTGTCGTTGGCCATCTTGACCGCCTCGTCGTCGGTTTTGAAGCGGTAGAGCGGGGCGACCGGGCCGAAGGTTTCCTCCTTGGTGATGATCATGTCGGTCGTCACATCGGTCAGCACCGTCGGCTCGAAGAAGGTGCCACCGAGTGCCGAGCGCTTGCCGCCCAACGCTACCTTGGCGCCTTTCTTGACCGCGTCGGCGATGTGCGCCTCGACCTTCTCGACCGCCTTCATGTCGATCAGCGGGCCGATCACGGCACCCGGCTCAAACCCGTCGGCCACCTTCATGGCACCGGCGGTCTCGGCCAGCCGTTTGGTGAAGGCGTCGTAGACGCCGTCCTGCACCAGGATGCGGTTGGCGCACACGCAGGTCTGGCCGGCATTCCGGTATTTCGAGGCGATCGCACCCTTGATCGCCATCTCTATATCGGCATCGTTGAAGACGATGAACGGCGCGTTGCCGCCCAATTCCATCGAGGTCTTCTTGACCGTGCCGGCGCATTGCTGCATCAGCAACTTGCCGACTTCGGTCGAGCCGGTGAAGGTCAGCTTGCGCACCGTCGGGTTCGAGGTCAGCTCGCCGCCAATCTCGTTCGACGGCCCCGTTACGCAGGAAAACACCCCCTTCGGTACGCCCGCGCGCTCGGCCAATTCACATAGGGCCAACGCCGAAAAGGGTGTGGCACTCGCCGGCTTCAGCACCATCGTGCAGCCGGCGGCCAAGGCCGGCCCGGCCTTGCGGGTGATCATCGCCGCCGGGAAGTTCCACGGCGTGATCGCCGCGCAGACGCCGACCGGCTCCTTGGTGACGACGATGCGCTTGTCGGCGGCGTGCGCCGGGATCGTGTCGCCGTAGACGCGCTTGCCCTCCTCACCGAACCACTCGATGAAGGCCGCGGCATAGGCGATCTCGCCGCGCGACTCGGTCATCGGCTTGCCCTGCTCGGCGGTCATCAGGGTCGCGAGGTCCTCCTGGTTCGCCATCATCAGGTCGTACATTTTGCGCAGGATCTGGGCGCGCTCCTTGGCGGTTTTGGCGCGCCAGGCCGGGAGTGCCTTGTCGGCTGCCTCGATCGCCTGGCGGGTCTCCTCGGCGCCCATCCGCGGCACGGTGCCCAAGGTCTCGCCGGTCGCCGGGTTGGTGACCGGGATCGTGCCGCGGTTCAACGCGTCGACCCACGCGCCGTCGATGTAGCATTGCTGGCGGAACAGCTTTGCGTCTTTCAGCTTCATCGCGCACCTCCCTCATTCGGATAAATCATAGGTACGGCCGGCCCCGATCTTTGGCAAGATTGCCGACCGGCGCGAAACTGGACGAAGGACAGGCCTCCATGACGACCCCGACGGAACCCGTGAGCAAGACCCTGAGGGTCAACGATCTCGGCCTGCATTACCTCGACTGGGGCAAAGCCGATGGCCCGCCGATCGTCTGTGTCCACGGCTATACCGGGAGTGCGGACGCGTTCAACGCGCTCGCCCGGCGCCTTCAGGACCGCTATCGCATTCTCGCGCTCGACGTGCGCGGGCACGGCAAGAGCGCCTGGTCAGAAGCCGGTGCCTACCGCTACGCCGATCAGGCGAGCGATCTGGCGGAATTCGCCAAGCAGCTCGGGCTGGACAAGTTCGTGCTGATCGGCACCTCGATGGGCGGCATCATCGCGATGGCTTATGCCGCCGAGCACGGCGAGCATCTCTCGGGACTGGTGATCAACGACATCGGGCCCGATGCCGAGGCCGGCACCCAGCGCATCACCCAGATGGTCGGCGCCCGGCCGGACGAGTTTGCGACCCTGGAAGAGGCGATGGCCTACCGCCGTGCGATGTCACCGATCCTTGCTGCGCGCAGCCCCGAGGACCAGCACGAGCTGGCGCTCGGTGTATTGCGGCGGGGGGCAGGCGGTAAATGGGGGTGGAAGATGGACCCGGCTTATATCCGGCAGCGGGTCGAGCACGGTCCGCCGGCGCGGCCTCCGCTGTGGCCCGTGCTGCAGGCACTAGGCTGCCCGACCTTGGTGGTGTGGGGCAGCCAGAGCGACGTACTCTCCGAAGCGCAGGCCCGACGGATGGTCGACGTATTGCCGCGCGGTGAGCTGGTCAGGGTCCCGGGTGTCGGGCACGCACCGACCTTGGTCGAGCCGGTGGTGTTGGCCGCACTCGACCGCTTTCTTGGAGCTTTGCACCCCCGGTAACGCCCGGAATCAGAATAACGGAATTTGCGCGTTCGCCCTTCCCTGACGGCTGTGCAAATTCGGTTGTTATCGGTGACGGAATTCGTTGTTATCGCGGACTCGGTGCCAGCCTATAACTGATTGATATATAACACGATTATCGCCGGAAAGCAAATGCTTTTCGAGGCCGCCTCGGGATATTCGTTGTTTTTGCTCCCGCGCCTACTCGACGGTCACACTCTTCGCCAGGTTGCGCGGCTGGTCCACATCGGTGCCCTTGATGACCGCGACGTGGTAGGCGAGCAGCTGGATCGGGATCGCGTAGAGCAAGGGTGCCACAAACGCGTCGCAGGCCGGCACCGCGATGCCTGATGCGAGCCGGTCGCCGAGCCGGGCGACCCCCGCAGCGTCCGAGATCATCACGACGCGGCCGCCGCGCGCCATGACCTCCTCGACATTGCCGAGGGTCTTTTCAAAGAGGTCGTCATGCGGAGCCAGCACGATGACCGGGACCGCCTCGTCGATCAGCGCAATCGGCCCGTGCTTCATCTCGCCCGCCGCATAGCCCTCGGCATGGATGTAGGAGATCTCCTTCAGCTTGAGCGCGCCCTCGAGCGCCAACGGAAAGGCGCTGCCGCGGCCGAGATAGAGCACATCGCGCACCTCGGCGATCTCGGCCGCGATCGCGCGGATGCGCTCGTCGTGGTTCAACACCTCGCTCGCCCGCGACGGGATCTCGGTCAGGGCGGCGACGAGCTCGGCCTCGCGGGCGTGGCCGACCGCACCGCGCGCCCGGGCCAAGGCCACCGCGAAACAGGCCAGGACCGCGAGCTGCGTCGTGAACGCCTTGGTCGAGGCGACGCCGATTTCTGGTCCGGCCGAGGTCGGCAACACGATGTCGGCCTCGCGCGCGATCGAGCTCTCCGGCTGGTTGACGACCGCTATGACCTTTTGGCCTTGCGCCTTGGCGTAACGCAGCGCCGCTAAGGTGTCGGCGGTCTCGCCCGATTGCGAGACGAACATTGCGGCACCGCCCGGCGGCATCGCCGGAGCGCGGTAGCGGAACTCGGAGGCGATGTCGACCTCGACCGCGATGCGGGCGATCCGCTCGAGCCAGTACTTGGCGACGACGCAGGCATGGTAGGCGGTGCCACAGGCGATCATCGTCATCCGGTCGAGCCCACCCAGCGCAAAGGGCAGCTCGGGCAGATGCACGGTCCGGGTCGCCGGGTTGACGAGCGCATGCAAGGTGTCCCCGATGACCCCCGGCTGCTCGAAAATCTCCTTTTGCATGAAGTGGCGGTAGTTGCCCTTGCCGATCAGCGCTCCCGAGGCGGCGGCCTCGCGGACCGGGCGGTCGACCGTCTTGTTGGCCGCGTCGAAGATCTTGACCGCGCGCGAGCTCACGACCGCCCAGTCGCCCTCTTCGAGGTAGGTAATGCGGCGGGTCAATGGCGCCAGCGCCAGAGCGTCCGAGCCGAGATACATCTCGCCGTCGCCATAGCCGATCGCGAGCGGGCTGCCGCGGCGCGCGCCGATCAACAAATCGTGCTCGCCGGCAAACAGAAAGACCAGCGCAAAGGCGCCGTCGAGCCGCGCCAGTGTCTTCGCCACCGCGTCCGGCGGCGCCAGCCCCTGCGCCAGGAAATGCGTTGCCAGGATCGCCACCGCCTCGGTGTCGGTGTCGGTCCGGAAAATGTGGCCGAGGGCCGTCAGCTCATGGCGCAGAGCCTGGAAATTCTCGATGATCCCGTTGTGGACGACGGCGACCCGGTCGGTCGCGATCGGGTGAGCATTGGTCTCGGTCGGCAGGCCATGTGTCGCCCAGCGCGTGTGGCCGATGCCGATTACCCCGTGCACCGGCTGGCGGTCGAGCCTCTTGGCGAGGTTGACGAGCTTGCCCTCGGCGCGCCGGCATTCGATGTGACCATCGGCCAGCGTGGCGATACCCGCCGAATCATAGCCGCGGTATTCGAGGCGCCGCAGCCCTTCGAGGAGGCCATCGGCCACCGCCTCCTTGGCGATGATGCCGATGATGCCGCACATCAGCTATTTTTCGCGCGCAGCCGCGCCCGAATCTCGCTGGCGCGCCCCGGCTTGTCGACCTGCTGCCCGCGCGCGATCGTCAACGCGTCGGCCGGCACCTTGCGCGTGACGACGCTGCCCGCCGCAACGTACGCTCGGTCTCCGACCGTCACCGGTGCTACCAGCGCCGTATTCGAGCCGATGAAGGCGTCCTCACCGATGGTCGTCCGGTGTTTGTTGAAACCATCGTAGTTGCAGGTGATCGTGCCGGCGCCGATGTTGGTCCGCGCTCCGACCTCGGCGTCGCCAATATAGGTGAGGTGATTGGCCTTGGCGCCGGCGCCGAGCCGTGCTGCTTTGACCTCGACGAAATTGCCGACATGCACTTCGTCCTCGAGTACTGCACCCGGGCGCAGTCGCGCGAATGGACCGACGCTGGCGCCCGCGCCGATCGAAGCGCCTTCAAAATAGGAGAAGGAGCAGATCCGCGCTCCTTCCCCGACCGTGACCTTAGGACCGAAGGTGACGTTCGGCTCGACCACGACATCGCGGCCGAGCCGGGTGTCGGCGCTGAGATAGACGGTTTCCGGCGCTACCAATGTGACGCCGGCATCCATCGCCGCACGGCGCAGCCGCCATTGCATCAGCGCCTCGGCTTCGGCGAGCTCGGCGCGGGTGTTGATGCCGATCATTTCTTCGGCCGGAAGCTCGATCGCGCGAGATTGCAGGCCTATGTCGGCTGCCAGCCTCACGATTCCCGTCAGATAGAACTCGCTTTTCGCGTTGTTGCGGTCGAGCGCGTCGACAAGCTCGATGATGTGGCACGCCCGGACCAGCATCAGACCACCCCAAACCAGCCCGACAGCATACTCCTCGGGAGTAGCATCGGCGGCCTCGACGATGCGCGAGATGCCCCCGTCAGCCGCAGGGATGAGCCGGCCATAGGGGCCGGGATCGGCAGGCCTCATGCCGGCCAGGAGGATTGTCGCCGGCGCCTTCTTCTGCCCCGCTAAGAGTTGCGCGAGGGTCTCGCTGCGCAGAAGCGGCGTGTCGCCATAGAGCACGAGGACCTCGTCAATTTCGCCGTTCGGCGCGATCCGGTCCTCGAGGACCCGAAGTGCGGTCCGCACCGCGTCGCCGGTGCCGAGCGGCGGGTCCTGCACGACCGTCTCCGCCGGCGCGACACGCCGGACGACGTCATTCATGTGCGGCCCGATCACGACGACGGTTGCGGCGGGCTGCAAGGGCTCGAGTGCCTGCAACAGATGCGCGATCATCGGTTGCCCGGCGATCGGATGCATGACCTTCGGCATCGCAGATTTCATTCGCGTGCCGCTGCCGGCGGCAAGGATGATGGCGGCGAAGCGGGATTGGCTCATCGCTGGCTCGCAGAGGGTGCAATCAGAAGCGGCGGCACTGCTATCTACACCAAAAGATCATTGCAAACTTATATCACGAGAACGAAGAGTCGGCAGTGATGAGCCGCTTTCTGCTGGTGTTCGATCTCGACGGCACGCTGGTTGACAGCGCACCCGATTTGCATGCCGCGCTGAACCAGATGCTGCGCGAGCGCGGGCGCCCGGCGCTGTCGCTGCTGCAGGTGAAACGCATGATCGGCGACGGCGTACCGGCGCTGGTCGCCCGGGCCCTCGCCGCGAGCGGAGCCGATCCGGCCGACGCGACGGGTGCGTTGCCGCGGTTTCTCGATCTCTACGAGGCGAACGCAACCCGGCTGAGCCGCCCGTACCCGAAGGTGCTGGAGACGCTCACGAGCCTGCGCCAGCGGGGCTACCGTACGTCGATCTGCACGAACAAACCGCAGCGGGCGACGATCGCTGTGGTCGAGGGCCTCGGTCTCGGCGAGCTCTTCGACGGGATCGCCGGCGGCGATCGCTTTCTGGTCAAGAAGCCCGATCCCGGTCACCTGCTCGGCCTGATCGGCGAGCTCGGCGGCCGGACAGAAGCGAGTGCAATGATCGGCGACAGCGAGAACGACGCCGCGGTCGCCCGCGCCGCAGGGGTGCCGCTTGTGCTGATGCGTTACGGCTATGCCCGGGTCGACCCCGCATCGCTCGCCGCGGACGCTCTCCTCGACCATTTCTCCGAACTCCCCCGAGCGCTCGCCCGGCTCGAGCTCATGCCCTGAAAATCCGGTGGTTGCGGGCCTCTTGCTCAGATCCGCTGCGGGCCGCATAACGTCACGCGAGGAAACTCCCCGATGCCACATTCTCCCGACGATCCGTTGAGCGATCGGAGCAGCGCCGGGGCGCCGAGCGCCCGGCCCGCCGAAGGCCAAGAGAGCGACCCGACGAGCCCGAGCCGGCCGGACCCTCCGGGCGAGGACGCCTCGATCGAGAGCGATCGGCAGGTCCCGACAGCGGACAGCGATGACGCCCCGAGGCTGCCCCGCCGCCGCCGGCGGCGGCGCCACAGGTGGCCTCGCCCACCAGACCGCGCCGAAGCGATGGCGGCTCGTCAAAGCCAGGCCGAACCGCCCGCGACAGCTGGGGACGTTCCGCAGAGTGACGATGTACCGGCTGTGCCGGCGAATACCGTTGGACCCCGCCGACGCCGTCGTCGCGGGCCGCAGCGCGCACCAGGCACTGCGGACGCGATCGCAGGCGGAGCAGCCGAGGCAACGGAGCACGCGCCGGAGAGCTCGCCGAATATCGCGCCGCCAAACGATAGCGAGCCTCGACAGGACCCGTCACACGAACAGCCAGGCTACCGGCGCCGGCGCCGTCGGCCTCCGCGCCCAACGGCAGCAACAGCGGCCGCTGCGGGCGAACCCGCCACCGGTCGCGAAGACACCAGCTCGAGAGCGCCACAGGACCGATCCCCGCCCTTCAGAGGTCCGCGAAACCGGGGGGTGCGTAACCGCGGTAGCGACGAACGGCTGTCCGAGAGAGCACCAGCAGGCCGCGACCGCCACTCGCCCGACCGCCGCGCACGCGGCAGGGGCGGACCGAGGGCCGACGATCGACGGCGGGGAAGAGACCGCGACGCGCCAAGAAATAAGCCGGAGCAACGGCTCTACGCTCTCGAGGCGATTGTCGATCGCGGCTTCGAGGACGTGGTCGACGCGGCCGAGGACGACCTGACCCGGCGCGTCCACTGGACGATCACCAAGCGCACGGTGGCCGATCAAGAGAGCGGTAAGCCGATATCGACTACCTATGTGCTGAAGCGCGACGGCGTCGACACCGAATTCCCCGGTCTCGGCGCTGCGCGGTTGGCCGCGAACAAGACGATCGTTCATCCCGAAAAGCTGACGGTGTCAAAGGCAGAGCACGCTGCAGAGCGCTCCGCTACGAAGAAGTGAGGCGCCCAAAGCGGCCGGAGCGCCTCTGGCAGCAAGGAGCCTGCAACCACCAAGATCGCAGGTCAGCCGTTGACGCTTGACGACGGCGGGACCGGCCTATGCGAGCCGGGTGAGGGCATGGTGGCTTGCCCGGCCCGCGGGTTTTGCTCGCCCCGGACCTTCAACAGGCTGCAGTACATCCAGAAAAACATTACCGCTCCGAATGTGCTGACCAACACCCAGCTCGTCATGCCGGCACCCAGGAATACATTAAAGGTCCAAGTAAGCAAGGGCAAGCAGATCGCCGTGCTTGAAGAAGAGACCCACAAGGAATGCAGGCGTTGCCGGATCCGTCCGTGCTGATGCAACCAGTCTGCCACACCAATACTGAGGGTTCCTAATGTGGCGGCGATCACCTGAAGTGTTAAGATCTCTAGCATCAAGATTTCCTCGTCGATCGACGCCGTTCCCCTCGCCGCAGGCTTGATCGGCAATTACCAGCACTCGATGCCGGCCTTTGATCGCCTGCGCAGTCCTCGGGTGATCGGCCAGGACGCGAGCCCGCAGGATTTTGATTTGTTGAAGACCTGCCGGCCCGATCGCTGGATTTTCAGCAGCGACATCGCCAGGTTTATGCTTGATTCGTTGCGATTTTATTGATGCGTGAGATCGCGTCGT
>Ga0306920_100004778_pt1 | contig 17403 bp, 9 predicted proteins | sample flu12Cox44000170_FD_204666 | JGI IMG/M metagenome (GOLD analysis project Ga0306920, IMG submission 204666) | Lab enrichment of tropical soil microbial communities from Luquillo Experimental Forest, Puerto Rico - flux4day.12C.oxic.44.000.170 (v2)... | ecosystem: Environmental > Terrestrial >... | reverse complement strand
TTCCCGATAATGTGGTAGCCCAGTATGGTGAGCGCGGCCCTGCAATCGACGTGACCACCTTCACATCTGCCATGAAGCATTAACATAAAAGAGAACCGGTTCACACTTCGCAAGCGCCGTTGCCTCGTCTGCACAGCTCAGCCCACTTGAACACCCCCAAAACCGATGGTTCGCTGCTTCTCGGCCCGGCACGGGCCGCCTATGCCCTGTGGCTGCTGCTGGCCTTCCTCGCCATCGGTGTGAGCACGCTGCTGCTGCTCGTGGTGCTCCCGGGCGTCGATCGCCGCCGCGCCGCGGCACGCGCCGGGGCGCGCACCTTCCTGCGTCTGGCCGGTATGCCGGTCATCGTGAAGTTCCCAGAACGCCTGCCGCCGGAGCAGTGCGTGGTGGTGTGCAACCACGCGAGCTACCTCGATGGCATCGTGCTGACGGCGGCGCTGCCGCCGCGATTCGGGTTCGTGATCAAGCGCGAGATGGCCGCGGTGCCCTTCGCCGGGGCACTGCTCAAGCGCCTCGGCTCGGAGTTCGTCGAGCGCTTCGATCGGCAACGCGGCGCGCGCGATGCGCGGCGCGTATTGCGCAACGCCACTCAGGGGCATTCGCTGGTGTTCTTTCCCGAGGGCACCTTCACGCGCACGCCGGGACTGCTGAAGTTCCACATCGGCGCCTTCGCCAGCGCGACGCGCGCCGGCTGTCCGCTGGTGCCGGTCGTGCTGCGCGGCACGCGCCGCGCGCTGCCGCCGGGCGGAGCCCTGCCGCGCCCCGGCGCCCTACAGATGGAGCTGCTGCCGCCGCTGGTACCGGTGCCCGGGCGCGGCGAGCACGCCGTGACCGAACTGCGCGACCGCGCGCGGGCCGCGATCCTGAGCGCGCTCGACGAGCCCGACCTCACATGTTGCGACGATACTGACCGCCCACCTGATACAGCGCCCGCGAGATCTGCCCCAGCGAGCAGACCTTGACGCACTCCATGAGCTCGGCGAACACGTTGCCGCCGCTCGCCGCGGCCTGCTGCAGCCGCGCGAGCGCGGCCGGTGCACGCTGCGCGTTGCGCGCCTGGAAGGCGCGCACCGCCGCCACCTGATCCTGCTTCTCCTCTTCGGTCGAGCGGATCAGCTCCGCGCCCTTGTGCTCATCGAGGGCATCGCCACCTGCGAGGAAGGTGTTGACGCCGACGATCGGCAGCGAGCCGTCGTGCTTGCGCGTTTCGTAGTAGAGCGACTCCTCCTGGATCTTGCCGCGCTGGTACATGGTCTCCATCGCGCCGAGCACGCCACCGCGCTCCGATAGCGCCTCGAACTCGCGGTACACCGCCTCCTCCACGAGATCGGTCAGGTACTCGATGGCGAACGAGCCCTGCCAGGGATTCTGGATCTTGTTGAGGCCGAGCTCGCGATTGATGATGAGCTGGATGGCGACGGCGCGGCGCACGCTTTCCTCGGTGGGAGTGGTAAGCGCTTCGTCGTAGGCGTTGGTGTGCAGGCTGTTGCAGTTGTCGAACAGCGCATACAGCGCCTGGAGCGTCGTGCGGATGTCGTTGAAGGCGATCTCGCGTGCGTGCAGGCTGCGCCCCGAGGTCTGCACGTGGTACTTGAGCATCTGGCTGCGCGGCGAGGCCTGGTAGCGCTCGCGCATGGCGCGTGCCCAGATGCGCCGCGCGACGCGGCCGATGACCACGTATTCCGGGTCCATGCCGTTGGAGAAGAAGAACGACAGGTTGGGGGCGAAGTCATCGATCTTCATGCCGCGCGCCAGGTAGTACTCGACGATGGTGAAACCGTTGGCGAGCGTGAAGGCGAGCTGCGAGAGCGGATTGGCGCCGGCTTCCGCGATGTGGTAGCCGGAGATCGAGACCGAATAGAAGTTGCGCACGCGCTCGTCGATGAAGTACTGCTGCACATCGCCCATCATCCGCAGGGCGAATTCGGTGGAGAAGATGCAGGTGTTCTGCGCCTGGTCCTCCTTGAGGATGTCGGCCTGCACGGTACCGCGCACCGCCTGCAGCGCCTGCGCGCGAATGCGCTCGTAGGTGGCGCGGTCGATGAGCTCATCGCCACTCACGCCGAGGAGCCCGAGCCCCGCGCCGTCGTGGTGCGGCGGCAGCGGCCCGTTGTAGGCGGGCGGCGGGACTCCACGCGCGGCGCTCGCTTCGTTCCGTGCCGAGATCTTCTGCTCGGCCGCCGCCCACTGCCCCTGCGCGCGCAGGTAACGTTCGACCTGCTGATCGATCGCGGTGTTCATGAACATCGCGAGAATGATGGGCGCCGGCCCGTTGATGGTCATGGACACCGAGGTCGACGGATCGCACAGATCGAAGCCCGAGTAGAGCTTCTTCATGTCATCGAGCGTCGCGATCGACACCCCCGAGTTGCCAGTTCTCCCGTAGACGTCCGGCCGCGTGTCGGGGTCCTCGCCGTAGAGCGTCGTCGAATCGAACGCGGTCGACAGCCGCGGGCCGTGACCGTGCGCGAGGTAATGGAAACGCCGGTTGGTGCGCTCTGGTCCACCCTCGCCGGCGAACATGCGCGTCGGATCCTCCTCCGCGCGCCGGTAGGGATAGACGCCGCCGGTGTAGGGGTAATGACCCGGGAGATTCTCGGTGAGGATGAAGTACAGCAGCTCGCCCCAGTCCTTGAGACGCGGCACCGCGAGCTTCGGGATCGGTGAGCGCGAGAGGCTCTCGGTGTAGTTCTCGCCGCTGACTTCGCGATCGCGCACCCGGTAGGTGTAGGTCGGCTCGGTCGCCGCTCGCTGCCGCGCCGGCCAGGCCTTGAGCTCCGTCAGCGCTTCCGACCCTATCTCATCGAGCGCGCGGTTGTAGGCGCTGCGCAGCTCGCGCCGCGTGGCGTCCGCCGCCGCCTCGCCGAGCGCCTCCTGCGGATAGCGCTCGAGTGTCGCAGGTAGCGGTGCATCGTGCAGCGCGCGCAGCGACTCGTAGGCGCCGAAGGCGCGCCGCGCGGATTGCACCTGCGCCTCGATGCGCGTGCGCGTCGCGCGGCCACCCTGGGCGATCTCCGCCAGGTAGCGCGTGCGCGAGGCCGGAATGAGCGGCGCCCGCCTGGCGAGCTCGGTGGCGCCTGGATCATCGAGGGCCCACGAGTGATTGCCGATGCGCTTCTCGGCGAGTGTGGCGCACAGCGCGGCGAAGAGGCGGTTGACTCCCGGATCGTTGAAGCGGCTGGCGATGGTCGGGAACACGGGCAGCTCGGCGCCGCCGAGCCGCGCGCGGTCGGGATGGTTGCGCCGCCACTGCTTGCGCACATCGCGCAGGCTGTCCTCGGCGCCGCGCTTCTCGCTCTTGTTGAGCACGATGAAGTCGGCGAAGTCGAGCATGTCGATCTTCTCGAGCTGACTGGCTGCGCCGTACTCGCTGGTCATCACGTACAGCGACAGATCCACCAGGTCCACGATCTCGCTGTCGGACTGCCCGATGCCGGCAGTCTCGACGATCACCAGGTCAAAGCCCGCCGCCTGGTAGAGCGCGATCACGTCCTTGAGCACGGCGGAGGTCGCGAGGTGCGCCCGCCGCGTGGCGAGCGAGCGCATGAAGATGCTCTCGGAGGAGAGGCTGTTCATGCGGATCCGATCGCCGAGCAGCGCACCGCCGCTGCGCCGCCGCGTCGGATCCACCGCCACCACCGCCACCTGGATCTCGGGAAAATGCCGCGTGAGCCGCGCGAGCAGCTCATCGGTAAGGCTCGACTTGCCCGCCCCGCCGGTGCCGGTGATGCCGATGACCGGCACCTGTTGCCGCGAGCGCGCGAGCGCGCGGCGGATCTGCTCCACCTGCGCGCCGCCGCCACCCTCGTAGTCGGCGCCCTCGAGCACGCTGATGGTGCGGGCGACCAGCCCGTGATCACGGGCGTTGAGGGGCCGGAACTCGTAAGGAGGCTTGCGCACCGCGCCGATGCGCGCAAAGACATCGTCGATCATCCCGGCGAGTCCGAGACGACGGCCGTCCTCCGGAGTGTAGATCTTCTCCACCCCGTAGCGCTCGAGCGCCTCGATCTCGTGCGGTGCGATGGTGCCGCCGCCCCCCACCACCACGCGCACGTGCGCGTAGCCGCGCTCGCGCAGCATGTCGACCATGTAGGTGAAGTACTCGTTGTGCCCGCCCTGGTAGGAGCTGACGGCGATGGCGTCGACGTCCTCGTCGATGGCGGCGCGCACGATGTCGGCGACGCTGCGGTTGTGGCCGAGATGGACGACCTCCGCGCCACGCGCCTGCAGCAGCCGCCGGATCATGTTGATGGCGGCGTCGTGGCCGTCGAACAGGGAGGCCGCCGAGACGAACCGCAGCGGTGGCCGCGCCACTGCCGGGGCACTGCCGGCGGCCGCGGCGCTGGTGCCAAAACGGGCGTTCATGGGCTCATCTACCTGTTTCTTTACTGACGGGTAGGAATGCTATACTGATCAGTATGATGCGGACCCTGGAGCCGGTCAACGCGGCCCCGAGGGCAGCAACCGCCGGTTGCGCCGTGACGCGCCCGGCCATCACGCCGCTATAATACTCCCGTCGCCATGAACAGCCGCCGTAACAGCCCGTTGTCCGCGGGCAAGCCCTTGCCCGCTGCCCCTTCCCCGTGGCGGGGCAACCGCGAGCGGCTGCGCAATCGCGAGCTCAAGCGCGATGCGGTGATCCGCGCCGCAGCACGCGAGTTCAACCGCAAGGGCTACCACAACACTTCGCTCGACGACATCGCCGCCCGGCTCGAGGTCACCAAGCCGACGGTGTACTACTACGTCACGAGCAAGGAGCAGTTGCTGTTCGAGTGCTTCGTGGCGGGCGTCGAGCAGATCCGCGCCGCCTTCCGCGCCGTGCGCGAGCTGGCCGTGCCCGCGCGCGAGCGGCTGAATGCGGTGCTGCGTCACTACGGCGAGGCGGTCGCCTCCGACTTCGGCTGGTGCATGGTGCGGGCCGAGGACCAGGACCTCTCGCCGGCCATGAGCCGCCACATCAAATCGCTCAAGTCGGAGATCGACCAGGGGATCCGCCGGCTGATCCGCGAGGGGATCCAGGACGGCTCCATCGAGCCGTGCGATCCGAAAATGACGGCTTTCGCGCTCGCCGGGGCCCTCAACTGGATCGCTCACTGGTATCGTGAGGACCAGTCCCTGACTCCCGCGCAGATCGCAGGAGCGTTCGTCACCATATTCGAGGGGGGCCTGCGTCCGCGCCGCGGCGCCCTCCGGGTTGAGTCCCGCACTCGCCGACGGCGGGTGCGCGGCGCACTGGCGCGCTGACACGAAGTCAAAGCGAGGCTGCCATGTCCCCTTCAGATGTCGTTATCGTATCCGCCAAGCGCACGCCCATCGGGGCGTTCCTCGGCGCCCTCTCACCGCTCTCCGCGGTACAGCTCGGCAGCGCCGCCATCAAGGCTGCGCTCGAGGCGGGCAGCGTCGCGGCGGCCGACGTGCAGGAAGTGATCATGGGTTGCGTGCTGCCGGCGAATCTCGGGCAGGCGCCTGCGCGGCAGGCGGCGCTCGGGGCCGGGGTGCCGATCGGGGTGCCGGCCACCACCGTCAACAAGATGTGTGGCTCGGGGCTCAAGGCGGTGATGATGGCGGCGGACCAGATCCGCGCGGGCGGCGCCGGCATCGTGCTCGCCGGCGGGCTCGAGTCGATGAGCAACGCCCCGTACCTGCTGCCGAAGGCGCGCACCGGCTATCGCATGGGCGACGGCCAGGTTATCGATCACATGATGAAGGATGGCCTGCAGAGCCCCTTCGACGGCAAGGCGATGGGTTGCTTCGCGGACGCGACCGCGAGCCGCTACAACTTCAGCCGCGCGCAGCAGGACGCCTTCGCCACCGAATCGGTGCGCCGCGCGATGCAAGCCATGCAGGCGGGTGAGTTCGACGTGGAGGTGACGCCGGTGACGGTGAAGGGCCGCAAGGGAGAAACCGTCGTCGCGCGCGATGAGACTCCGGGAACCTGTGATGTGAGCAAGATCGCGACGATGAAGCCGGCCTTCAACAAGGAGGGCACCGTGACCGCGGCCAGCTCCTCCTCGATCTCCGACGGCGCCGCAGCTCTCGTGGTGATGAGCGCAGCGGCCGCATCCGAGCGCGGCCTCAAGCCGCTCGCGCGGATCCTGGCGTACGCCAGCAACGCGCAGGAGCCGGAGTGGTTCACGACTGCCCCCGTCGGGGCGATTCGCAAGGTGCTGACGCAGCTCAACTGGAAGCCGCACGACGCCGACCTCTACGAGATCAACGAAGCCTTCGCCGTGGTGACCTTGGCGGCGATGCGCGACATCGACATCGATCACGCGCGCGTCAACGTGAATGGCGGCGCCTGCGCTCTCGGTCACCCGATTGGCGCTACCGGGGCCCGCATTCTGACCACGCTGATTCACGGGCTGCGCCGTCGCGGCGGCCGGCGTGGTATCGCCGCGCTCTGCATCGGTGGAGGCGAAGCGGTGGCGATGGCGGTCGAGACGCTGAGCTGAAGCACGGCGGGTCTAGCGGAGGGGGTCGATGAGGATCAAAGAGGCTCTCGCTGTCATCACCGGCGGCGCCTCTGGGCTCGGCCTGGCGGTTGCACGCCACGTCGTTGCGGCCGGCGGCAAGGTGGTGCTGCTCGATGTGCAGGATGGTGCCGGTCGGGTCGCTGTGGACGGACTCGGCCCCGACGCCACCTTCCAGCGCTGCGACGTCACTTCCGAGGCCGAGGTCAACGTCGCCATTGAGGCGGCGCACGCCTGGCTCGGCGGCCTCAACCTGCTGGTGAACTGTGCCGGGGTCATCGGGGCCGGGCGCGTGCTCGGCAAGAGCGGGCCGATGCCGGGTGAGTTCTTCACGAAGGTGATCCACATCAATCTCATCGGCACCTTCCTGTGCGATAAAGCCGCTGCGGCGCTGATGCAGCACAACACCCCGACCGACGATGGCGAGCGCGGGGTGCTGATCCACACCTCCTCGATCGCGGCCTTCGAGGGCCAGATCGGACAGGCGGCCTATTCCGCCACCAAGGCGGGGGTCGCCGGCATGACGTTGCCGATCGCGCGGGAACTCGCGCGCCTCGGGATCCGCTGCGTCGCGATCGCTCCCGGCATCTTCCACACCCCGATGATGGATGGCATGCCGCAGGAGGTGCAGGATTCCCTCGGCGCCCAGGTGCCCTTCCCGCCCCGGCTCGGGCGACCTGAAGAGTTCGCGCAGCTCGTCGCGAGCGTCTTTGAGATCCCGATGCTGAACGGCACCACCATCCGCCTCGATGGCGCGATCCGCCTGCAGCCGAAATAGATGAGCACCGCGGATGGGGTCGAGCGCGATGTCATGCAGTATGACGTCGTGGTGGTGGGCGCCGGCCCCGCAGGGCTCGCGTGCGCCATCCGCCTGAAGCAGCTCAAGCCCGCGATCAGCGTCTGCGTCCTCGAGAAGGCCTCGGGCGTAGGCGCGCACTCACTCTCGGGCGCGGTCCTCGAGCCGGGGCCCCTCGAGCAGCTGCTGCCCGAGTGGCACCGCGAATACCCGGGCATGAAGGTCCCGGCGACCGAGGACGACTTCCGCATCTTCACGCGCCGCGGCTCCTTCAAACCGGTGCCTGACTGGCTGGTGCGGCGGCTGCCGTTCTCGATGACGTATTCGACGCCCTTCAACAACCACGGCAACTACATCATCTCACTCGGACAGCTCACACCCTGGCTCGCGGCAAAGGCCGAAGCGCTCGGGGTCGAGGTGTTTCCGGGCTTCGCCGCCGCGGCGGCGCTCTTTGATGAGTCGGGCGCGGTCAAGGGTGTGCGCATCGGCGACATGGGTCGGGGTAGCAACGGCGAGCCCGGTCCGAATTTCTCACCTGGAGTCGAGATCCACGCACCACTCACGGTGCTGGCCGAAGGCGCGCGCGGCTCGATCTCCAAGCAGCTCATCGCCCGCTTCGATCTCGCCCGGGGCCACTGCCCGCAGACCTTCGCCCTCGGCTACAAGGAGCTCTGGCAGCTGCCTGCCGGGCGCGTACGCCCGGGGCGCATCGAGCACGGCCTCGGATGGCCGGCGGATCCGCATACCTACGCCGGCAGCTTTCTCTATCACCTCGACAACGACCGCGTGTATGTCGGCTACATCGTCGGGCTCGACTATCAGGACCCGCGCCTTGCGCCGTTCGAGGCCTTCCAGCAGTTCAAGAATCACCCCAGCGTCAAGCCGCTCCTCGAGGGCGGGGAGATCATCTCGGCAGGCGCCCGCACTATCGCCGCCGGCGGCTGGCAGTCGACCCCCAGGCTCGAGATGCCGGGAGCGATCCTGGTCGGCGACGCCGGTGGCACGCTGAACTTTGCCAAGATCAAGGGCGTCCACCAGGCAATCCGCAGCGGCGCGCTCGCCGGCGAACACATCGCCGAGGTCGGGAGCGCCGCAGGCTTCGACGCCCGCTGGCGCGCATCGATCGGGGGCCAGGAGCTCAAGCGTGTCCGCAATTTCAAGCCCGCGTTCAAGCGCAGCTTGTGGGCGGGGCTCCTCAACTCCGGCTGGGAGATGCTCACCGGTGGCCACTCGCCCTGGACGCTGAAGAACAGCGCCGACTGGTCGCGGCTGCGACGGCTCGATGAGTTCGAATCCCCTGAGCGCGGCTGGGTGGAGCGTACGCTGCCGCCGCGTGACCGGGTGTCGTTCGTGTTCTTTGCCGGCAATGTGCACGATGAGAGCCAGCCAGTGCACCTGAAAGTCGCCGACACCCGCATCTGCGTCGAGCGTTGCGGCCGTGAATACGGCAACCCCTGCGAGCGCTTCTGTCCGGCGGGCGTGTACGAGATAGTGGATGACGGCGCCGGCGGGCGTCGCCTGCAGATCAACGCCGCCAACTGCGTGCACTGCAAGGCCTGCGACATCAAGGACCCCTACGAGCTCATTACCTGGACCACACCCGAAGGTGGCTCGGGACCGACCTACCAGTCGTTGTAGCATTCGGGCATGCCTGAGCTCTGGCGTCCCTCCGAAACGCGCGTCGCGGACGCGAACCTGACGCGTTTCATCCGCTGCGTGAACGCGCGGCGCGGGCTGCAGCTGCGCGACTACACCGGGCTCTACGTCTGGTCGCTCGGCTCGGCTGCAGAGTTCTGGACGGAACTCGCGCGTTTTGCCGATGTTCGCGCCGCGTGGGGTACCGCGCCTCCGATCGAGAACCCGACCGCCATGCCCGGCGCGCGCTTTTTCAGCGACACCCAGCTGAACTTTGCGGAGAACCTGCTGCGTTACGACGACGAGCAGCCGGCGCTGGTGTTCCGCAACGAGCGCGACACACGGCGCACCCTCTCCTACCGCGAGTTGCGTGCCGAGGTCGCCCGCATCGCCGCGGGCCTGCAGAGCGCAGGCGTGGTCGCCGGCGATCGCGTCGCGGGCTATGTGCCGAATATCCCCGAGGCCACCATTGCCATGCTCGCGACGGCGAGCATTGGTGCCATTTGGTCCTCGTGCTCACCGGACTTCGGCGTGCATGGGGTGCTCGATCGCTTCGGTCAGATTTCCCCCAAGGTGCTCTTCACCGCCGACGGTTATTACTACGCCGGCAAGCAGCTCGATTCGCTGCAGCCGATGGCGGAGGTGCTCGCGAAGCTCACCGCCGTCGAGCGGGTGATCGTGATCCCTTACCTCGGGCCAGAACCGCCCCTCGCATCGCTCGGTGCCGCCGCGAACCGCGCCTCTCGGTGGGAGGACTTCGGCACACCAGGCGCTGCGGCGGTGTTCGCCTCACTCCCCTTCAACCATCCGCTGTACATCCTTTATTCGTCCGGCACGACCGGTGTGCCAAAGTGCATCGTGCACGGTGCTGGCGGCACGCTCCTGCAGCATCAGAAGGAGCACCTGCTGCACACCGACCTCAAGCGCAGCGACCGGTTGTTCTACTACACGACGTGCGGCTGGATGATGTGGAACTGGCTGATGAGCGCGCTCGCCACGGGCGCGACGCTCGTCCTGTACGACGGCAGCCCGTTTCATCCCGGGCCCGGGGCCTTGTGGCGCATGGCCGAGGAGGAGCGCCTCACGGTCTTCGGCACGAGCGCGAAGTACCTCTCGTCACTGCAGAAGAGCGAGTTCGTGCCAGCCACGAGCGTGGATCTGACGGCGCTGCGCACGGTGCTCTCCACCGGCTCGCCGCTGCTGCCGGAGGGCTTCGAATATGTCTACCGTTACGTGAAATCCGACCTGCAGCTCGCCTCGATTTCCGGCGGCACCGACATCGTCTCCTGCTTCGCGCTCGGCTGCCCCATCCGCCCGGTCTATCGCGGCGAGATCCAGTGCCGCGGCCTCGGCATGGCGGTCGATATCTTCGACGAGGCGGGACGGCCGCTGCGTGGGACGCGCGGGGAGCTGGTGTGCACCGCGCCCTTCCCGTCGATGCCGCTCGGCTTCTGGAATGACCCGCAGGGGGTGAAATACCGTGCCGCCTACTTCGAGCGCTTCCCCGGAGTGTGGCACCACGGTGACTACGCCGCGATCACCGGGCACGATGGCCTCATCATCTCCGGTCGGTCAGACGCGGTGCTCAATCCCGGCGGGGTGCGCATCGGTACCGCGGAAATCTACTCCGCGGTCGAGAGCCTGCCGCAGGTTGCCGAGGCGCTGGCGGTGGGCCAGGACTGGCACGGCGACGTCCGTGTCGTACTGTTCGTGCGGTTGCAGGGCGGTGTACAGCTCGATGAATCACTGAAGAAGGAGATCCGCGCCACCATCCGTACCCACACCACCGCCCGCCACGTTCCCGCCAAGATCATTGCGGTACCCGACTTCCCACGCACACTCTCGGGCAAACTCACCGAGCTCGCGGTGCGCAATGTCGTTCACGGCCTGCCGGTGAAGAACCTGGACGCGCTCGCCAATCCGGGCGCACTCGAGCATTTCCGCGACCTGCCCGACCTTTCGTCCTGAGCGCCCGTGAGGAGCGAAGGCTCTCCGCAGACGAGCGCGGCAGCGCCGGCGGCCGCTAGCGAGACCGGCGATGTGCAGCAGCGCTACGCCGAGGAGCTCGCCGCACGCCACTTAACGAGCGATGCCGAGCAGCGCACCGTGGTGGCACGCCTCGATGACCTGCGCCGCCGGCTGCTTGAACCGCTGAGCGGCTTCGCGTTACCGCGCTGGCTGGCTGCGCTCACCGGCCGCGACCTGACACCGGTGCAGGGTCTGTACCTCTGGGGTGGCGTCGGACGCGGCAAGACCTGGCTGATGGACCTGTTCTGTGCCACCCTCCCAGCGACGCTGGTACGGCGCCGCCACTTCCACCGCTTCATGCACGAGGTGCATGAGCAACTCGGCCGACTGCAGCATCATCTCTCGCCGCTCGAGCAGGTCGCGCGCCGCATCGCACGCGAGACCCGGGTACTGTGTCTCGATGAGCTGTACGTGGCCGATATCGCCGACGCGATGATCCTCGGCGGTCTGTTCACGGGACTCACCCGGCGCGGCGTCACGCTCGTGGCGACCTCCAACCTGCCGCCGCGCGAGCTGTACCGGGACGGATTGCAGCGCCAGCGGTTCCTGCCGGCGATCGCACTTATCGAGCGCCACCTGGACGTGGTGCGCCTCGCAGGATCGACCGACTACCGCCTGCGCCGGCTCACCGAGGCCGGCATCTACCTGCCCGCGGGGGTACCCGGCACGGCGGAGCGACTCGCGGCGCTCTTTGCGTCCCTCGCCGGTCAGGAGCCCGGCGGCGGCGGCAGTACGATCCGGGTCGCGGGGCGTGCAATCCCCGTGGTGCGGAGGAGCGCGACGGTGGCGTGGTTCGACTTCGCGGCGCTGTGTGCCGGGGCACGCAGCCAGGAGGACTACATCGAAATCGCACGCGAGTATCAGTCGGTACTCGTTTCGGGTGTGCCCGTGTTCGATGCCGCACACGAGGACGAGGCGCGACGTTACATCGCGCTCGTCGATGAGTTCTATGACCGCAACGTCAAGCTGATCGTTGCGGCGGCGGCGGCGCCCGCAGAGTTATACCGGGGCGAGCGCCTCGGCGCGCTGTTCGCGCGCACGGCGAGCCGCCTCACCGAGATGCAGAGTGAGGAATACCTGGCGCGCGAGCACCGGCCCTGAGACCACCGCACGAAATCGAGCGCCACGCTAGATCACCCCGCGCTCGATCTGGTCGCGCTCGATGGATTCGAACAGCGCGCGGAAGTTGCCTTCACCGAAGCCCTGGTTTCCCTTGCGCTGAATGATCTCGAAGAAGATCGGTCCGATGACATTGCGTGTGAAGATCTGCAGCAGCACGCCCTCGCCCTTGGCGGGATTGCCATCGATCAGGATGCGCCGCGAGCGCAGCTCCGCGAGCGACTCGCCGTGCCCCGGCACTCGCGCCTCCACTCCCTCGTAATAGCTGTCGGGCGTCTCCTGGAACGCGACCCCACGATCGCGCAGCACGTCCACCGTGCGATAGATGTCGGCGGTGGCAAGCGCAATGTGCTGGATCCCCTCGCCGTGATATTCGCGCAGGTACTCCTCGATCTGACTCTTGTCGTCCTGCGACTCGTTGATCGGGATGCGGATCTTGCCGCAGGCGCTGGTCATCGCGCGCGACAGGAGTCCGGTGAGCTTGCCCTCGATGTCGAAGTAGCGGATCTCGCGGAAGTTGAACAGCTTCTCGTAGAAGCCGGCCCAGAGATCCATGCGGCCGCGGCCGACGTTGTGCGTGAGGTGATCGATGTACGTGAGCCCGGCGTTCTCGGCCGGGCCGTGAGCCAAAGGACGAAAATCCACATCGTAGATCGAGCGCTCACCGTACAGATCGACCAGATAGATGAGCGAGCCGCCGATACCTTCGATGCAGGGAATATTCAGCTCCATGGGGCCGGCACTCCGCGGCCCGGGCTTGGCGCCGAGGGAGAGCGCACGCGCGTACGCCTGGGCCGCATCGCGCACGCGAAACGCCATGGCGCACGCCGACGGCCCGTGCACCCTGGCAAACGCCTGGGCAAAGGACTGCGGCTCGGCGTTGATGATGAAGTTGATCTCGCCCTGGCGGTGCAGGGTCACGTTCTTGGAGCGATGGCGCGCCACCGCCGGGAAACCGAGCCGCTCGAACAACGAACGCAGTAGTTGCGGGTCTGGGGCGGTGTATTCGACGAACTCGAAGCCGTCGGTACCCATCGGGTTGTCAGGAAGTTCGCTCATGAGCTCACCTTGCGCGCCGATTAAGGAAGCACTCGTTGCGCGGTGAGTCATTATAGCCGCCCTGCACGCGGCGACCGGCGGGCGGAGGCGGGGCGGTGCCGGTCGCATGTATAATTGCGCGCCACACCACCAACGCGACCTGCGGCCGCGCTGATCCGTACAACATGCGCCACGCGCACGCGACACCGCAGGCGCCGCGACCAGGACGATCCGGCATGCACGCGCCACTTGCTGCTGACGACAACCGCCTGCTCCGGGGTATCCCCGCCGCACGGGCAGCGCTGATCGAGCGCATCGCGCGAGCTGCCGCCACCGGCGGTCGTAGCGAGCTGCGCCAGCGTTTCCTGCGCGCCTATTTCCACGGCGTCGCCGAGGAGGATCTCGCCGAACGCACTCCGCGGCAGCTCGCGCGCGCGGCGCTCGCCCACCTCGAGTTCGGCGCCCGCCGCGCGCCGGGCCGCTCACTGGTGCGCGTCTTCAATCCGCAACCCGAGAGCGATGGCTTCGAGTCGCCGCACACGCTCGTGCTCACGGTCACCGACGACATGCCGTTTCTCGTCGACTCACTCGGCATGGCCTTCGGCTGGGCCGAGCTCGCGGTGCACCTGATCGTGCATCCGGTGTTGATGGTGCGCCGCGACCGCCGCGGTCAGCTCCTCGACATCGGCACGAACGGCGCCCACGCGGCGCACCCCGAATCGTGGCAGCTCTTCGAGATCGACCGCGTCACCGATCCCGCGCAGCTCGCACGGCTGCAGCGTGACCTCGAGACGACACTCGCCGATGTGCGCATCGCGGTCACCGACTGGCGGGCGATGCGCGAGCGAGCGCGCGAGATCATCCGCCGCCTGGAGAGTGATCCGCCGCCGTTGCCGCCGGCCGAGGTGAGCGAGGGCGCGCATCTGCTCGACTGGATGGAGGCGCGACACTTCGTCTTCCTCGGCTACCGGCATTACCGCCTCGAGCGCGGCCGCAGCGAGGATCGCCTGGTGCCGGATGTGCGCTCGGGACTCGGCATCCTGAGTGAAGCGCGCCGCCGCGGCGGCCCACGGCCACGCGTCAGTGTCCTGCGCGGCGATGTGCGCGCCCGGGCGCGGGAGTTGGAGCTGCTGATCGTCACCAAGGCGAACTCGACCGCGACCGTGCATCGCCCCGAGCTGCTCGATTACGTCGGCGTCAAGACCTTCGACGCCCGCGGCCGCGTCGACGGCGAGCATCGCTTCCTCGGCTTGTGGACCTCCACCGCCTACTTCGGTAGCCCGCGCGATATTCCGGTACTGCGCCGCAAGGTCGAGCGCGTCATCGAGCATTTCGGGCTCGATCCCGCGAGCCACGACGGCAAGGCGGTACTCGCGGTGCTGGAGACGTACCCGCGCGATGAGCTGTTCCAGGCCGGCGTGCCGGACCTGATCCGCATCGTGCGCGGCGTGGTCAACCTCTACGAGCGCCGCACCGTGCGCCTGCTGGTACGTCGCGACCCGTATCACCGCTTCTACTCCTGCCTGGTATATGTGCCCCGCGACCGTTACAACACCGAGGTGCGCCAGCGCATCGAGCAGATCGCGCTCGCGGGCTTTGCCGGCACGAGCGTCGAGAGCCACGCACAGATCTCCGGCTCGAGTCACGCGCGACTGCACGTGGTGGTGCGCACCGAGCCCGGCGCGCGGCACCGCCCGGACTTCGCGGTGATCGAGCGCCGCATCGGGGAGGCCGCACTCACCTGGTACGACCGCCTGCGCCAGGTGCTCACAGACCGGCGCGGCGAGGCGCCGGGCCTGGCGCTCGCCAGTCGCTATCGGCACGCCTTTCCGCTCGGCTATCAGGAGGACGTGACGCCCGAGGAGGCACTGGCTGATCTGCGGGTGCTCGAGGCGCTGCGCGAGCACCCGCGCGCCCTGCAGCTGAGCCTGCACCGTCCCGCTGGTCAGAAACCGGAGCGCGTGCACCTGCGCATCGTGCGGCTCGCGGACCCGGTGCCGATCTCGGACGTGCTGCCGATGCTCGAGAACTTTGGTCTGCGGGTGATCTCCGAGCGCCCCTACGAGCTCGCCTGGCCCGAAGGCGGCGCCGCCTGGATCCAGGACTTCGAGCTCGAGCACCGCGACGGCGTAAGCGTCGAGATCCCCCGCGTCGAGGCGAATTTCCGCGAAGCCTTCGCCGCTGCGTGGAGCGGTGCGATCGAGAACGATGGCTTCAACCGCCTGGTGCTCGCTGCGGATCTCACCGCGCGCGAGATCGTCGTGCTGCGCGCCTACTGCCGTTACCTGCTGCAGACCGGCGTGCCCTTCAGTCAGGCGTACATGGAGCGCGCACTGGGCGCGAATGCCGCCATCGCGCGGCATCTCGTGCGGCTGTTCCAGACGCGCAGCGATCCCGCACTCGAGCGCGGCGAGCGCCACGCCGCGAGCCTCGTGACACAGATCCGCGCGGGCCTGGATGCGGTCACCAGCCTCGATGACGATCGCATTCTGCGCGCCTACCTGACGCTCGTACAGGCGACCCTGCGCACCAACTTCCATCAGAGCGCGGCCGGCGGGGAGCGCAAGAGCTACCTGTCCTTCAAGCTCGACCCGGCGAAGATCCCCGACCTGCCGCTGCCGAGGCCGAAGTTCGAGATCTTCGTCTACAGCCCGCGTGTCGAGGGCGTGCACCTGCGCATGGGCGAGGTCGCCCGTGGCGGCATCCGCTGGTCCGACCGGCGCGAGGACTTCCGCACCGAGGTTCTCGGCCTGATGAAGGCGCAGAACGTCAAGAACACCGTTATCGTGCCGGTCGGCGCCAAGGGGGGCTTCGTGCCGAAGCGACTGCCCACCGCCGGCAGCCGTGAAGAGGTGCAGGCTGAGGTCGTCGCCTGCTACCAGACCTTCATCCGCGGGCTGCTCGATCTCACCGACAACATCGTCGGCGCGCGTATCGTGCCCCCGCCGCAGGTGGTGCGCTACGACGGCGACGACCCCTACCTCGTGGTTGCGGCCGACAAGGGCACGGCCACCTTCTCCGACATCGCCAATGCGATCGCGGCAGACTACGGTTTCTGGCTCGGAGACGCGTTCGCGTCCGGCGGCTCCGCCGGCTACGACCACAAGAAGATGGGCATCACCGCCCGTGGCGCCTGGGAGTGCGTCAAGCGTCACTTCCGCGAGATGGGGATCGACACACAAAAGACGGACTTCACGGTCATCGGCATCGGCGACATGTCCGGGGACGTGTTCGGCAACGGTATGCTGCTCTCGCGCCATATCCGCCTGCAGGCCGCTTTCGACCACCGTCACATCTTCCTCGATCCCGAGCCCGATCCGGCGCTGAGCTTCGCCGAGCGGGCGCGACTGTTTGATCTACCGCGCTCGAGCTGGGACGACTACGACCGCAAGAAAATCTCGCGCGGCGGCGGGGTGTTCCCGCGCTCGGTGAAATCGATCGCGCTGTCGGCGGAGGCGCGCACGCTGCTCGGGCTGGAGGGCGCGAGCGCCGCGCCGAACGAGGTCATCCACGCCATCCTGACGCTGCCGGTCGATCTGCTGTGGAACGGCGGCATCGGCACCTACGTGAAAGCGAGCGACGAGCGCAATGCGGAGGTCGGCGATCGCGCCAACGACGCCCTGCGCATCAACGGCCAGGCGCTGCTCGCGAAAGTGGTCGGCGAGGGTGGCAATCTCGGCCTGACGCAGCGCGGCCGCATCGAATACGCGCTCGCCCGGGGGCGCCTCAACACCGATTTCATCGACAATTCCGCCGGCGTCAACACTTCAGACGTCGAGGTCAACATCAAGATCGTGCTGAACCCGCTGGTGGCCGAAGGCAAGCTGTCGCGGGGCGATCGCAACCGCCTGCTCGCGCGGCAGACCTCCGAGGTGGCTGCGCTCGTGCTGCGCAACAACTACCTGCAGAGCCAGGCGCTCAGTACGCTCGAGCTGCAGGGAGCCGCGCGGCTGATGGAGTACCAGCATCTGATCCGCTCGCTCGAGCGCGAAGGTGTCCTCAACCGCGCACTGGAGTTCCTGCCGAGCGATGACGAGCTCACCGACCGCCGCAAGAACGGCGTGGGGCTGACACGGCCGGAGCTGGCAATTCTGCTCGCCTACAGCAAGATCTGGCTCAACAACCACCTGCTCGCCTCGGACGTTCCGGAGGACCCATACCTGTCGAGGGAGCTGGAGCGTTACTTCCCCGCGCCGATGCAGGAGCGCTTCCGCCGTGCCATCGCACATCACCGCCTGCGCCGCGAGATCATCGCGACCTCGACCACGAACAGCCTGGTCAACCGCATGGGGCCGACCTTCGTGCCGCGCGTGCAGG
>Ga0306920_100004777_pt1 | contig 17404 bp, 14 predicted proteins | sample flu12Cox44000170_FD_204666 | JGI IMG/M metagenome (GOLD analysis project Ga0306920, IMG submission 204666) | Lab enrichment of tropical soil microbial communities from Luquillo Experimental Forest, Puerto Rico - flux4day.12C.oxic.44.000.170 (v2)... | ecosystem: Environmental > Terrestrial >... | reverse complement strand
GCCGTTTTCTCTCCAGTCAATACCGAATGCACAGCGGCCGCGTAGGCTGCACTCACTTGCTTATATCCGGCTCCGGCCTCAACAGAGGGCCGTCTGATGAAATCGATCTGGTGCTCAGTCGGTTTCTGAGAATCACTGCGGACCTCGAGCATTGAGGGCAGGTTATAGATTTCCGACTGCCCGGGAGCGGTACCTTTCCTGTTTTCGTTCGATTGAATCTGTGCGCGCGCCAGGAATCGAACGAACTCGATCGCTTCCTGACGATGAGCCGAATGCCGGGAAACAGCCAGGCCGGAGCCACCTAATACGCCAGCGGAACCACCCGGGCCGGCGGGCAGGCTCGTAAACCCGGTCTCCACGACCGGGTTGAGGTTTCGCCAGTAGGTCTGCCGGGTTTGTCCGCTGCGAGTAATCGTCGTACCAAGCCAGACGCGGTTAAAAGCCGCTCCTCCCGCAGAAAATACATTCAGCGAATCAAGTTCCCGATAGGCAAAAACGCCTGGTGGCGAAATTGAACCGATCCACTGTTTGGCCCGTAGCCAGGCGCGAGCTACCGCGGGGTTGTTCACGCTGATCGTGCGGTCGCTTTCGATGATTCTGCCTCCTCCTTCGGCTACCTGCCACTCCAGCGCGTTGCATGTCAAGGCTTCCCCGGTTACCCCTTGCCACACATAGCCCCAAAAATCTTTCTTGCCCGCGGCGCGCTCACCCGCCTGAATGCGTTCGGCCATGCGCTCCAACTCATCCCAGCTCCCTGGCGGGTGGTCATACCCGTATTTGCGCAAGAGATCGCTGCGATACTCCAAAGCGCCCACGTTAACCTGATCGGGGATGGCCACCAGCCTTCCGTTTATTGTGTAGTCAGGCAGCAATTGCGGGTCGATGGAGGAAGTTTCGGCGGCCGAATACGGTGCCAAGTCGATCAGATCGGAGTCGAGTGTCGCGGACCAGATCAAGTCGACGCCGAGGAGATCTATGCCAGAGGGATCCCCTTTCAGGAGCTTTCGCCAGAGGTCCAATTGATCGAAGGTACTATCAGGCGCCGGCAGCTCCCGGACCTGGATTCCCGTTCGCTGCGTGAACTCTTGCGTGAGCGTTACCCGGGTCGATATTTCGTCAGGCTGGACCCGCCAGCCGTGGGGGTAGTGCAACGTGATCGGCTCTTGTGCCTGCTGTCCACAAGAGACCAGCAGGAGGGATACAAAGAAAGCTCCCACGGTCCGCGCTGCGACCCGCGAAAAGCAACGCTCGCAAGGGTGGGATTCGAGCGTGTGCACAGGTTCAACTGTTATTGGCTACTCCCTCATCGACGACCGATCGCCACAATAGACCGGCTGGGTCGCGTTCTCTTGCGACTCGGCGCATAGAATACGCCGAACAATCCCTCGCTGGGCAGCGCGCTGCGGTCAGAACGTTATGCGCGCCCCGACATAAGCTGAGCGTCCGAGCGTGCCGTACTGATACGCCGTCTCGTAGTGCCGGTCAGTCAGGTTCTCCACCCGACCGTAGACCTCGGCCCGCTCTGTGATGGGAAATGAGGCTCGGAAGTCCAGGAGCACATAGCCACCCAGGCGGATTGTGTTCGCTGCATCATCGTAGCTCGGCCCGGAATAGCGCAGCGCCAAGGTAGTGCTCAGCCGAAACGGCCAGACGTAGGTCGCGGTCGCATTCCCCAGGTTCTGTGGCCGTCGTGGCAGCTGATTTCCGTAGGTCGCGGATCCCGGGGATGTGTCTTTCGCGTCAATGTACGTGTAGTTTCCCGTAAAGCTCAGTTGGTTCGTAGCCCTGAGCGTTCCAGTCAGCTCCACACCGCGCGCCTGCGAGCGCTCGATGTTCGCGTAGTAGCCACCGAAAGGGTTACACCCCGGGCTGGTCGGAGTGCAGTCGAAGAAGTTGATGAGGTCGCGGCTGGTGCGCTCAAAATACGTTGCGGACACCACCACTCGATCGTTCCACGCGTGCCGTTCGACGCCCGCGTCCCAACTGTTGGCGGTTTCCGGCCGCAGTGCCTGGTTGCCGAAATTGCTGTAGAGCTGATAGAGAGTGGGCGCCTTGAATCCCTGGCCAAAGCTCGCACGCAGGATGGTCCGGTGGTCGGCGAGCACCCAGGCGGCCGCCAGCTGGCCGGTGGTGTGACCACCGTAGACGTCATGATGGTCGTAGCGGCCTCCGGCCGTGAGCGTGAGTCCCGCCGCCACCTCGTACTGGGCCTGCGCGTACCCACTGTTGATGTTCACGGCCTTTTCGAGTGGCATGGGAGTCACGTCGTAGGCGGGCGTGTCGGTGTCAATCGTCGAGTGCTCGTGCTGCGCGCCAAACACGAGTTGACCTGCCTGCGAGAAGAGCCAGGTCCCCTGGTACTCTCCGCGCACGTTGCGCCCGATCCCGTAGAACGTTTCGGTGCTCGGGCTGCCGTAGCTGGCGGGTGCGTTGGGGTCGTATTCTCGAGTCTCCGAATCCGTGTACTGCAGCGCCAGGCGCTGGGTCAGGCTGCGATCGGGTGAGCGCCAGGTGAATCCCGCGTAGCCGATGGCCTGCTTGCTCTTGCCGTACTCGTTGTCATCGCCGAAGTTGCCCGTCGGCGTGTCGAAGCCGTCAAAATCGGTACGGGCCTGCATGTAGTATCCGCGCAGGTCCAGCTCGAGATCGGGCGTGAAGCCGTAGCGTAACTGACCGGCGGCCGCGCCGATCTGACTCGCACAATCGCGCTGCCCGCCGAGGTATTCGTCGAAGGCCGGAATGCCGCTCGTACCGTAGTAGTTCCCCGCAATACGCCACATCAGCGAGTCGGACTTTCCACCGAGACTCGCTGTGCCGTAGCCCGTGCCATGAGATCCCCCCTCGAGGCTCGCGCTGCCCCCGGCGGTTTGCGTCGGGTCGGCGGTCACGATGTTGATCACTCCACCGATCGCCTGACTGCCGTACAGGGTGGACTGCGCGCCCCGCACGATCTCGATGCGAGACGTATCGCCGATCAGCAGGTTTTCGAAGTCGTATCCCCCGCCGGGCTGCGAGGGATCGTTCATCACCACTCCATCAATTACAACTAATGTCTGATCGCTTTCTGCGCCGCGAATGAAGACGGACGTGGGTTGCCCAGGCCCTCCGGTTCGAGCAACGCTGAGCCCGGGTGTCTGGGCCAGGAGGTCAGAAGTGATCACCGCCTGGCTCTGCTGGATGTCCTGCAGGTCGAGGACGGTGACTGAGTTGCCGATCCGGTCCAGGGGAGTGGGCGCACGGTTGGCGACGACGACGACCTCCCCGAGTGAGGTGTCGGGGGTGCCCGTGGCCGTCTGGGCAATGACAATGACGGAAACAAACAGGCATGGCAGCGCAGTCGCGGCAGCGGCGAACGGAGGTTTCACAGCAGAGCTCCCCCTGGCGCATGACGATCCGTCGAATCGCGCTGGGGAAAGGTGGGCGAATCAACTCGTACGAGTGCCGACCACCAGGCCCGGCAACGCGGCCCTTGTCGCCACTCGGGTAGTTCCGCTCGTGCAGCACGCCCCGGCTGCTCGATTGGGCGACCACGCCAAGCAGGTCTCCTGGCTCGCGGCTTGAGTCCTGGCGTCACCTTCCCGGATTCCGATCCAGTGGTCTTCGACGCCGGGCGAACCGCTTACAGTTGCGGGGGCAGCCCGGGCTTTTAACCCGAGTTCCCGTTTTAATCCCGTGAGGGAACTTGTCGTGCGGGAGAAAGGTGCCTCAACGCCGCGACCGAGTCAACCTGGAAGCGGTTCGAGCTCGATGGTGGAGCGGGCGGGTCGGATTTGAAACGGGAGGTGATCCGCGTCAAACTTCCTGCCGCGTCCAGGAGTCCGTCGGCCGAAAACAGCCGGTGGGTGAAACGGGAAGTCCGGTACGGTTTTTCGCATGAACCAACTCCGGCGCTGCCCCCGCAACGGTAGGTGAGTCGAGCTGAACCACGAGGCCACTGCGCTCGCGAGCGCGGGAAGGCGGTTCGGCGGGAACGTCCACTCACGAGCCCGTAGACCGACCTGAGACGTGAAGGCACGGGTTGCGGCGGGCAATCACGGGCGAAATGCCGGCGTACCGCCCCGTTTCGGCCGCGTTCCCGCTGCCCGTGCAGTAACTGGATCGATGCACGGGATAATCACATGAACAACACTTCGAACGCCGACAACGCCGCGATCCTGGCGGGTTTCGACCCTATACCACCGCTCGATGAATCGTCCCGCGCGGCCGCTGTCCGTCGCGTCGACATCCTGACGAAACCGCTCGGCGCGCTCGGACGATTGGAGACCCTCGCCGTTCAGGTCTGCGCAATACAGGGCACCCTGCAACCCAAGATCTCAGAGCCCGTCGCAATCGTATTTGCCGGTGATCACGGAGTCGCTGACCGGGGCGTCAGCGCCTACCCGCGGGCAGTCACTGGACAAATGGTCAAGAACTTTCTCGCAGGCGGAGCGGCGATCAGCGTTCTCGCGCGCCTGCTGGGCCTGGAACTCTGGATTGTGGATGCGGGCGTCGATGATGACTGTGGAGCGCATCCCCGCCTGATCAACGCCAAGGTTCGCCGTGGCACGCGTGATCTTGTTGCCGAGCCGGCGATGACCTCGAGCGAATGCCACGAAGCCCTGAGACGGGGCAAGGAGGCGATCGCGCGCGCAACGACTCAAGCCACCAACACCGTTGTTTTCGGAGAGATGGGAATCGGCAACACCGCGTCTTCCGCGCTCCTGATGCACCGCCTCACCGGGCTGCCGCTCGCCGACTGTGTAGGGCGCGGCACGGGGCTCGATGACGCCGGAGTCAATCGCAAGCGCGCGACGCTCGCGCTGGCCTCGCAGCGGGTGGCTAATGTCGATGCACTGCAGCTTCTTTCCGAGTTTGGCGGATACGAAATCGCCATGCTGATCGGTGCGCTACTCGCGGCTGCTGCGCGCCGCATGCTCATCATCGTGGACGGCTTCACCGTGACGGTGGCGGCCGCCATTGCGGCGAGACTGAATCCCCGTGTGCTCGACTACTGCGTGTTTGGTCATTGCTCCGCCGAGCACGCGCACCGGGCACTCCTGCAACGGCTCGAGGTCACCCCGCTGCTGGATCTCGGCATGCGTCTGGGCGAGGGTACGGGTGCCGCCGTGGCGCTGTCTTCGGTACGTGCCGCGTTGGCGCTGTTTACTGAGATGGCGACGTTCGAGGGGGCGGGAGTCAGCGAGAAGGTTTCCTGATGCCGTGAACGCTCCGCGACAATTTACGTTGCTCATGGTGGCGACGCAGTTTCTCACTCGACTCCCGACGCCCACCCTCGCGGGTTTCGAGCCTCAGTGGCTCGGCCGGTCTTTGCGGTACTTCCCGTTGGTGGGTGGTGTCGTCGGGTTGCTCAACGTCGCGGTTTGGTGGATCGCCGTCCAATGGCTTCCGGCAAGCGTTGCGGTGGGTCTGATGCTAGCGGCGTCGCTCCTCATCACCGGGGCGTTCCACGAAGACGGGTTCGCCGATGCCTGTGATGGCTTTGGCGGCGGTAGAACCGCGGAGCAGACCCTCGCGATCATGAAGGACTCCCGAATTGGCGCCTTCGGCGCGATCGGCATTTTCATGCTGCTCGGATTGAAATGGACAGTGGCGGTGAACCTCCCGCCTGCGGCCCTGCCTCTGGTCATCGTGAGTGCTCACGTCGTGAGTCGCTGGGGCGCGATCGGGTTGGTGTGGCGCTTGCGTTACGTGCGCTCGGGCGATGAGGGCAAGTCGCAGCCGTTTGACGGCGGACTGCCCGGCAGTGAATGGCTCTTGAGTGGCCTGCTCGGAGCAGCTCTGATCGCGATCGTGGCGGCGGTCGCGGGCGTCAGCGACAGTCGGATCGAAGCCGAGTGGTTCGGGATCGTTGCTGCCACAACCATGGCCGTAGTGTGCGGCCTCTACTTCCGAGCGCGTATTGGTGGGTACACGGGCGACTGCCTGGGCGCGGCCCAACAGCTTGCCGAGCTCGCGTTTCTCGTTGCCGCGCTCGCGGTGCTGCGGCCGGCGATGCATCTGGCGTAGGAAGCCGGCGAATGCTCATTTATCTCGTTCGGCATGCGAGACCCGACGGAGTCGAGGGCATCTGCTACGGGCGCCACAACGTACCGGTACTGCCGAGCGCGACCGACAGCGCTGCGCGTTCGCTACGGTCCCAGATTCCGGAAGATGTTCTGAGCACCGCGCCGGTTTACTCGAGCCCACTCACTCGTTGCACGGTACTGGCGCGCGAGATCGCGGGCCGCAGACCCGTCGCAGTGACGCCCGCGTTGCGGGAGCTCGATTTCGGATCCTGGCAGGGGCGCAGCTGGAACGATATCCCTGGGGACGAACTCGACGCATGGGCGGCAAACCTCTGGCACTACGCTCCAGGAGGCGGGGAGAGCGCCAGAGCGGCCGCGCAGCGCTGGCGAAGCTGGGTGGACTCGCTCCTGGGCCAATCCCTGCATTCGGTGGTGGCTGTCACGCACGCGGGGCTCATCCGCGTCGCCCACGCCGTAGAGTCCGCATCCGATCCCACCTTGCTGACTATGGACGTTCCGTATGGCTCGGTTTGCCTTCTCATCGCGCGAGCGGTGGGGGTTTCGGGCGCGCGGTCAAGCGAGGCAGCGGCGTGAACATATTGGTTTTGGGAGGCGTCCGCTCGGGTAAGAGTCGTTACGCCGAGCAGATCGCAGGCCAGGGCGGAGCCTCGGTGGTCATCATCGTTACGGCCACCGCGGGCGATGAGGAAATGGCAGCCCGGATCGCGGCCCATCGCGCCCGCAGGCCTCCGCAATGGCAGGTGGTCGAGGAGCCTGTCGAGCTCGGCCGCGCGATCGGTCGAGTCACCGCCCCGGGCACGGTCGTTATCGTCGACTGCCTGACGCTGTGGCTATCCAATCTCGTCGCGCTCGAGGATCGCAACGTCCTGGAGAGCCAGCGCGATGCCCTCAAGAGCGCGGTCTCAAAGTCCAACGGAACGCTCGTCCTGGTGAGTAACGAGGTCGGATCGGGAATCGTGCCCACCAATGAGCTCGCGCGACGCTTTCGCGACGAGGCAGGAATTCTTCATCAGGAGCTCGCACAGCTGTGCGACCAGGTCGTGTGGATGGTCGCGGGGTTACCCGTGCTGATAAAGGCTCAGGGGCGGACGACCGGGGAGCGGGCGTGAATCCGACGCTGCGCACGGCCAGACTCCTCCTGGTGATGGTCGCGTCTCTGCTCGCATTCCAGGCGCTAGCGCATGAACCGATCGTTCTGAGCGATGCAGCGCACCAGGAACTGCGACTTGATGCACCGCCCAAGCGGATCGTGAGCCTGCTCCCCTCGCTGACTGAATCGGTCTGCGAGTTGGGTGAGTGTGCGCGATTGGTTGCGACTGACCGCTACTCGAACTGGCCCGCTAGCGTACAGACTCTACCCAAGGCCGGTGGCCTCGAGGACGTTCAGGTCGAACAGATCGTACGCGTCAAGCCCGACATCGTGCTGCTCGTCCACGCGCCGCGGCTGCTGGACCGCCTGCAAAGCCTCGGAGTCGTGACATTCCAGTTCGAGGCCCAAGCCTATCCTGACATTGCGCGCAATATATCGGTCCTGGGGGCCATGCTCGGCGTCCCCGAGCGCGCGAAGACGCTGAACGCGCAGATCGAGCAGTCCGTAACCGCCGCGGCCGCGGAGGCTCGGCGGCGACTCGCAGGCCGCGCGCCGCTCGTGTATTACGAAGTGGACGACGGCCCATACGGTGCAGGGCCTGACTCCTTCATCGGCCAGGAGCTCACGCGCCTCGGGGCGCGGAACATCCTGACGTCGGACCTCGGTCCGTTTCCGAAGCTCAATCCCGAGTATGTCGTGCGAGCCAACCCGGACGTGATCCTCATTTCACCGGCCGAGGCGCCTAACCTGGCAAACCGCCCCGGTTGGAGTGAGATCCGCGCCGTGCGCGAGCACAGAGTCTGCTCCTTTCCTCCCGACGTTCGTGACACTGTGATACGTCCGGGACCGCGCATCGCGACGGGAGTTCAGGCGCTCGCCGACTGTTTGATCCGGGTAGCACCGTGAGCAGCTCCCGGATTATCGCGGCAAGCGAGCTGCAGGCCCGGGCCGAGCGGGACAGCAGCGCGCGCGTCGCGCGATGGATGCTTATCTACATCCTGGTCGCACTGTTATTGGCAGCAATGAGCCTGTTGATCGGTACCTCGAGCCTTCGAACTTCGCTCGAGTGGCTACGCTCCCCCGCAGCCCTTTCGGATGCAGTTCTGTGGGATATTCGGCTCCCCCGCGCTCTCGGCGCCTGGCTTGCTGGTGCGCTGCTCGGCCTTGGTGGCGCGATCGCGCAGAATCTCTTTCGTAATCCTCTGGCTGAGCCTTATCTGCTGGGAAGTGCGTCCGGCGCAGCACTCGGGGTGACCGTGTGCCTGATGGCGGCAGATGTATCCCTGTCGGGTCTCGCCTGGATGGGCGAGTTGGGGGTCACCGGCGCGGCATTTGTCGGCGCCGCCGCCGGTATCACCTTGACCCTGACTCTGTGTCGTGGGGTGCTCCAGACCGCAAGCCTGCTCCTCGCAGGCGTCGTCGTCGCCTTCGTGTTGGGCGCGATCACCTCTCTCCTGCTGCTGCGCTCGCCCGACACCTGGCGCGCCATGCAGAGCTTTCTCCTGGGTACGACGGGTTTTCTCGGTTGGCGCTCGGCGGGACTTCTGGCGTTGGTGTTCGCGCTGTGTCTCGTCCCGGCAGTGCTGTTGGCGCGCGGACTGGACGCGCTCACCCTAGGTGAAGACGCCGCTCGCTCGCTCGGGTTGCCGCTAGGTGCCTTGCGCGTGGGACTCCTGGGACTTCTGTCGCTGGCGACCGCGGCGGCGGTGAGTCAGGCGGGAGTCGTTGGGTTCGTGGGACTGGTCGCACCGCATCTGGTACGGGAGTCTGTCCACGTCAACAGCCGGCAGCTGATTATTGCGGCGCCGCTGTGCGGCGGCGTACTGCTGCAGGCGGCGGACCTCGCAAGTCGCTGGATCATCCGGCCGTCAGAGCTTCCCGTCGGCATTGTGACCGCATGCCTCGGGGGCTCGTACCTGGTGGTGCTGCTATGGCGAAAGGCGCAGCGTGAGTAGTGTGCTTCAAGCGCGCGCCCAAGCAGTTCCTGCCCTCGCTGCACGGGATATCACCGTGCGCTTTGGTCCCCGGACCGTGCTCGAAAACCTGTCACTCGATATCACGGGCGCCTGCTGGACCTCGATCGTCGGTCCCAACGGCTGCGGCAAGTCGACGCTACTCAGAACGCTCGCCGGCCTCATCGATCCGTGGGGCGGGACCGTGGCGCTCGAGGGGAGACCCCTGAGCGCCTGGCCGCGTCGCGAGCGCGCCAAGCGCGTTGCCTGGCTGCCGCAGTCGACGATGGCCTCAGACCTGACGGTGCGTGATTGCGTGGCACTCGGACGCTTTCCCTACACCGGCTGGCTCGGAAACAGTCGGCTCGCGGATGAGGAAGCGATCACGAGGGCGCTCAAGGCGACCGGTGCCGACGAGTGGTGGAACCGGCGACTGTCCACCCTGTCGGGCGGCGAGCGGCAACGCGTCAGTCTGGCGCGGCTTCTCGCCGTGGAAGCCTCGATCCTGCTGTTGGATGAGCCCACGACACATCTCGATCCTCCGCATCAGATCGACATCGCATCGATCCTGCGGCAGCAGGCGCACCGCTGCGGAGGCACCATTGTGAGCGCGATTCACGATATGACGGTGGCCCTGATGGCGGACCGCGTCATCGTCATGGGGCCGCATAGCCTCGTGGGGCACGGAACCGTGTCCGAAGCCCTTGAAGGAGATTGGCTTTCCCGGGCCTTCGGGACGGAAATCAGCATCGTTCGCAGCGGCACGTCATACGTTTGGCAGCCGCAGCTGCCGCGGTGAGGACATGGCGGATTTCACCGACGAAGAGATAAGCACCGTATACCGCGTCATGGCCGCACGACGCGACATGCGGCATTTCTGCCCGGCCCCGCTCGATGATGCCCTGCTTGGGCGGTTGCTTGGCGCTGCGCATCTCGCGCCGAGCGTCGGGCTAATGCAACCGTGGCGATTTGTCCGAGTGCGTGATCCGCGCTTGCGGACGAGCATTCATGCGCTGGTCGAGGCGGAACGGCGGGAGACAGCGCGGGCACTTGGCGAACGTGAAGAAGAATTCATGCGACTGAAGGTGGAAGGGATTCTCGACTGCGGCGAGCTGCTGGTTGCCGCGCTGATGGCCGGCCGGGAGAAACACGTCTTTGGCCGGCGCACTCTGCCTGACATGGATCTCGCGTCCGTAGCGTGCGCAATCCAGAACCTGTGGCTGGCGGCACGCGCGGAAAATGTTGGGATGGGCTGGGTCTCGCTGTTCGATCCGGAGGCGCTGCGGCTGCTGCTGCGGATGCCGCAGGGAAGTCGTCCCGTCGCCGTGCTCTGTCTTGGATACGTACCGGCCTTTTACTCGCGCCCGATGCTGGAGGAGGTCGGTTGGGCGCGGCCGGCTGACCTCGAGGCGATGGTTACGACGGACTACTGGAGTGATGGAGGCGAAGTGTCATAACACCGCCACGCCGGAACGCCGTGAGCCGGAAGTTTTTCCGAGCTCACGGTGAGTTCCCCTTCAGCGCCGCCTTGAAGTCTTCCTATTGCGGTCCTCCAGCGGCTTCCAGGATGAGTGCTGCGATAACTTCGGGTTGAGAGATCAGCGAGACGTGGCTTGCTTTTACCTCTATGGTCTTTGCTCCCATGCGCTTGGCCATGAAACGCTCCAGATCCGGATTGATCGTGCGATCTTCGGTTGAAACCGCGTAAAAGCTCGGCTTTGAGCGCCAGGCTGCCTGCGTGGTCTTGCCGGTGAGCAGGGGTTTATGAAACGGCTGCTGCACCGCGTACAGCACCTTGGCCCTGGCTTCCGGCAAGTCGCCCGCAAAATCGCGCAGGAATGCCGCTTCGGTCAGCCGACCTTCGTCGCCGTCGAAGACAATGCCGGCAGTCGCCGGGGGCGTCGGATACGTCTTTGCCAGAGCCGTGTAGTCCTCATTGGCATCGGGCGCCCGCGCAGCCACGTAAACCACAGCCGAAACGTTGGGATGCACTCCGGCTTCGGTAACGATCATGCCGGAGAAGGAATGGCCGGCAAGGACCGTGGGCCCGTCCTGCCGATCCAGCACCCGCACCGCCGAGGCCACCGCCTCGGGCAACGTAGTCAGTGGATTCTGTACCGAGGTCACGTTGAGACCCGCACTTTGCAAACGCGCAATGACGTCCGTCCAGCATGACCCGTCGGCAAAGAGGCCGTGCACCAGTACGACATTGCGCGCTTTGACCGGTTTGGAAGGTACGGCGATCCCGCGCGTCGATATCAGGGAGGCTACGGCACCGGCAACCATTGCAACGGAAAAATCACGTCGGCTGATCATTGCGCTCTCCTGTCGCGGTAGATTGATACGAGTATGGCCGAGTAGCGGGAATTGTGACGGTTATGGCGCCGCAACAATTGGACGTGACGGTCAATTGGCACCGCACCGAGACCCGACCCTATTGCGCGGCCTTGGCGGCCAGCGTTCCGACCACTTCGATATTCGGTAAAAGTGCGGCCGGGAAATTGTGGCGACTCTTGAGGTACCCGGGGCTGTTGTAGGAAACCCAGACCTTGCCCTCGGCGTCCTGCCAAACGAGGATCTTGAGCGGCAAGTCGATTGCGACGCTCGGCGCCGCCAGCATCTACGGCGTCCCCGACTTGGGACTTCCAAAGATGAGCAGCTTGGTAGGCGGCATCTTGATGCCGACCTTTGCCGCTTCACCGCTGTGATCTACAAAAGCAAACAGCTTGACCCCTTTGTCCTTGAGAAGGCTCGTGACTCGATCGACTGTCTCATCGACAGAGTGATTGCTTGGAACGTCGATGACTCCATTCTTCCTCTCGACCTGGCCGTTTGCCACCGACAGTAGAAAAACAGAACCGATCAGCAAAGTAACCGCCAGCGAAAACTTCACGAGAAATCTCCTTCTTGTAACCAAGCGCAACGAGACCTGCGGTGAGACGTGCGCCTCGATCAGCGTGCCTTGGTGACAGGAGCGGGGCTGAGAGCGAGAGCGATGGCCCCGAACGCGGTGGCCAACACCGAGCCGGCCAGAACGCCAACCTTGGCGACCGAACTATATGCACTCGTCTGGAACGCCTGGTCGGCCATGTAGAATGCAAAAGGATCCGCGATGCCGCAGAGGAACGCGGCGCCAACGAATGCTATTGCGGCTGCATCGGTGGGGAGGAGTGCGATTTTTGCTTTGGCCGCGGCCCATGCAGTCAGCATGATTCCGATTGGCTTGCCGATTGCGAGTGCAAGCACTACGCCGATGAAAACCCTGGTTGCATCAGGCGGGCCGAAGTCTGCGGTGAGGGAGACTCCAGCGGCAGTGAAAGCGAAGATAGGAAGCACGACATAGGTCGACCACGGTTCTGTGGCCCGCTCGACCCGTTCAGCGGGAGAAGTGAGACGGTCGGCAGCCGCCCGTAAGTTCCGGGCCGCCCAATCCCATACCGGTTCCTGCTCCAAGCGCCGCTGGGTCTCCCCGCTCCCCTTGAGCTCGCGTTCCGCGTACTCGAGCTCATCCAGTGCCGTGGCAGCCTGGGCGAGCAGAGAGGCGGCCATCGGTGCCGGCCGCGTCGGCAGAAAAGCGGCGAGGGCGATGCCGGCGAGCGCGCCGTAAACTCCCGCCAGGTGCAGCGCCAGCCATAGGCCGAGCGTCGCCATGAGGTATGGCCAGACTGCGTAGATTCTCCAGCGTACGAACACTGCCATGGTCGTAATGATGCCGACTGCGACCAGCAGCCACCCCAGCGAAAAGGTCCGCGGATAGAAGACCGCCAGCATGAGGCTTGACGTCAGGTCGTTGGCGATCGCGTAAGTTGCAACGAACACCTTCAGACCGGCGGATACACGAACGCCGAACAATGCAAGTACGCCGAGGGTGAAGGCGATACCCGTATCAGCGGGTATCAACCAACCGCTGGAAGTTGCTCCGGGATTGACTGCCAGATAAACGATGGCAGGAACAGCAACCCCGCTGATACCGGCCAGCAGTGGCGCGACCGCTGCTCGCCGATCCGTAAGGGAGCCTGCGGTCATTTCCCGCCGAATGTCCAACCCCAGGATGACGTAGAAGATCGTGAGCAGGCCCTCTGAGCACCATTGGGCGATGCTCAGGGAGAGTCCTCCGGGAGTTGGGCCAATGCCGAACTGTGCGTTCACGAAGTGCTGGTACGCCGAGCTGAGAGGGCTGTTGGCGAAGGCTATGGCGGCAGCGGCGGCAATCAGCAGAGCCAGCCCTGCAGATGTGGGGAGGTTCGCGAACGCCCGCGCCGTGCGTTGCACCTGAGCACCTATCGGCCGCTCCAGCGCTTCGAGCAGGGAATGGAAATCCCAGGCACCGTCATAGCGACTGCCGTCGATGAAGATGGTCGGAGTCGCTGTCACCCCGTTACGGCGGCCGTCCGCGAGGTCTTGATGCACCCGTTGCCGCAGTGTGGGGTCATCGAGATCGCGCTCGAAGCGCTCAGCATCCAGACCGAGCGATCGGGCGATCTCCAGGAGGCTCTGCCTGGAGACGTTGCGTTCTCGGTCATAGAGGGCATCGTACATTTCCCAGAAGTGCCCCTGATGGCCCGCAGCCTCGGCTGCTATGGAGGCGAGTTCGGAACCGGGATGGGCACGCTCATTGGGGTAGTGGCGGAAGACGTAGACCATGCGTTCGCCAAGGACCCGTCGCACCCGGCGCAGCACCTGACCCAGCCGACGACAATAGGGGCAGAGAAAGTCACCATAGATCAGTACGGTCGATTTCGTGCTTCGCGCACTGCCGCCCCGAACGTGATCTTTCTCACGGTCAACCGGCCGAAGCAGGCGGCTCTGATCTGAGTCGACACTCACTGGAACCTCCGCGGCCTTGCGATCCTGTTACATCGCAGACCTCCGGACAACATCATCACCAGGAGTGCACCGGTGTGGCACCGCCTGCACCTGAACATTGCCTCATTCTTGGTCAAGCGCATTGCCGAGCTCAAGCGTGGAAATGCTGCGGGCAACTCAGGCTGAGCGCCTTCAAAACCAACCCGCTCGCAGAACAAGCGATAAATGTAGCGCGTTACGACAAAACGCGGCTATTTGTGTACAAGAATTTCGGCGGGCTTCGCGGCACTATTCGCATCAGGGTCAGAGGATAGTGTCAACCGCCAGCACCAGGAGGGCGCCATGGCACACTCGAAGCGATATCGCACGCAGCGGCAGCCGCCAGCGCCATCCGAAGTGAGCTCTCGTCCGCAGGACTGTGCTGAGACTCCCAAAGCCGAAGTAGAACCGATCGAGGAATCGAGAGCAACGCTCGAAACGCCGAATCTATGGCACGCTGCTCCCCGGAGCGAATGTTGGACCAAAGCCCGCGGAACGGAAGCTGGAAGTTGGGGCAGCCCGTTCGCCGCTCCGGAACGCCCCGCGCAGCGCCTGCGACGCTCGCCGCGGCGACGGACAACGCTGCATCGTTCGCGACCCTCACTGGAAGCCGCCGCGCGATTCGCGCCGTGCAGTTACGAGTTCCTGACGGATTGAAGCACAGCCTTGAGTTCATTCGGGCGCAGTGCCGAGCGTACCCGCCGCCAAAGCGAGCGTCGCTGCGGACGACAGCGCGGCGCTGTAGGCGTCGGTGGAGGCGTTCTGAGCCTCGAGTAGTGCGATCTCTGCGCGAGTTGTGTCGGTGATAGATCCGACTCCATGCCGATAGGCGTCGAGTGCCGCATCGAACGTGATCTGGGCGGCTGACGCCAGGGCGTGCGCGGCGTCGAGCGCTGACAGGCTCGTGTGGACTTGATTGGATGCGCCAACGACCTCCCGGGTCGCCTCGTCACGAATTTGCTCGAGCCTGGCGTCCGTCTTGGCCGCATCCGCTCGTGCTTGCCCCTCGAGCGCGCGTCGCAGCCCGCCATCGTAGATGGGAACGGTTACGCCAAGGAGCACCGTAGCGCCGTAATGAGTCGAGGGGACATTGATTGTCGGGGGTAGCTGGCTCGCCCCCTGGCCGAGACCGGGCAGGGTCGAAACTGCCAATGTATTGGACGTATATGAGCCCGTGGCTGACAGGAAAAGCTTCGGCATGAATTCCGCTTGCGCCGCACGGAGCTTGGCGAGACTTGCTTCGTGGGCTGCGTAGGCACTCAAGACATCGGGGCGCCGGGCGAGCGCCTCGGTCACGATCTGATCGGTGGGTGCGATCAAAGCCGCCGAAAGCTTGCGCTCACCGAGGTCGGCGACTTTGATTTGAGTCAGGGGGGAGACGCCCATCGCAGCCAGCAGCGTCACATAACTGTCCTGGGCTTGGCCGCTGGCCTGTACCTGGGAGAGCTCGCCCTGCGCGGTGCCCTGGCGCGCCTGAGCGACTTCCACGATCGTGCCGACTCCCTGGGCGTAGCGCGATTCCGCCGCCGCCTGTACCTCCTTCGCGTTTCGCAGAGCTTTCTCGGCAGTGCCGACCCGCGCCTGAGCGGCCATATGAGTGTAGTAGGCGAGGGCAACCCTGTAGATCAGATCCTGGTGCGCGGCGGTGAAGCCGATGTTCGCGATCACCGAGACCTGCTCGGCCGCAGAGACAACCGCGTCGCGCTCGCCAAAATCGAACAACAACCACTGCACCGAAATGGCGGAGATCGACCCGGTCACGTTGATGTTGTGGCCCGTCTGGTAGGCCCCGACCACGCTGGCCGACAGGCTGGGAAGGTATGCGGCCCTGGCGATTCCGGTCGCCAACGCGGCATCGCGAGCGTTCTCCCAGGCCACCCGGGTGGAGGGGTTGTGCGATTGGGCGAGGTCGATGAGCTCGGCCAGCGTGTAAGAATGAGACTTGTCCAGTTCCGCAGGAGCCCGCGCTTCCCCTGCAGCCTTGGCATTGGAGGGCAGGACGTACGAGTTGCTTCTCGGTGCAGTTGTCGACGGCGGGGCTCCCGCGATGATTTCACCGCCGGAGCCGGTGCTTGGCGTCCACGGCACGTTGGGCGCCGCCGGCGCCAGATCGAGCGATGAAGTGGCGCACCCCGCTAATAGTGCAACGACCGACACGAGTCCGAGCTTGTCAGGCGTGTGCATGAGCGTTCGCCTCGGCATCCCCAACCCCAACCCCCGGTGCGAGTATCTCTTCGAGGGTTCGCAAGCGCCGATCGACCCGCGCAGGCAGTGTTTGCCACCCATGTGTCGACTCCATCGCCCGTGACGGAAGGGGCCCCGTGCCGGACCCTCCCGCGAGGCGCGTCGCCAGCCGTTCCAGGCGCGTCGCGGCATCCACTCGGCTCAGCTCGCTCGGGTCGGCGCCGATGAGCAGCAACGTCCCCAGTGATTGGCTGTTCTCAACCACCTGTCGCCGAACGGAAAGCCAAGCCGCCGAGCTCCGCACGGAGGCTGGTTCGTAATGGGCCAGCTCGAGATTGGTCGCGATCTCTCCCAGGGTGCCCTGCGCCTGAGAACCCAGCAGCTGCCGCTCGCGCGGTTCCTTCGCGGCAGCCGCTTTAGCCAATTCCCTGAAGGCCGTGGCGAGTGCCCGATCCACGCGGCGACTGATGCTTACGGGCCACCAGTACACGAGCGCGACATACGCCACGAGATTCCCGATCAGGATTCCGATGATGCGATCGCGGGCAGTGGTCAGGTCGAACGAGGGTCCTGAGCCCTGGATGATGCACAGAAAAAAGGCGAAGGCGAATTGAAAGCCTGCGTAGCTGATGCGGGGGCTTCCGCCCGCCACATACGCGCCAGCCCAGGCGCCGATAAATACCGCGATCATCAGACCGCCAATCGATGTGAGGGCGGGAACCAGAAATACGATGGCCCCAATGCCGGCAGCAGCACCGATCAGGCAGCCAATGATGCGGAGAGTGAGCTTCTGCACCGACTCCCCGGCAGTACTTTGGGCGACGATGTAGACGGTGATAAAGCAGGTGTGGATTCCGGGCCAGTCGAGGAGCGAATACAACAGGTAGCAGAACACGGCCGCAGCTGTTGTCTTGAGCGCATACTGCACGTGCTCGGGATTCGTGAATGCGTCCTCAACCAGGAATCCTCCGCCTTCCTTGTCGGAAGGTTTTTCCTTGTCAACAGGTTTTTGCGCCGGGCCGTCGGGCGGGACAAAGTGCGTTACGGCGTCTCGGATCGCGGCCACCAGATCGTGGGCGAGGGGCGACAAGTTCGCCTCGCGGGGCAGCTCCAGAGTGACTTCGAATGGATAGCCACTTCGCTCCACCCTGTGCGCCAGCTGCTCCACGCTGTCAGCCAGCGTCATGCGCACCGCGCTCGGCACCTCGACCTCGGGGCTCGCGGCGAGCGCATCCACCGCACTCATCAGTGCAAATGAGGACAACGCTGCCTGGTGCACGGCCCCGAGTTCCCGCAGCGATGCGCTC
>Ga0306920_100004776_pt1 | contig 17405 bp, 16 predicted proteins | sample flu12Cox44000170_FD_204666 | JGI IMG/M metagenome (GOLD analysis project Ga0306920, IMG submission 204666) | Lab enrichment of tropical soil microbial communities from Luquillo Experimental Forest, Puerto Rico - flux4day.12C.oxic.44.000.170 (v2)... | ecosystem: Environmental > Terrestrial >... | reverse complement strand
TGGAGAGCAACGATGCAGAAGATTCTCGTGGCGCGCCCGATCTTTCCCGACGTGATCGATCGGCTCAAGCAGTATTTCGACGTGGACTGGAACAACGGCGAGGCGCTTTCGCCGGCCGCGCTGGACGAGCGTCTCGCCGACAAGGACGGCGCGCTCACGGCAGGCGACCCGATCGGCGCGGCCACGCTCGCGGCCGCGCCGCGTCTGCGCGTGGTCTCGAACATGGCCGTGGGCTACAACAACTTCGACATGGCCGCGTTCAACGCAGCCAACGTGCTCGGCACCAATACGCCCGACGTGCTCAACGAAACCACGGCCGACTTCGGCTGGGCGCTGATGATGGCGGCCGCGCGCCGCGTGACGGAATCCGGGCACTTCCTGCGCGCGGGCAAGTGGGACAAATGGTCGTTCGACGCGTTTCTCGGCTCGGACATCCATGGCTCGACGCTCGGCATCATCGGCATGGGCCGTATCGGCCAGGCGCTCGCGCGCCGCGCGCGCGGCTTCAACATGCGCGTCGTGTATCACAACCGTTCGCGTGTCGCGCCCGGGATCGAGGCCGAACTGAACGCTGAATATCTCTCGAAGGAAGCGCTGCTCAAGGTGGCCGATCACGTCGTGCTCGTGCTGCCCTATACGGCGGAGAACCATCACACGATCGGCGCCGCCGAGCTCGCGCAGATGAAGCCCACCGCGACGCTCACCAACATCGCGCGCGGCGGCATCGTCGACGACGCGGCGTTGGCGCAAGCGCTGCGCACGCGCCAGATTGCGGCCGCGGGCCTCGACGTGTTCGAGGACGAGCCGCGCGTGCATCCGGCGCTGCTCGAAGTGGAGAACGTCGTGCTCACGCCGCACATCGCGAGCGCGAGCGAAGCCACGCGCCGCGCCATGGCGAACCTCGCCGCCGACAACCTCATCGCCGCGCTCGGCGAGGGCCCGCGCGCGGGACGGCCGCCCAATCCGGTCAACCCCGCGGTGCTGGGGAAAGCGCGTACATGAGTCCGCTCGCAGTCATGTCGCTGGCGCTGGTCGCGCTGGCGATCGCGTTCGTTGCGACGCTCGTGGCGTTGCTGCGCGCCCGTCATGGTCATGACGACGGCGAGGCCACGCTCGAAGCGCTCGATCAACTGAGCGACCGTCTCGCTGCCTCGACCGATACGCAGGCCCGTGCGGCCGAGCGCATCGAGCGCGAGCTGCGCAACGAGATCGCGCGCACCGCGCAGACGTCGCGCAGCGAGTTCGGCAGCGGCTTCGCACAGGTGCAGCAGGCGCTTGCGGCGCAGCTCACCAGCCTCGCCACGGTGCAGAACAGCCAGATCGACGGCTTCGCGCAGCAGCTCGCCAAGCTCACGGCGACCAACACGCAGCAGCTCGACGCCGTACGCCAGAGCCTGCATCAGCAGGCCCAGCAGGCGCGCGATGAACAGGGGGCCGCGCTGCGCCACTTCGGCAGCTTGCTCACGCAGCAGCTCGCGCAGCTCACGGAAGTCAACGACCGGCGTTTTGGCGAAGTGCGCGCGACGCTCGAGCAGCGCCTGAAGGACATCGAAGCGAACAACGCGGCGAAGCTCGAGGAAATGCGCCGCACCGTCGACGAGAAGCTGCACGCGACGCTCGAACAGCGTCTTGGCGAGTCGTTCAAGCTCGTCTCCGATCGACTGGAGCAGGTGCATCGGGGGCTCGGCGAGATGCAGACATTGGCGGCGGGTGTCGGCGACCTGAAGAAGGTGCTCACGAACGTGAAAACGCGCGGCACGTGGGGCGAGGTGCAGCTCGAAGCGTTGCTCGAGCAGATGCTCACGCCCGACCAGTACGCGAAGAACGTGGCGACGGTGCCGAAGAGCAGCGAGCGCGTGGAGTTCGCGATTCGTCTGCCTGGCCGTGGCGTGACGGGCGGTAGCGGCGCGGAACAAGGAGAGCCGGTCTGGCTGCCGATCGACGCCAAGTTCCCGCGCGAGGACTACGAGCGTCTCATCGATGCGCAGGAGCGCGCGGACGTGCTCGCGATCGAGGAGGCGGGGCGCGCGCTGGAGCTGCGCATCCGCGCGGAGGCGCGCACCATCGCCGAGAAGTACGTCGCGCCGCCGCACACGACCGACTTTGCGCTGCTGTTCCTGCCGACCGAAGGGCTCTACGCGGAAATCCTGCGCCGCCCCGGCTTGACCGATGTCCTGCAGCGCGACTACCGCGTGAGCGTGGCGGGGCCGACCACGCTCACGGCGCTCCTCAACAGCCTGCAGATGGGCTTCCGCACGCTCGCGATCGAGCGGCGCTCGAGCGAAGTGTGGCAGGTGCTGGGCGCCGTGAAGACGGAGTTCGGCAAGTTCGGCGATGTGCTCGCGCGCACGAAGTCGCAGCTCGAAACGGTCACGCGTTCGATCGAAGCGGCGGAAGTGCGCACGCGCGCGATGAACCGCAAGCTGCGCGACGTGGAGGCGTTGCCCGGCGAGGCCGCCGCGAACCTGCTCGGCGATGCGCTGCGCAACGGCGAAGCGGGGAGCGAAGGAGGATTCGGCGACGAGTGACTCGCGCCGCTTCGCTGAAGCACAACGGGCCGCCTGATGCAGGCGGCCCGTTTGATTTCGAGCGTGTGAGTTGCGTGAGGTGCGCTTACCCGATCACCGGCTCGCCGGGCGCGGCGAGCTGTTCGAGCGCCTCACCGGTCATGCGCACGACGCGCCAGTCGGGCAGCACGGTGGCGCCGAGCTTCTCGTAAAAGCCGATGGCCGGCGTGTTCCAGTCGAGCACGGTCCACTCGAAGCGGGCGCAGCCGCGCTCGATGGCAATGGCGGCGAGCGCGCGCAGCATCGCCGTGCCGAGGCCGGTGCCGCGTTGCGACGGCTGCACGTAGAGATCCTCGAGATAGAGGCCGCGGCGGCTCAGGAACGTCGAGTAGTTGTGGAAGAAGAGCGCATAGCCGACGATGCGGCCGGCGTCTTCCGCCACCAGCGCTTCGGCCGCGGGGCGCGTGCCGAAGAGGGCATCGGCGAGGCCCTCAGCTGTGCCCGTGAACAGGTGCGTGAGCTTCTCGAATTCGGCGAGCTCATACATCAGCGCGTGGATGGCGCCGACGTCTGCGGGCGTGGCGGCGCGGATCGTCGCGCTCATCAGGCTTCCTCGGGCACGTCGGACAGGTGGATCTCGATGCCGCCGAAGCGCGACGCGACCCAGTTGTACGCGTGGCAGGCGATCCACAGCAGGATGAAGCCGACGATCGCATTGAGCAGCAGCGCGCTGAAGATCGTGGAGAGCTCCACCGAGCCATAGCGCACGAACGCCACGAGCACGCCGAGCAGCACGATCGGCACGCTGAAGGTCAGGTAGACGAGGATGAGCGCCTTGGCGGTCTGGCCCGCAGCGATGAACGAGATCTGTTTTTTCATAGTAGTCGGTCCGTTTTGCAGGTGTGGACGTGTGGATACGTTTGATGGCCCCTGACGCGCCGCCGCGCTAGACGAGTCCATCGAACAGCATGATGTCGACGGCGTCGCCGGCATCGAGGTCGCCGGCCTCGTGGGAAAGCACGATGAAGCAGTTCGCCTCGCTCATCGTGCTGAGCGCGCCCGAGCTTTGCGAGCCGGTCGGCGTGACGCGCCAGTGGCCACTGACGTCGCGGCGCGCGAGACCGCGCTGGAATTCGGTGCGGCCCGGACGCTTCCTGATCGGCTGATCGCTCAACGCCGGCACGAGCGGCACGGGCTGCGGGCTCGCACCCGCCATCGCCATGAGAGCGGGGCGCACGATCTGGTAGAACGAGACCATCGTCGCGACCGGGTTGCCGGGCAGGCCGAAGAGGAGCGCCGCGCGGCCCGCGCCGGGGCGGCCGCCCGACCAGATGCGGCCGAACGCGAGCGGGCGGCCAGGGCGCATGGCGAGGCCCCAGAACGAGACGTCGCCAAGCGATTGCAGCTGGGTGCGCGTGAAATCGGCTTCGCCGACCGAGACGCCGCCGGAGGTTAGCACGACATCGGCGGTTTCGGCAGCGAGTTTCAGCGTGGCGGCCAGCGCGGCGGGGTCATCGCGCACGACGCCGAGGTCGATCGGCTCGACGTTCAGGCGCTGGAGCATCGCGCCGAGCGTGTAGCGGTTGCTGTCGTAGATGCTGCCCGGATCGAGCGGCTCGCCGGGCGAGCGCAATTCGTCGCCGGTCGAGAAGTAGGCCACGCGCAGGCGCTGCCTGACGTTCGCCTCGACAAGGCCGAGCGATGCCAGCAAGCCGATGTCGGAAGCGCGCAGCAAGCGGCCGGCCGCGAGCGCCACGCCGCCGCGCGCGAGATCTTCGCCTTTGCGGCGGGCATTCGCGCCGCGCGTGACGGCATTTGCATCGAAGCCGATGGCTTCGCCCTGAGCCTCGACACGCTCTTGCGGCACGACGGTGTCGCAGCCGGCGGGCATCGGCGCGCCGGTCATGATGCGCACGCACGTACCCGCGGCGACGTCGCCCGTGTAGGGATGGCCGGCGAACGCCTTGCCCCGTACCGCAAGCGTGAGCCGGGCGGGGGCGCCGGATCCGCCGGATCCACCTGATCCGCCGGCAGTAGCCAGCGCCGCGCCGTCGAACGCGTAGCCGTCCATCGCGGAGTTATCGTGTGCGGGGACGTCGATGGGCGAGATCACGTCTTCTGCCAGCACGCGCGCGAGCGCATCACGCAGCGGCACGCGCTCGCTCGCCGCGAGCGGCGTCACCCACTGCAGCACGATGGCCTGTGCGGCGCTGACGGGCAAAGCTTGCGGATCGTACTGGCTGATGCACCCGGCGTTGCCGGAGGGATGGTTAAGCGTGGTCATCGAGTGGGGAAGCGTCGCATCCGCACGGCGTGTGCGGCGATCGTCCAGGCGGGCGTGCCGGCCGCGTGCCGGGGACGGCGGCTGGCCGGGCGCCGCCCGATTGCAATTCAGGCGCGTTCGAGTTCGGCCAGTTCCTGTAAGGAATTGATATTGTAAAACGCACGTTCATCGGCAAAGGCGACTTCGGCGGCCGTGTGGCGCGCGTACCACGCGCGCACCTTGCGTTCGCCCGCGTCGAGGAAAGCGGCGAGGTCGTCCGCGAGCGAGGTGCGCACGAGCGCGAATACGGGATGCAGTGAGACGACGCCTTCCGCGTTCGTCGTGGTCGCGGTCACGATGTCGGCATGTTCGGCGAGTGCGGCATGGCCCAGCCGCACTGCGAGATCGGCGGGCAGCCACGGCGAGTCGCACGGCGCCGTGAGCAGCCACTCGGTGCGCGCCGCGCGCAGGCCGGCGAGGAGCCCGGCGAGCGGACCGGGGAAGTCAGGCAGCGTATCGGCGAGCACATCCGCTTGCCATGGCACGCCGAGCGCCGCGTAGGCGTCGCAGTTACGGTTCGCGCTGATGACGAGCGTGCCCGCCTGCGGCGCGAGGCGCGCGAGAACGAGTGCCGCGAGTGGCTTGCCGTGCAGCATCTGCAGGCCCTTGTCCGCGCCGCCCATGCGCTGGCCGCGGCCGCCCGCGAGCACGAGGCCGGTAATCGATGCGGTGGGAATGGGGCTGGCGCTCATCGGCCTCATGGGCTTCTCAGCCGCCGATATAGGACATTTCGATGCGGCGCTCGTCGGTGGAGGCGGGCGCCTCTGCACTCCCTCGCAACTGCGAATAGCGATCGGCGCGGCCTTCCCAGATTTGCGCGATCGCGCCGCTGATCGCCGTGTCGGTGGCGCCGTTGCGCAGCAGCGCGCGCAGGTCGTAGCCCATCGAGGCAAAGAGGCACAGGTACAGCTTCCCCTCGGTCGAGAGGCGCGCGCGTGTGCAGTCGCCGCAGAACGCGCGTGTCACGCTGGAGATCGCGCCGATCTCGCCTGCGCCATCCGCGTAGCCCCAGCGCTGCGCCGTTTCGGCCGCGTTGTGCGGCTCCAGCGGCACGAGCGGCCAGTGCTCGGAAATGCGCGCGACGACCTCGGCCGACGGCAGCACTTCGGCCATGTTCCAGCCGTTCGAGGTGCCCACGTCCATGTACTCGATGAAGCGCAGCGTGACGTCCGTGCCGCGGAAATGGCGCGCGAGCGGGACGATCTCACCGTCGTTCGTGCCGCGCTTGACGACCATGTTGACCTTGATCAGCGCGAGACCCACGGCCTGCGCTGCGGCGATGCCGTCGAGCACGTCGGCCACCGCGAAGTCGGCGTCGTTCATGCGGCGAAATAGGGCGTCGTCGAGGGCGTCGAGGCTCACCGTCACGCGCGTGAGGCCCGCATCGCGCAGGGCGCGCGCCTTGCGTGCAAGCAGCGAGCCATTGGTGGTGAGCGTGATGTCGAGCGCCTCGCCCCCGGGCGTACGCAGCGCGGCAAGGCGCTCGATCAGGAATTCGATGTTCTTGCGCAGCAGCGGTTCACCACCCGTGAGCCGGATTTTGGTGACGCCTTGCGCGACGAAAAGCCGCGCGATCCGCTCGATTTCTTCGAGCGAAAGAAGCGCGGAATGCGGCAAAAACGGGTAGTCCTTGCCGAACACGGCGCGCGGCATGCAGTAGACGCAGCGGAAATTGCAGCGGTCGGTGACCGAGATGCGCAGGTCGCGCAGCGGCCTTGCGAGCGCGTCGAAGACCGCGCCGGAAGGCGCGCGCACGGCCCCCGCGGCCGGCCTGGGGAGTTCGGCCGGCAGCGAACGGACGTCGGCAACAGGGATGATGCGGCGTGTCATGGTCTCTTCGTTCTCGCGTTGGTTCAATTTTAGCCGAACCGGCGATCGCCTACAGACAAGGGAGAACGTTGATATATCAAAAAAGCCCGCCGGGAGGGGCGGGCTTTTGGGGGGCAGCGCCGGGCACGAGGCCCGGCGCGTGGCCAGTTTCGCAAGCGGGGCTTACGGCTGGCGGGTGGTTTCGACCTGCTGCATCGGCGTGCTGTCGGCCGGCGGCAGCGGCTTGCGCTCGCGCGGCACGCGCGCGGGCTTCACCACCTGCGCGGCGGCTTGCTGGGAGGCGTGCAGCTTGTCGGAGTCGGTGTTGACCCAGACGAGGCCTGCCGATTCCAGCATCGGGCGCAGGGTGTCAGCAGCGACCGGCGCGGCCTGAACCGGGCGCTGGGCGGCCGGCTCGGTGATCGCGACGACCGCCGGGGCAGCCGCGACGGCGGGCTGTTCGGTCTGTGCAGGCTCCGGTTGAGCCACCGGCATTGCCGCCGGCTCGTCGGTCTGCGGCGCTTCGACGCGGTCTTCGCGCACGACAGGCGCGGTTTCGGCCCAGCCAGGCTCGGCCGGGGCCGCGGGTGCTGCCGGCGCCACCGGTTCCGCAGCTGCGGCAGGCGCAGCCGGTTCCTCGGCCTTCGGCTCGAACACAGGCGTGGTTTCGACGGGCACCGGTGCGGCTTCGGCAGCCGCCGGGGCCGGCTCGGCCGGAGCCGGGGCTTGCTCGGCCTGCGGCGCCACGGTTTCGACCGGCGTGGCCGTCACAGGGGTGGCGGGCACCTGCACCGCTTCCGCGACGACGGCTGCCGCCGGCAGCGCGGTCACGACAGCGGTCTCGACGACTACCTCGGTGCGGGCTTCCACGGCCGGTGCGGCATGCACCTGGGCGGCGACGGCCGGCTGCTCGATGGCCGGTTGCACGGGCGCGGCTTCTTCGCTGCCTTCCGGCGCCTGCTCATCCGTCAGACCTGCAACGTCCGTCTCGCGCTCGCGACGACCACCGCGACGGCCGCGACGGCGGCGGCGGCGCTCTTCACCTTCACGCGGTGCGCCTTCTTCATCGGCACCTGCGCCCACGCCTTCGGGCAATTCCGTCAGCGGCGCTTCCACGCCTTCGGCGGCTGCCGATGCGGCGTCGAGACGCGCTTCCTGGGCTTCGGCGGCCTCGGCCTGCGGACGGCGGCGCTGTTCACCGCGCTCGCCGCGTTCACCACGCTCGCGGCGCTCGCCACGTTCCTGGCGCTCGCCACGCGCGGCGCCGGCTTCCGCCGTCACATCGCTGCGGTCCTGGCCGCGCTCGACGCGTTCGATACGCTGTTCGCGCGGCTCGCGCTCGGCGCGTGCTTCACGGGATTCACGCGGTTCACGTTGCTCGCGCGGCTCACGCGGCTCACGCGGCTCGCGGGCGCCACGGCCTTCGCGGGCTTCACGTGGTTCGCGCGGCTCACGTTGCTCGCGCGGTTCGCGGTCTTCGCGGCGGCCAGCCGGTTGGCCGGTGCGTGCGCCGCCAGCGCCTTCGCCGCGGCCTGCCGCGTCGCGGCCGCCGGTGCGGCGATTGCGGTTGCGGTCGCCGCCGGTCTTTTCACCGCGCTCGGTGCGAGCTTCGCGGGTCGGGCGAGCAGCCTTTTCGGGCTGTGCGGCCGGAGCCGGTGCGGGTGCCGCGGCCGGCGCGCCGCCGAAGAGGCGCTTGACCCAGCCGAAGAAGCCGCCGCCCGCGGGCGTGACGGCCACTTGCGCCGCGACGGGCGCGGTCTCGGCAGGCTTGACCGGTGCGCTCGGCGCCGGACGCTCCGGCGTGATGCCCTTCACCGCGGCTTCCTGCTTGGGCTTGGCTTCGGCGCTGCGCTTGCTGTAGCCGGTTTCCGACTCGAGCTCGCGTGCCGCTTCCTCGGCCATCTTCCACGAGGCGCGCGGGTCGTCGAGGCGCGCGTCGTCGTGACGCAGGCGCTCGAGCTTGTAGTGCGGCGTTTCGAGGTGCTTGTTCGGGATCAGCACGACGCCGACCTTGAAACGCGACTCGATCTTGTTGATCTCCGCGCGCTTCTCGTTGAGCAGGAAGGCGGTCACCTCGACCGGCACCTGGCAATGAATTGCCGCGGTGTGTTCCTTCATCGCCTCTTCCTGGATGATGCGCAGGACCTGAAGCGCCGACGATTCCGTGTCGCGGATGTGCCCCGTGCCGTTACAGCGCGGGCAGGTGACGTGACTGCCTTCGGAGAGGGCCGGGCGCAGGCGCTGGCGCGACAGCTCCATCAGGCCGAAACGCGAGATCTTGCCCATCTGCACGCGTGCGCGGTCGTGACGCAGCGCGTCTTTCAGGCGCTGCTCGACTTCGCGCTGGCTCTTGGCCGACTCCATGTCGATGAAGTCGATCACGATCAGGCCGCCCAGGTCGCGCAGACGCAACTGGCGTGCCACTTCGTCGGCGGCTTCGAGGTTGGTGCGCGCGGCGGTTTCCTCGATGTCGGCGCCCTTGGTGGCGCGCGCCGAGTTCACGTCGATGGCGACGAGCGCCTCGGTGTGGTCGATCACGATCGCGCCGCCCGAGGGCAGCGGCACCGTGCGCGAGTACGCCGTCTCGATCTGGTGCTCGATCTGGAAGCGCGAGAAGAGCGGCACGTCGTCGTGATACCGCTTCACCTTGTTGACATTGTCCGGCATCACGATATCCATGAAGGCGCGCGCCTGGTCATAGATCTCGGTGGTGTCGATGAGGATTTCGCCGATGTCGGGCTGGAAGTAGTCGCGGATCGCGCGAATGACGAGGCTCGATTCCAGGTAGATCAGCATCGGCTGACCGGACTGGCCGGCCTGCGACGCGCCTTCGATGGCGTGCCACAGTTGCAGCAGGTAGTTCAGGTCCCACTGGAGCTCTTCGGCGGAGCGGCCGATGCCGGCCGTGCGCGCGATGATGCTCATGCCGTCCGGCAGTTGCAGCTGCGCCATGGTTTCGCGCAGCTCCTGACGGTCGTCGCCCTCGATGCGGCGCGAGACGCCGCCGCCGCGCGGGTTGTTCGGCATGAGGACGAGGTAGCGGCCGGCGAGCGAGATGAAGGTGGTGAGTGCGGCACCCTTGTTGCCGCGCTCTTCCTTCTCGACCTGGACGATCAGCTCCTGGCCTTCCTTGAGGGCGTCCTGGATGCGCGCGCCGCGCATGTCGATGCCTTCGCGGAAGTACTGGCGGGCGACTTCCTTGAACGGCAGGAAGCCGTGGCGGTCTTCGCCGTAGTTGACGAAACACGCTTCGAGCGAGGGCTCGATGCGGGTGACGATCCCTTTGTAGATATTGCCTTTGCGCTGTTCGCGCCCGGCGGTTTCGATGTCGATGTCGATCAGCTTCTGTCCATCGACAATAGCGACACGCAGTTCTTCCTGCTGTGTCGCGTTGAACAGCATTCGTTTCATAGAACGACTCCAGTGCGTTCGCGCGCGAGCCGCACGGTGCGCGGCGACGACGCCAGGCAGCACGGTGCGGGCAGCGGCGAGCCGCGCCTTATTGTGTTGTCACAAGCACGCTGGAGCAGGAACGATGGCGGGGAGAATTGCCTTTATGGGCGCCGGTCCGGCGTTGCGTTGCCATGGACGGGCCGCGTGGGCACATGCGAAATACGTCTTCAATGAGCGAAGAGACGTGCCGCGGAGGGCACGGTTTTCCTGCGCTTCCAAACCACCTGACGGCTGTGCCACGGCAATGGCCGTAACAGACGCCTGCCGCAGCGGCGAACCGCGCGCGCTTGCGACTGGATCAGGTTCGCGGCCTCAAGTATCAAATCAGGGCCGCGCACGGGAAGCTTTTCAGGAACGCCCGTCTTCCCCCTCGGGGTGTCTCGCCACTTTTGACGTCGCCGTGTCCCGCACGTTGCCGGGACGCTTCGGGCGCTCGCCGTATTTTCGCCACCAGCGCCTCCAGCAGCGGTCACTTCGACCGCGCGGCAGGACGCGCCGGATAAATTCTTTATACCAATGGTCCGTTACCGTCGGAGCCGTCCCTGACCGAACGTGCCTGTGGGCGCCGTCCCTGCCGGTGTGCGGTATTCCGTGCGTGCAACTCGTTGCTTCTCATCAAACGGGGTGAGCAACCAGCCCCGGGCGCAAGTAAAATAACCGTTTATCGCTTGCAGCCTGCGCTCGCCGCGTGGTCCAAGTCCAGGATAACCCCCTTGGGGTATCCATAGGGTGGTTCGCAGGACATTCGGCTGTTTGGCCTGGGCCATCCGGCCTGGGCCATCTGGCCTACCATTGCGTCGGCGCTGGGCAAATTATATTCAGAATGAAAGGGTTAGGCAAAACATCCCAGAATCAGGTCGCAAGCGACCAGGTTTCGTTCGTCGAAATCGACGAGGGCGCGGCCGGTCAGCGCATCGACAATTTTCTCGTGCGCGTCTGCAAAGGCGTGCCGAAGAGCCACATCTATCGCATTTTGCGCAGCGGGGAAGTGCGCGTGAATAAGGGTCGGGTCGACGCGCAATACCGGCTCGTGGAAGGCGACCTCGTGCGCGTGCCGCCCATCCGCACGTCGCAGTCGACAACCCCGGCCGGCGCCGCGCCTGTGCCGCCCGCCCAGTTTCCCGTGCTATATGAGGACGACGCGCTGCTCGTCATCGACAAGCCCGCCGGCGTGGCCGTGCACGGCGGCAGCGGCGTGGCGTTCGGCGTGATCGAGCAACTGCGCGAGGCGCGCCCGGAGGGCCGCTTTCTCGAACTCGTGCACCGGCTCGATCGCGAAACGTCGGGCGTGCTGATGCTCGCCAAGAAGCGCGCCGCGCTCGTGGGCCTGCATGCGCAAATGCGTGACAACCAGACCGACAAGCGCTATTTCGCCTGCGTCCACGGCGAATGGGCGAGCGACTGGGGCCGGCGGCGCGCCGTGAAGGAGCCGCTGCACAAGTATCTGACCCCGGAAGGCGAGCGCCGCGTGCGCGTACAGCCGGACGGATTGCCCTCGCATACCGTCTTCAATCTCGTCGAGCGCTGGCCCGGCTACGCGCTGCTCGAGGCCGAACTCAAGACGGGGCGCACCCATCAGATCCGCGTGCACCTCGCGCACCTCGGGCTGCCGATCGTCGGCGACGCCAAGTACGGCGACTTCGCACTCAACAAGGCGCTCGCGCGCAACGGGGCACGGCCGGGCATCAAGCGCATGTTTTTGCATGCGCATCGGCTGAAGCTCGCTCACCCGATTACGGGCGCGCCGTTGCAGTTCGAGGCGCCGTTGCCGGCGGATTGCCGCAGCTTCGTCGAGGCGCTGCGCGCGCAGCGCGAGGAAGGCGCGGCAGCTGACGCGGCCCGCCCTGACGCGGCCCGGCCTGACGCGGCCCGCCCGGAATAACACCGAATATGACAGCGTTTGGAGAAGTCCTGCATGGCTCGAGAGTTATTTGACCTGATTGTGTTCGACTGGGACGGCACCTTGATGGACTCGACCGCCCATATCACGCGCAGCATCCAGGCGGCGTGCCGCGACCTCGGCCTGCCCGTGCCCGGCGACGAGGCGGCGAGCTATGTGATCGGCCTCGGCCTGCGGGAGGCGCTGCAGATCGCCGCACCGACGCTCGATCCCGCGGACTACCCGCGGCTCGTCGAGCGCTATCGCATTCACTATTTGCTGAAGGACCAGCAGACCGAGCTTTTCGCGGGCGTGCGCGAGATGCTGACGGAGCTGCGCGACACCGGCTACCTGCTCGCCGTCGCGACGGGCAAGAGCCGCGTGGGGCTGAACCGCGCGCTGGCGGATTCGCGGCTCACGAGTCTCTTCGACGGCACCCGCTGCGCCGACGAAACCTTTTCGAAGCCGCATCCGGCCATGCTCCAGGAACTCACGCGCGAACTGGGGCAGGATCTCGGCCGCACGGTGATGGTCGGCGACACGACGCACGATCTGCAGATGGCGATCAACGCGGGCGCGGCCGGCATTGGCGTGGCGTATGGCGCGCATGCGCCTGGCGCGCTCGAAAAGCTGGAGCCACGCTTCGTCGCGCAGGATGTCGCCGCGCTCGCCGGCTGGCTGCGGGAGCACGCATGAGTACGGCGCCAGTGGCGTCGGCGCACGAGCCGGTGCGTGTGTGCGCGGCCGCGGAACTCGCCGAGGGCGGCGCGGGGCGGCGCATGAACGCGACTTACGCGGGTGGCGACGCTGTGGTGTTCTTCGTGCGCTACGGCGGCGAGGTGTACGGCTACCTGAACCGCTGCGCCCACGTGCCGATGGAGCTCGACTGGGTCGAGGGCCAGTTCTTCGAGTCGTCAGGGCTCTATCTGATGTGCGCCACGCACGGCGCGATTTACCAGCCCGACACGGGCAAGTGCGTGGGCGGACCGTGCCGCGGCGGGCGTTTGCGCCCCGTGCGCGTCGAGGAACGCGACACGCCCGAGGGGCGTGCGGTATTCTGGCTGCCGGACGACGATTTGCGTCCCGATTCAGGTTCCCCCGTCTCCTGACCATTCATCCGCTCGCATGGCCGACAATCCGACCCCTGATTCAAACGAACCACCCCGCGCGGCTTCGCCAAACCGCGACGCGCCCGCGCCTGGCTGGGAGCGCGAGGCGCTCGAACGCATCGCGCTTGCGGCAATCACCGAGCAGCGCGCGGCGCGGCGCTGGCGGATCTTCTTTCGCTTCGCCTTTCTCGCCGTGTTCGCGGTGATCGCGTGGGCCATTCTCGATATTTCGGGCGCACGCGTGGAGAGTGAAGGGCGTCACACGGCGCTCGTTTCGCTCGACGGCGAAATCGGTTCCGACACCCCGGCCAACGCCGAAGACATCATCAGCGCGCTCGACAGCGCGTTCGACGACGACGGCACCGCGGGCGTGATCCTCCATGTCGACAGCCCCGGCGGCAGCCCGGTGCAGGCGGGCATGATCAACGACGAGATCCACCGTCTGCGCACGAAGTACCCGGCCATCCCGCTGTATGTGGTGGTGGGCGACATGTGCGCCTCGGGCGGTTATTACGTCGCGGCCGCCGCCGACAAGATCTACGTCAACAAGGCGAGCATCGTGGGGTCGATTGGCGTGCTGATGGACGGCTTCGGCTTCACCGGGCTCATGGACAAGCTCGGCATCCAGCGTCGCCTGCGCACATCGGGCGAAAACAAGGGTTTTTTCGATCCGTTCTCGCCCGACACGCCGAAAATGGACGCGCATGCCCAGGCAATGCTCGACCAGATCCACCAGCAGTTCATCGACGCCGTGAAGGCCGGCCGCGGCAAGCGCCTGAAGGACTCGCCGGATCTCTTCTCGGGCCTCTTCTGGACCGGGCAGAAGAGCGTGGAGCTCGGTCTCGCGGATGGTTTTGGCGATACCGACTACGTGGCGCGCGAGGTCATCAAGGCGCCGGACGTCGTCGATTACACCGTCAAGCAAAGCCTCACCGACCGCGTCGCGAAGCGCGTCGGCGCGAGTATCGGCTCGGCGGCCGTGCATTCGCTGCTGATGGGCGGCAAGCTGGCGGTTCACTGAGCGTCTTCCGCCTTTCCGGTTCGACGTTCACCAAAGAAAAACCGGCCGCTGCGTGAATGCGCAGCGGCCGGTTTTTTTTCAGCGATCAAGGCTCAGTGCGCGAGCATAAGGAAAATCGCCGGCCGCTTGTGCAACTCGGGTGCAGGCTTCTTTTTCCAGTCGGACACGGCGCGGCTCACGATCGTCTCGGTGGGCAACGTGAGATCGGCGGCGACGCACACGAGCGTGGACGGCGCGCAGGTCGCGAGCAAGGCGTCGAGCAGCGTGCGGTTGCGGTAGGGCGTTTCGATGAAGATCTGCGTCTGCTTGCTCTTGCGTGAAATCTGCTCCAGATCGCGCAGCTTCTTCACACGCTCGATCGCATCGACGGGCAGATAGCCGTGAAACGCGAAGCTCTGGCCGTTGAGGCCCGACGCCATGAGCGCCAGCAGGATAGAGCTCGGGCCAACGAGCGGCACGACCTTGATGCCGCGTTCATGCGCGCGCCGCACGAGCAGGGCGCCCGGATCGGCGACCGCCGGCACGCCCGCTTCGGAAACGAGTCCCGTGTCGACGCCCGCGAGCAGCGGCGCCAGCAGCTTGTCGATTTCGCCTGCCGGCGTGTTGACGTTGAGTTCGCGGATCTCGATTTCCTGGATCGGCCGCGTCGTCCCGACGCGCTTGAGGAAGGCGCGCGTCGTTTTCGCGTTTTCGCCGATATAGCTTGCGAGCGTGCCCGCGCGTTCGCGCACCGGCGCGGGCAGCACGGCGTTGAGCGCGTCGTCGTCGCCCTCGCCGAGCGTGTTCGGGATCAGATATAGCGTGCCGGTCGTCATGCCTGCGCCTCCAGAAGCGGGTAGCCCGCGGCGAGCAGCATGCGCGTGAGCGCGATGAGCGGCAGGCCGATCAGGGCGGTGGGGTCGTCCGACTCGATGGCCTCGAGCAGCGCGATGCCGAGGCCTTCCGATTTCGCGCTGCCCGCGCAGTCGTAAGGCGTTTCGGCGCGTAGATAGGCGTCGAGCGCGGCGTCGGGCAGATCGCGAAAACGCACTCTCGTGACGACATCGACGGTATCCGTTTGGCCAGTAGCGGTGTCGAGCAGGCTCAGGGCACTATGGAACGATACTTCGCGGCCGCGCATGGCCTGCAACTGTTCGAGCGCGCGCTCGTGCGTGCCGGGCTTGCCGATCTGGTGGCCGTCGAAGGTGGCCACCTGATCGGAGCCGATGACCAGCGTGCGGCCCGCGCCAGCGGGAAGCCCAGCGGTTACCGCGCGCGCTTTCGCGGCGGCGAGGCGCAGCGCGGTCGCCTCGGGCGTTTCGCCGGGCTGCGGCGTTTCGTCGATGTCGGGCGCGGCGGTGTCGAACGGAATGCGTAGACGTTCGAGCAGCTCGCGCCGGTAGCGCGAACCCGAGGCGAGGATGAGAGCGGGGCGGCCCGTGCGCGGGGCCTGCGAGGGAGAATCCTGCATGATCGATCGAAGTATGAGAATCGGCTGTAAAGGTGGCTGTGGCGTGGGGCGGCGGCCCGGGTTGATAGCAGCTGGGAAACGGGGGCGGATTTGCCGCAGTGCTTCGTCCGCAGTGTTTCGCGTCAGAAGGGCGCGAAATCCCCGGCCGTACAGGCACTTGCGTACGCGAGCTTAAGTGTTTGACTCGCAAAGATAAAGGCGATATGATTTTGGGCTTTTCATTGGTACGCTCTCGTCGCACGTCTTCTGCTGGCGCCCGTATTTGCGGCGACGCGGCTCGAAAGACCTTGCGGGCAGTGCGGCGTACTGATGCGTACCGAAGGCCGGTGCAAAGCTGGATTGCTGCGAGCTACGTCGGTTCTTGCGCGTCGCTTACCGGCCGCAAGCCTTGAAGCAGGAGAGCGCACATGACCGAACATCCTGGCAAGTCTGCTGGCGCTGAGCTGAATCCGCGCGACCTCGATATCTTCGAATTCGCGCGCAGCGGGCGCGAGGCAGCGGGCGCCGTGCGTCTCTCGCAACTGCCGCGCATGTTAAACGAAGTCCCGGCCGAGGCGCCAGATCGCGACACCGCGTTCACCTGGCAGGCCGCGGGCTTTACGCAGCAGGAACTGCAGGACAACGGCGCCGAAGCGCCGCAGCCATACCTGCGGCTCGTGGTTCACGGTGGTGCGTGGCTCACGTGCCAGCGGTGCCTTGCTCCCTACGAGCAGGCATTCAATGCGGACGCGACCTTCCGTATCGTCCAGACGGAAGAAGAGGCGGACGAGTTTCCGCTCGACGACGATGAAGTCGAAGTGATCGTGGGCTCGCGCCATTTCGATCTCGTCGACTTGATCGAAGAGGAGCTGTTGCTCGCGCTGCCGCTGGTGCCGAAGCACGAAGTCTGTCCGGAAGTGCACGAAAGTCTCGCCTCGGGTGCCGATGGCGCAGACGGCGTGGATTCCGTGGACGACGTGCCGGAGCAGGAAATCGAGCCGGAAGAGCGCGTCAACCCGTTTGCGGCGCTCGAATCGCTCAAGAAGGACGGTCCCGGCGGCAAGCACTAACTGGAAACGTTAGGCAGCTGTGCGGGGCAGGCAGTACCAGACGCGTGGGCCTGAGCCCGGAGTCCGGCCACCCCAGGGTGGCGGCGGCCGGATCGGGCTGTGTTAGAATTCGGAAAATTTTCAGGAGTTATCATGGCAGTTCAACAAAACAAGAAGTCGCCGTCGAAGCGCGGTATGCACCGCTCGCACGATTTCCTCACGGGCGCGCCGCTGGCCGTCGAGCCGAGCACGGGTGAAGTGCATCTGCGTCACCACATCAGCCCGAACGGCTACTACCGCGGCAAGAAAGTCGTCAAGACCAAGAACGACTAATCGTTTCAGCGTGTGGTGCGGTGTCGACCCGCAAGGGGTTGACACATTGCGCCGCATATGACGATTCCGTTCGCTTGACCATATTTCGGCTCGGCAAAAAAGGCGGCATTCAACTGCCGCTTTTTTATGCCTGAAATCCGTCGCATTCCATGACTGTTACGCTCACGATAGATTGCATGGGAGGCGACCACGGCCCATCGGTGACGGTGCCTGCCGCAGTCCATTTCGTCCGCTCGCATCCCGACGCGCATCTCATGCTCGTGGGTGTCGAGTCGGCGGTTCGCGCCCAGTTGAAGAAACTGAAGGCCGCGGACCATCCTGCGCTGACCGTCGTACCCGCCACCGAGGTCGTCGCCATGGACGATCCGGTCGAGGTCGCCCTGCGCAAGAAGAAAGATTCGTCGATGCGCGTCGCGCTCAATCGCGTGAAAGAGGGCGAGGCCCAGGCCTGCGTGTCGGCTGGCAACACCGGCGCGCTCATGGCCGTCTCGCG
>Ga0306920_100004775_pt1 | contig 17406 bp, 16 predicted proteins | sample flu12Cox44000170_FD_204666 | JGI IMG/M metagenome (GOLD analysis project Ga0306920, IMG submission 204666) | Lab enrichment of tropical soil microbial communities from Luquillo Experimental Forest, Puerto Rico - flux4day.12C.oxic.44.000.170 (v2)... | ecosystem: Environmental > Terrestrial >... | reverse complement strand
GGTCTCGATGAACTTGGCCACCGAGATCGGCTTGGAGAGATAGGCCTCGCAACCGCCCTCGCGGATGCGCTCTTCGTCGCCCTTCATCGCAAAGGCCGTCACCGCGACCACCGGGATGGCCTTGAGCTCGGGATCTTCCTTGAGCCATTTGGTCACCTCGAGGCCGGAGACCTCCGGCAGCTGGATGTCCATCAGGATCAAGTCGGGACGATGCTTGCGGGCGAGATCAAGCGCCTCGATGCCGTTGCGGGTGGCGACGGTGCGATAGCCGTGCGCTTCCAACAGATCGTTGAAGAGCTTCATGTTAAGCTCGTTATCCTCAACGATCATCACGGTCTTCGACATTGCCGACCCTTTGCCGCGCTCTTTCCCGCGGGCGGCGCCCTCGGTCACCCTTCCCTTTGCGCGAGAGGATTTCCGATCCGCTGCCGCGCCATCGCCGGTTGTCGAAAATTGCGACTCACGCGCCATGCATTCGGTACTAATGCCGAGACGTTACGCAAACGCAAACGGCGGCGCGGGCCGCCGCGTTTCAGGCCGGCGCAACCGGCGTGACGTCCATGATGCGGCGGCTGAGCGCGATATTGAACCTGTATCCGCCGAACAGATCCACCAACGTGATGAAGATGAGCAGAAAGGCCGCCTCCCAGCGCGGCTCGGTGCCGATGAGGTGCGGCTTTCCGAACACCGCGATCAGCACGACGGCGAGCGGCACCAGCGAAGCCATACCGTCCACCACGCCGATAAAGCGACCGGTGGCGGAGGGCAACGCGAACGGAATCGAGATGAGCTGAAACGCCAGATAGACCGCGGCGAGCCAGGCCATGTTGAAGCCGAGCCGTTCGGCGGTGAAGAGCCCGAGTATCCCGTTCAGGCTTGGGAACGATCCCGCAAACCAGAAAAAATACACCTCCCACAGCGCCAGCCCCAAGGCGAAGAGAACGCTCAGCCCGGCAATGGATAGACGGCCCTGGCGCATAGTCGCCTCCTTGCGCAAATCGACCCCCTCACCTAGCCGAGATGCCGGTCGGGCGTCGAGGGTCTTGCGCGGCCCCGCGGCACATCCAGGCTTGATTCGCAGGATGCGACGGCATCTCTTCGGTGACTGCGGTGGGTGCGGAAAAACGCAATGAAAGATCGACGCCAATCGGCAGGGTTCCAGGAGCGGCGTGCGGCAGCGGAGGCACTCGCCATCGCCGCGCTCGACTTCATCGCGGCTGAGCCCGAACGCCTGGGCCGCTTCCTGGCGATGAGCGGCCTCGGCCCGCAGTCCATCCGCGCGGCTGCGCGTGAGCCGCAATTTCTCCTCGGCGTGCTCGATCACGTGGCCGCCGACGAGCCCTTGCTCATCGCCTTTGCGGCGAAAAACTCCATTCCCCCAAGCGCGGTGATGCAAGCGCGTGATATCATCGCCGGGCGCCGTTGGGAACGCGACACGCCGTAGGCGAGTCGCGATGGCGCTGAGCAACAGCGCAACAGCGGGAGGATCATGCCCGGCTTCTGCCGCGATTGCCGGCGCGACGCGGGTGAGCAAGCCGCCCGTTGCTCGGCCTGCGGCTCGCCGCGCCTGTTGCGCCATCCCGACCTCGACACGTTGGCGATCGCCCACGTCGATTGCGACGCCTTTTACGCCACCATCGAGAAACGCGACGATTCCACGCTCGCCGACAAGGCGGTGATCGTGGGCGGAGGCCAGCGCGGCGTCGTGCTCACCGCCTGTTACGTGGCGCGCACGTTCGGCGTGCGCTCCGCCATGCCGATGTTCGAGGCGCGGCGGCTATGCCCGCACGCGACGGTGGTGCGGCCGGACATGGCGAAATACGCGCGCGTCGGGCGCGAGGTCCGCGAGCTCATGTTCAAGCTCACGCCGCTGGTCGAGCCGGTGTCGATCGACGAGGCATTCATGGATCTTTCCGGCACCGCGCGGCTGCATGGAATGCCGCCGGCCAAGGCTCTCGCCGGTTTCGCTGTCGGAGTGGAGCGTGCGCTCGGCATCACCGTCTCGATCGGGCTCTCCTCGAACAAATTCCTGGCCAAGATCGCCTCCGATCTCGACAAGCCGCGCGGCTTTGCCGTGCTCGGGGGCGGCGAGGCCGCCGCCTTCCTGGCGCCGAAACCGGTAGCGCTGATCTTCGGCGTCGGCAGAATTGCGCAGCAACGCCTGGCACGCGACGGCCTGCGCACCATTGGTGATCTGCAGCGGGCGGGCGAGAGCGAGTTGCGGCGCCGCTACGGGGCTGAGGGCGTGCGGCTGTTTCGGCTCGCACGCGGGCTCGACGACCGGCCGGTGCACGCCGAGCGCGAGGCCAAGAGCATTTCGGCCGAGACCACCTTCGATCGCGACATCGCCGATTTCCGTCCCCTGGAGCTGCGGTTGTGGCGCCTGTCTGAAAAAGTCTCCTCCCGTCTCAAGGCGAATACGCTCGCCGGCTCGACCGTGACGCTCAAGCTCAAGAGCGCCGATTTCCGCATCCGCACGCGGGCGCAGTCGCTCGCCCATCCGACCCAGCTCGCCTCGCGCATCTTTGCGGTCGGGCGCGAACTGCTCGCGCGCGAGACCGACGGCACGATGTTTCGGCTCATCGGCATCGGGCTCTCCGGTCTGTGCGATGCCGACGTCGCCGATTTCGCCGATCTCATCGACCGCCGCAGCGCCGGGGCCGAACAGGCGATCGACCGGTTGCGGGAAAGGTTCGGCGGCGAAGCTGTGATCAAGGGGCTCGCGTTCGAAGGCGAAGATGACGAATGAGCCGCTGGACGAAAGCGGCGCGGCTGGTGTTAGACTCGGAAAGCAATCGGCCTAACCGGGAGGAACGACAATGCGATCAATGCGCATGCTGATGACCGTCATGCTCGCCGTCGCCGCGATGTTCGCGAGCATCAGCGCCGCGGCGGCTCAGACCAAGTTGAAGGTGATGGTTTTCCCGGGTCTCTCGAACCTCCCGATCTTTGCCGCCCAACACAAGGATCTGTTCGCCAAGCAGGGGCTCGCCATCGAGCTTCTGAACACCCCAAATTCCGACGTGTTGCGCAACGGGCTCGCCAAAGGCGACCATCAGATCGCCCATGCCGCGGTCGACAATGCAGTGGCGATAGTCGAGCTCGCCAAGGCTGACGTTGTGATCGTGACCGGCGGCGATAACGGCTTCAACCGCATCTTCGTTCAGCCGGAGATCAACGGCTATGCCGATCTGCGCGGCAAGGCGGTCGTGGTCGATGCCCCGAATACCGCCTACGCGTTCCTTCTTTATAAAGTGCTCAAAGATCACGGGCTGAACAAAGGCGACTACACGGTCAGGCCGATCGGCGGCACCACGGCGCGGCTCGAGGCCATGACCAAGGACAAGGCGAATGCGGCCGCCGGTGTGCTCAACCCGCCCTATTCGTTCCGTGCCGCAGAGGCAGGCTTGAAAGACATGGGTCCCGCCGCCACCGCGATCGGCGCCTATCAGGCCGGCGGCGCCTTCGTCATGCGCGAATGGGCGAAAGCCAATAGCGATACGCTCGTGCGCTACATCAAGGCCTATATCGAAGGCAGCCGCTGGGCGCTCGACCCCGCCAACAAGGACGAGGTCATTGCCTTGCTCGCCGAGCGGCTCAAGCTAACGCCGCAAATCGCCGCGCAATCCTACGCCGTAGCCGTCAATCCGGCGGAGGGCATTGCCAAGGACGTGAGACTCGACATGGCGGGTTTCAACAACACGCTGAAGCTGCGCGCCGAGATCGAGGGACAGTGGGGCGGCCATGCGCCGCCGGCGGAGAAATATATCGATCTATCGTATTACGATCGGGCGCTGTCGAGCATTCGATAACGGACGGAATTGATCGATGCGCTAACGGCCGCACCGCTTGACGGGCTGTCGTTACTAATCAGGGTTTATTTCGCACTGCACAAACGTCGGCTTGAAACAAAATTCCACTCTCGCCACTTATTACGGACGGGGTCGGCCTTCGTAAAGGAGGTCACCATCATGCAGAAATGGAGAAATGAGTCGTTTGTTGACGTCGTTAACTTGATCCTCGGTGCGTGGCTTTTCGCGACGCCGTGGTCGTATGGCTTTGCCACCGGCGCAGCCGGCTGGAACGCCTGGATCATGGGTGGGTTGATCGCGCTCGTTGCGATCGCGGCGCTCGCCGCGTTCGCGGCGTGGGAGGAGTGGATCAATCTCCTGCTGGGCCTCTGGGTGCTTGTCGCCCCCTGGGCGCTGGGCTTCGCGGACAATACGGGCGCCATGGGCAACCACGTGGTCGTCGGAATCGTGGTAGCGGCGCTGGCCGCAATCGAACTATGGCTGGTGCATCGCAGACCTCCGCACGTCCACGCCTGAGCGGTCGAGGAAAACACAGAGGGCCGGCGCATGCCGGCCCTCTCGACGCGCAATGAGCCCGCGGTCAGTTGCAAGGCGTGCTGTTCCTGAGCTCAATGGAGGTGAGCTCGCCGCTGATGGCGAAGTCGTTGTAGTCGAGCATCAGCGCACGCGAGACGCCGTTCTCGTAAACTTCGAACCTGATCGAATAGACCGGCGCCTGGTCGTCCCTGGCCGTTTTGTCGAAATAGCTCACCGTGACCGGCCACCGTTTCAGCGCTGCCAGCACCGGCTCGCCGCCGGCGGCATCGGTCGGGACGCGCTCGTTCGGGGCAATCGCCGGGCCGATGACGGTGAGCGTGTTGTACACCTTCTCGCCCTTTTCCGATCCGTCGTAGACGGGAAGCTCGAGAATACTCTTGCCTTCGCGCGCGGCCTCGATGATGCGCCGCATGTGATCGGTGGGAAAAACCATAGTCGGCTCAAGATCGAACGTCCTGGCAGCAGGCTGAGTCAACTGCACGGCGACCTTGTCGCGCTCGCGTTCGGCCTGTCCATCGACGGTATCGACCAGCGTCTCGTTGAGATAGTTCTGCGATTTGAAGATGAACTTCTTGGCGGCGCCGTCTTCCCACGTGGTCGAGCGCAGGTCGCTGAGCGTGACCTTGCCCTCTCCGTTGTCCAATTCGGAGACCTGACGGAATTGCAGCGCGTAGCCATCGCAGGAATTGCCGGAGAAATCGTAGAGAATACGCCCCCGCGCGCCGACCGCCGACGAATTGCCACGCGTGTGCGCAAGCTTGAGTTCATAGATCGCCCGATGGGAGGCAAGCTCTCCCGCGGGCAACGCCGTTGCGCGCTGCGCGCCCAGGTCAGCGATCAAAGCCGCGCTCACCAGGATAGTGCCGAGCATCGAGTTGCCGAAGATCGTCATCGCAATCTTGCCTCCGCGCCGCCCGGCATGCGCCGCAACATAAGGATGCCGTTCGCCTCCCGCAACCATGCAATGCCGCCCCGCGGCGGGCGTGGCTTGCATGGGCGCGCCCGATCGGTCAAGACAAGGCCTTCGATCCAAGCGCAGCAGGAGGACGTCATGGCCGGAGCGGTCGACAAGAAGCTTGCCGAACTCGGAATTGCGCTTCCCACGCCGGCAACCCCCGTCGCCAATTACGTACCATTCGTGCGCGCCGGCTCGCTGCTGTTCGTCTCGGGTCAGATCTGCCTCGATGCGGGCGGCAAGCTGGTCGCCAAAGGCAAGCTTGGCAAGGGCGTATCATTGGAGGACGGCCAAAAAGCGGCACGCGCCTGCGCGATCAACGTGTTGGCACAGGTCAAGGCTGCGCTCGGCGATCTCGACAAGGTCAAGCAGGTGGTGCGCCTCGGCGGCTTCATCAATTCCGACCCCGCTTTTCTCGACGGTCCCAAGGTGATGAACGGCGCCTCCGACGTTATGGTCGCGGTGTTCGGCGACAAGGGGCGTCATGCACGCACGACAGTCGGCGTTGCGGTGCTGCCAGGGGATGCGGCCGTCGAGGTCGAGGGCATTTTCGAGATCGCCTGAACGCGCTGGTTTCGAATGGCCGATCTCGATTGGTTGGTCGCACGGCCGCTGGCGCATCGGGGTCTGCACGATGAGCAAAACGGCATCATCGAGAATACCGTTTCGGCGTTCGCCGCCGCGATCGCCGCGCGCTACGGCATCGAATGTGACCTGCAAATCAGCGGCGACGGCGAGGCAATGGTCTCTCACGACGAAACGCTTGACCGCCTGACGGAAGGCACGGGCCGGCTCGACGCGATCACGGCTGCCGAACTCAGACGCGTGCCTTTTCGGGCAACGCAGGACCGCATGATGACGCTCGGCGAATTGTGCGACTTCGTGGCCGGCCGGGCGACGCTGCTCATCGAATTGAAGAGTCCCCGCGTTGACGATCGACGGCTCGCCGCGCGCACCGCCAAAGTGCTGTCCGGCTATGGCGGACAAGCCGCAGTGATGTCGTTTGAGCCGGCGCAGATTGTAGAGCTGCGCGGGACCGCGCCGCGGCTGCCGCGCGGGATGGCGGTGCGAAAGCACGCGTGGAGAGATGTCTCGGCCGCGCCCAAGCGCGCCATGACCGCGGTCGCACAGGGAATGGCGGCGGGTCCGCAATTCATCGCTTATTCCGCGAGCGACCTGCCGGCGCTGCTCCCCAGGCTTGCACGCGACCTTTTCGGCCTGCCGCTGCTCGCGTGGACCGTGCGCAGCGAAGATGAGCGGCGAAAGGCTGCGCGCTATGCGGACCAGATGATCTTCGAAGGATTTCGGCCGTAGTATCGAACGGCATGGATACCGGCCATCCACGTCTTTCCCGCTTCAAGAAGGCAAGACGTGGATGGCCGGCACAAGAGTCTACACTCGGGCCGGCCGGAGGCCGGACCCGGGTGCCGGGCATGACGAGTCAATGGCTGGGACTGTTGGTGTTAAACTTGCAGACGTGCGTAACCGAGGGCGCATGATCGAACTGACGCTGCGAGTGACGAATTCCATCGGCGAGGTGGCGGCGGAGGCGTGGGATGCCTGCGCCAATCCGTCCTGGCCGGACGGTGGAAATGGGGCGGCGGCGCCCTGCTCGTCGACAGCCGATGCCCAACACTCTGCCTTAGGAGACCGATACAACCCATTCATTTCACACGAGTTCCTGTCCGCGCTTGAATTCTCGCAGTCGGTCCGGGCTCGGGCCGGCTGGCAGCCCATGCACCTCATCGCCGAAGATGCCCGTGGGGAGATCGTCGGCGTTGTTCCCTGCTACGTAAAATCCCACTCGCGCGGCGAGTACGTTTTCGACCATGGCTGGGCGGAGGCGTATGAGCGCGCCGGCGGCAGCTACTATCCCAAGCTGCAGGTTTCAGTGCCGTTCACGCCCGCGACCGGACGCCGGCTGCTGGTGCGCGCGGGGCCGCAGGCCGAGGCCGTGCGCGCGCATCTCGTTGATGCGCTCGCCGACGTCTGCCGGCGCTGTAGCGCCTCCTCGGTTCATGTCACCTTCCCGACAGAGGCGGAGTGGGAGCTCATGGGCACGCGCGGCTTTCTCAAGCGCACCCACCAGCAGTTCCATTGGGAGAATGCTGGCTACGCCGACTTCGACGCGTTCCTGGCGGCGCTCGCCTCGCGCAAGCGAAAAACCATCCGGCGCGAACGCGCGGACGCGCTCGCGGCCGGGATCAGCGTGCATTGGCTGACCGGCACCGAGCTAACCGAAAGCGTGTGGGACGCCTTCTTCGCCTTCTATATGGAAACGGGCTCGCGCAAATGGGGCCGGCCCTATCTGACGCGCGAGTTCTATTCGTTAGTCGGCGAGAAGATGCGCGACCGCATCCTCCTCGTGATGGCCAAGCGCAACCACCGCTGGATCGCAGGCGCCATCAACTTCATCGGCTCGGACACGCTGTTCGGGCGCCACTGGGGCGCCATCGAGCACCACCCATTCCTGCATTTCGAGCTTTGCTATTATCAGGCAATTCAATACGCCATCGAGCACAAGCTCGCCCGGGTCGAGGCCGGCGCCCAAGGCGAGCACAAGATCTCGCGCGGCTATGTGCCGACGACGACCTATTCCGCCCATTACATCGTCGATCCCGCGTTGCGGCGCGCGATCGAGGACTTCCTCAGGCGCGAGCGCGCTTATGTGGCGGCGGCCGGCGCAGAACTCGCGGAGGCCGCGCCGTTCCGCAAGGAGTGAGGTCCTGCGCTACGCGGAACAAAGGAGAATAATCATGCCGGCTTATGATCCCAACAATATCTTCGCGAAAATCCTGCGCGGTGAGTTGCCCTGCTACAAGATCTACGAGGATGACAAGGCGCTAGCCTTTCTCGACATCATGCCGCGCGCCAGCGGTCATGCGCTGGTCCTGCCGAAGGCGCCGGCGCGCAACATTCTCGACGTTTCTCCCGACGACCTCGCCCACGTGATCAAGGTGACGCAAAAGGTCGCCAAGGCCAGCGTCGAGTTGTTCGGCGCCGACGGCGTCACCATCCAGCAGTTCAACGAAAGCGCGGGCGGCCAAGTGGTCTTCCACCTCCATATCCACGTGATCCCGCGCAAGGCCGGCGTTGCGCTCAAGCCGCCGGCCAGCGTGAAGGAGGCGCCGGAGGTGCTCGCCGATCAGGCCAAGCAGCTTGTCGCGGCGCTACGGTGAGGTCGGTTTTAAATCCCGTATGCGAGCGCGCCGAGGATGAGCACGACTTCGCCGGCCGCCACGCCCGCCAATAGCGACCGGCGCGCAACGAGGAACGCGAGGAGGCCGACAGCGGTGGCGCATAGGCGAATGCTCAACGGCACGCTCGCCAGCGCTCATGTCGTTGACTATTAATTCAATGTAACATACTGAGGTATAAGTAGTTTACTGCTTGACTCCCCCGACGCGCCGTTGTAGTTTAGACCCAGTTTCCGCACGACGAATTGATTGTTCCTGCTGCGCTGCAGCACGACACCAAGACGGGTCGGACTTGTCGGCCAGGCATCGCCCGAGCCGGAGAATTCCGTTTGCGGGAAGCAAAACCGAAGAGCAGGAGCGTTCCATTTTTGAACGCTTCTTCAGCGCATCGAAAGGAAATGAAGATGGAAGTAGTACCACAAACGGAACCGACGTCGACCAAGACTGCCAAGCGGATCGCTCAAAGCGAACGCTCGAACCTCGACGACCTCCTGAAACTTGCTCGGGAGTTCGATCTACAGACGGTCGAGGGCATTCTCGGGAAAGCGGACGCGGTTTGGAAGGCAGATCGCAAGTTGGACCGGAAAGAGGTCACCCGCGAGCAGTTTGATTCTTTCTGCAAAGAACTCGAGCTCCCGAAAGGTTCACAGCTCCGCAAGTGGAGGAAGATTGGCGAAATGGGGAAGCGGTTTGAACCGGCTGACATCCGACGCCGCCTCCCCGTGTGCTGGACGACGCTCTATGCGCTGGCGGCGATTCAGACCGACGGCGAATTTCGGAAGGTCGTCGACAGCGGGAAGCTTTCGCGGCATCTGACAGGAGAGACTGTCAAGGAGATCCTGCGGGGCAAAAAGCCGAAATCCGCTGCCGTCATTAACCGTGACGCAGTGATCGATGTCGGCAATATGGATGACACCAAGATGCGCTATCTCCGCCGCAAACTTGAGGCACTGAAGGAAGAGTTCGGGTTCCACATGAAATTGAGCGACCGTTTCGCTCAAGTCGTGGCGACCTAAATTCGTCCGCAAGCGTCATCGATGACCGGGCTTCTTTCCTGACCGCCGCCACCTGCCAGCGTTCAAATTCGCCGACCTTGACCGAGCGTCATTCGAACCGCGCGTTCATCGACGGGGGAATGATCTTGAGGCGCCCGCCGCTGTTGGTGGCGCGGATCCTCCGGTTCGACGCGCCCGTATAAATATAGAGCTTGGAATTAGAGCAAGATGGCCGCTGACAACAAGACGAACACAACCCCCTACAAGAGCGCGTTTGTTGAATTCATCCAACAACTCGATTGGGACTGGTTTATCACAATCGGAATTGGCGCCTGTCCTGATGATGACGAGGTGCTGCGGCGTCTACGGTTGATCGAGGCTATCCTTTGCAAGAAGTATGTGCTCACTCGCTACCACAAACTGCCAAACCGTGATCGTTTTTCGATGGCGGTGGCGTTCGAAGGTGAGAAGCGGCTTGGGACCCGACATGCTCATATCCTCGTGCATATTCCTCAGCCGAGGAAGAAATGGACCAAGCGATCCATCCTCGTCAGTCTCTTCTGCTGGGAATTCAGATTTCTGTGGAACCTGGTCACCCCGCCCGCCAACCGCCAAGAGTCGATTTTATGCCCAATCGGAAGAGAGAAGCCGCTTACCTTTGGGCGCGCCAATGCTGCACGCAAGATTTACACGATCAAGTCTGTGCAGGGCGTCGAGATACCATGGTCGCGTTTCGAATTCGTGACGCCGCCAAAGGTTAGAAAATTTGAGAACGAAAATCTAAGCGTGATCCGTAACCGAGATCAGCAGAAACGTATTGCAATAAAACGATACGAAGCCAATCGGCTGAACGCGATCACGTAATCTAGCAGTACCTGCCGATGTTTTAGGTTTTCCATGATCTGTGCCTCTAATAAAAGAGGTGCAGTGTATTGTCATGTCAGAATCAATGTCGCAAAATGATCAGAAAGACACCGGGTTGACTCACAACGAAGACAATCGTGATGCTCACAGGAACGGTTCCACAAAGGATTTGATCAGAATTGGATTTGCGCGAAGCGCAATCTCGCGCAGCGAGATCAATAGGCGATTTCACGTAGGCGACGCGACACTGCGTGATTTCTGTGATATTGCCATCTGGGTTGCGATACTGAAGGGATGCCCGCTGTCGCCTGAGGATGCGTTCGTGCCGATTCTCGTTAACAATCCAGCGTATTGGCGTAATCGTGCGGAGGAAACACGCGCGCTTGCTGACGAAATGACTGATGTTCTCGCCAAACTTCGGATGCTCAAGCTTGTCCAGGATTATGAGGAGCTGGCAGTCCGCGCCGAAAACCGGTTACGAGAACGCCAAAAATTTTCGCCATCATGAAAACTGGACCGTGCCCGGTCCCATTGATGACCCGAAGCATTGGCGTGAGCGCGCCGAGGAAGTGCGCGTTCATGCCGTGGCTGCGCTCGAAGTTGCGCTCACACGCGCCCCGATGATCTGATGAAAAAACTTGCCTTCCTGCCTGGTTAAGGACACCTGCGACCAATGCAGACCAATTCACATTTCAGTCGAACGAGGCGCCGTCTGAAGAAAAATCGATGAATGATCGCCTAGCGAGGTTGAAACAGCAATAGAGGGAGCGGGACGCAATAAATAAGTCATCAAATTCATTCGAGAAGGAAAACAAAAATAAAATGACGACGTTTCGGGAATTTGTAAGACAGCGTCGGCGCAAAACGACTACATCCAAAGGCGCAGAACAATTTGGCCTCCAGAACCTGGATCCTGATCTGATCAGGGTGGACGATTGGCGTGTCCGCCTACGCTGGCGCAGGAGAGAGCGGGTGCACCTCGTTCACCAATCGGAAGCAAAATAGCGGTCGTGATTTTTCAGAGGCTCGCAGGGCGCTGGGGAAGCAATTGCGCGGCGATTCCCTCGCTCAAGCCGCAAACTATAAGGGGCGGACACGCATCTTCCGATCTGCCCAGGTCTTGAGATCAGCGACCGTCAAGCGTTCAAGGAACGGATTGGCCCTGACGAGCATCTCGCGGGTTGTTCGGCCGCTTGCGTCTGCGCTTGCCATAGTTGAGGCGGCATCAGCTTGCTGATCCGCTGAGAGGATCGCGACAGCGCCCGCGCTACCAGCGAAATGGGCCAAGTAGAGAGTACCCGGCGTGACCGGCAGGCCACGTCTCCGGAGCATTTCGGCATTGCCTTGGGTAAATCGTGCTGCGATCTCTCGTGCAATGTCAGCATCTCGCCGCAATCCCAGAATCTCACTCTCGCTGTGCCCTAAAACTAAATCCGGTCGATGAGTCCGAATCAAACGAAGCCAAGTTTCGTCCAGGAATTGGGCCAATCCCGTCGCGCTAGACCGTTTATTCTTCGCGTCGGGATTGCCGTCGGATTCGACTTTGATGATCTGCTCAACAACGGTCCGGAGCTCCACTGCCTCGATGCGATCAGGATCCTTGAAAGCCAAATGAGAGCTGAAATGATCCCAAATCCAATAAGCGCCGAAGCCGCCGCACCATCCTGAGACAAGGGCTATTAGCAATTTGCCAACAATTGGGTGCCGGCGTCTGCGCCAGCTGAGAGTAATGTGAGCTTGTGGGCGCGGCCGACCCTTCGCGTCCCCTGCACGGGCTGCCCGAGAAACCGCCGGTTCTACATCATCGGTCTCAGGAGATGGCCCCTGGTATGGTGCCGAAGGTTGCTGCCCCATGATGCCTCCATTCTCTCGTCGGCGCGCCCGCCGCTGCCACGGCAGAACGCTTCGGCTTGGATGTCGCGGACTTGGCCTTCGGCGCGGAGGGCTCGACCGGCGCCTCGTTGTGCGCCACCGGGGGCTGATCCTCACTCTTCGATCCGAATAGATTGCGTATGAAGCTACTGATGCTGCCTGCGTTTCCCGATAGGGCTGGCGTGCCATCGGACGTGCATCCGGCAAGGGCTATGGCCGCTGCGACTACAGTCGACGTTAGAAGCGCACGGACTGGACATCGTGAACGCAGCACAAGTTTGTAGCGCATGCCAGGCTCGAATCCGCAACGGTCCCGTACATGATGGAAGCCAACGCTAGACCTAAACTTGGTTAGGACCGGGGCCGAGCGGCGACCAACCCGCAATTTCAAATTCGTGGAAAATGAAGCGTTAAGACTGTCGCTGCAATTACTAGGCCCTCGCGTGAACAAACCTGAGGCAAGTTCGGGTCGTCTGACCGCGCAACCGTGAAATCCCTTTCGGGATCATCCGCCGGGATCGTCAAGGCCGCGTGGGACGAGGGGTGGGTCATCGTAGTTCCTTCCATGCTGGAGGGTCCACGGGTTGGGTGACCTGTTGGTCGGTCGCGAGTGTGTCCACATGATCGAATGACAGCGCGTTTATGCGTACACGCCCCCCTTTAAAAGAGAAAGTTGGCTCTTCAAAGAACATCGCGCTCCAGCAAATTGTGCAGCTCACCCAGCGCAATGCTCAGCTAATAGCCTCGGTAAGGCTTACAGAGACCGTCTTGCACGGTCCATCCCGATTGACAGCCGTTCCAGGTTTGAAATCGCCCAGGGCGATAATATCCGCGTGGACCGGGGTCCCTGTGCCCGAGATAGTACGAATGGGGTACCGGCTGGTATGTGGGGCCGCGTGCAGGCGGGGCAACGCGCAATTTGACACAGAGGGGCGCGTCGACATGGCTTGCGCACCAATCCGCCAACGCAGCCTCCACTTCCTGTCGGGTAATTCCGCGCGAATTGCCTTCGATATCGTCCAGCACATCGCCGGCCGGTGGCGAACCCTGCGCTTGTGCCGTGACAGCAGGCGGTGCTGCTGGGGGCGTGCCCGCTTCTGGTGGCAGCTTCGCCATGAGTGCTTCGGTTGCATGAGGAATTAGCTGCAGGGCTGCACCCGCCAACGCGCCGGCTAGGGCTGCGCCAAGATCGGGCGGCTGGCGCACGTAGAAGCGCGTTTCCGCGTAGCGCTGTTTTAAGGATGCGTGGGCGTGCCCGCCAGGACCGTGCACCAGAAGCTGGCCCGCCTTGGCGTAGGAGGCCATCAAGATCATAATGGCTGCAGCCGCCAGCAACTTCAGCGTCATGGTCATGGCAAAGGAACGGTGCCATGCCCGACCTGAATGTACTCTGAACGGAAGAACCCGTCACCCAGTGTAGCAATGGCAACCGCATCGAGGCGGCTGGCAATGGCATTTGAACGTCTACTCGATCACCTCGTCGGCAGCCCTAGTCATTCTTCACCTTATCCCTTGAGCGATTTGAGATTGCAGCGTTCTCGCCGACGCAAATTTTTGCTTTCAGATTTCGAAAGATTATTCGATGATGATTTTCGCACATCAGCGAAGCTCGCTGTGCAAATTTTTCAAGTGGTGCACAGAAATCGAACACTTGATTTGTAATGACAATCGCTGTGCGAATATCGTGAACGAAAATGGAAACGCGATGATCATTGGCTACGCTCGCGTCAGCACTGATGGACAAACGCTGGATGCCCAACACGCCGCATTAACCGCAGCCGGCGCAGAGAAGGTTTTTGCGGAAAAGATTTCGGGCGCTGTGACGGATCGAAAGGCGTTAGCGAAAACGATTGATGCTTTGGGTGCTGGTGACGTGTTGCTTGTCACGCGCTTAGACCGACTGGCGAGGAGTACGCGGGATTTGTTGAACATCCTCGATGCTGCAGCCAAGAAGGGCGCTGGCTTCAAGTCGCTTGCCGATCCAATGATCGACACAACCAGCCCTCACGGCAAGCTGATCCTTTCCGTGCTCGGCGCATTGGCCGAGTTCGAACGGTCGATGATCCTCGCCAGAACCTCCGAGGGTCGGAAGCGCGCTATGACGCGAGGCGTTCGATTTGGTCGAAAGCCGAAGCTCAGTCTATTTCAAGCCCAGGAAGCGATTGCTAGGCGCGAGGCGGGCGAGGCGCTGACCGATATTGGTCGATCCTACGGCGTCAGCCACTCGACCATTTCTAGACTCTAGGGAACGGATCGATTGGTCGTATCGTGTTTTTTCTACACGCTTAGAAACGCAGGGGAATTGGCTCAAGCGTGAGAGGTTGGTCCAGCAGACTGAAGCTATAGACGGTTGCTGAGTTGCTAGCCCTGCCAGGCGCCGCACACTGGCTTCTATCGAAACGACAAGAAATAAGAACATAATCAAAATGAAATAGCCGAAGGCGCTTGCGGCCACGATCAATGCTAATGGTATTGCATTCCGTTCGAGACGCTGAGTACCAAGGTCCCGGTCAACCGCCCGAAGTTCGTCCTGCAAGGCGTTGAAGAACCAAACGAGAAAGTAAGGCGCTTGTGATTGTCCCGTCGGCGTCGTCAGTCTATCGAAAGAAGCCTGATAAAGTCTTTGCTTTCTGGCATTTGGGAGTGACTCGGCGCGAAATGATAGTCTCTTATTGCCGCACACCCCGGCAGATGCAGCTCGCCAACGCATTTTGCCGATATTTGGAAGTGGCGACCGCGATCCAATGACGGATGGGCCTCGGTCGCGATCCATTAACGTTGTGGTTCCTGGATGTTCCGACAGTTTCCCCGACAGAAGCGAAAAGCAGTCATCCCGGCTCATCTTAGGAAGGACGGCTTGGACAAACCTATGGGGCTACAAGCCCGCCGCCGCCGTCGAAAGGGCGGCTGATCCGCTCAACCGTGCCCGGATCGACACTTACTCATTAACTGGCAGATTTGGCTTTTGGGGACGAAGCGGAAATTCGCACTGCCGGTTTTGACCCGCTCAGTCATCCGCCGCCTGCCGATGGGATCCGGTCGTGCGATGGCACGCCCAAATCCCCCTCTCGCAAGTGTGTCCTAGGGGACACATTGCCAAATGTTCTCACCCGCTTTGCCAAAACTTCCCGAGACGGTAGGCGGAAAAATAGCTCAGGATGCCCCTTGGGGATTGGGGGCGTTAGTGTTGGCGGCGTGGGGCGTCATAGGTCGCAGCTCATCGCGACTCCCTGTTTGGAAGCGACGGCTTTTGGCGGCCGTTGCGTGCGGAGCTTTGCCGCTTCCGGGCTTGTGGGCTTCGTCGGGGCCGGCCTGGGGGCAGGTATCTGAAACGTTGCCGGAAGTCACGGTCACCGCTCCGCGACCCGCGCCGCGGCCGCCTAAACGCACAGAGCCCGCACCCCGCCGGCCGGCACCCTCGCGGTCCCAGGCGCCTGCCCCCGCGCGCGCCGTCAGTGCGCTTGCCCCCGCGCCCGCCGTCACTACGCCGTCCCCATTTCAGTTCGTCGCTCCGACGCCCATCACCGGTCTCGGCATCGAGCGCAACAAGGTGCCGGCAATGATACAGACGCTCCCCGCCGAGGACTTCTCGCGCACCTATTCGCCTAACGTGGTCGAGACGTTCGTGCAGCGCATTCCCGGCGTCACCACCAACAACGTCCAGGGCAACGAATTCGCCACAGATCTACGCTACCGCGGCTTCGCAGCATCGCCGCTGCAGGGCACACCGCAAGGGCTCGCGGTCTACATGCAGGGCATCCGCGTCAATGAAGCCTTTGGCGATACCGTCAACTGGGACTTGATTCCGAAGGTGGCAATCGGCCGCTCGGACATCTGGACCAACAATCCGGCCTTCGGCCTCAACGCCCTTGGGGGCGCGATCAGCTTCCAGATGAAGGACGGCTTCACCTACAGCGGCACTGAGTTCGATGCCTCGGGAGGCTCCTACGGCCGCGTCGGCGGCTCGTTACAATACGGGGTGCGCAACGGGGAATGGGGGCTCTATCTGGCAGCAGAGGGCCTTAAGGACGACGGCTGGCGCCTCCAGTCGCCATCGCGGCTGGCGCGCTTCTACGGCGATCTCGGCTGGAAGGGCACCGATGCCGAGATTCATCTGGTCACCTCCGCCGCCGACAACTACTTCGGCGTGATCGGACCCACGCCCGTCGAACTGCTCGCCAACGACTATCGCGCCATCTTCACCTGGCCGCAGACCACCAAGAACCAAGCGGAGTTGATTGCACTCAACGGCCGCTACGCGGTGACCGACCATTGGACGGTGCAGAGCAATCTCTATTATCGCCGGTTCGACCAGGCGCATGTCGACGGCAACGCCGCCGAGGTCGAGCGCTGCAGCGGGAACGCCAACAATCCGCTGTTCAACACGCTATGCCTACAAAACGATGCATTCCCGCAGCCGCGACCGCCGCAGGCCGCCTTCCAGATCCTCACTCAAAACAACCAGCCGATCCCTTGCCCTCCGGGCAGTGGAGATACCTGTGCGACCACACCCTATGGCACCGTCGACCGCACCTTCACCAAGGCGCTGACGACGGGTGCCTCGTTGCAGGCACTCAGCGACGACAAGGTGTTCGGTCACGACAACAACTTCGTGATCGGCGCGAGCGTCGACCGCAGCAAGATCGGGTTTCGGGCCAACAGCGAGCTTGACTTTATCTATCCCGATCTCTTCACCGGTCCCAACGCCGCTGTGCCGGGGACGGGAGAGATCATTCACACGGCGGGCAATATCGGCTTCAGCCCAGTTAGCCTTGCTGCGTGGCAGACCTATTATGGTGCCTACTTCAACGAAATATTTGATTTGACCAACCGTCTGTCGGTGACCGCGGGCGGCCGTTACAACCTCGCCGCCATCGACATGGCCGATTTGCTTGGCACCAGCCCTGAGCTCAGCTCCAGTTTCACCTACGCGCGTTTCAATCCAGTGACGGGCTTGACCTACAAAATTCTCCCGGAGCTGATGACGTTCTATGCCGGCTATTCGGAAGCCAACCGCATCCCGACGCCGCTCGAGCTCGGCTGCTCGAACCCCCAAAAGCCCTGTCTGTTGGAGGGGTTCCTTGTGTCCGATCCTCCGCTGCAACAGGTGGTTGCGAAAACCGTTGAGGCCGGGTTCCGTGGAAACATCAATACCGGCGGAGCTCGCGGCGACT
>Ga0306920_100004773_pt1 | contig 17410 bp, 11 predicted proteins | sample flu12Cox44000170_FD_204666 | JGI IMG/M metagenome (GOLD analysis project Ga0306920, IMG submission 204666) | Lab enrichment of tropical soil microbial communities from Luquillo Experimental Forest, Puerto Rico - flux4day.12C.oxic.44.000.170 (v2)... | ecosystem: Environmental > Terrestrial >... | reverse complement strand
AGCTTCACTTCGACAGTCATTATGCGGCGCAGACCGAGTGGAAGAAGCCGCTCGGTGTAAGCACCATGACGGTTCAGCGGCTGCTCGGCATGATTTCGCGCAGCTGGTACCGGCGCCGCGCGATTCTTGGCATCGACAGCATCGCAATGACGCATCCTGTTTTCGGCGGCGATACGCTCTACGCAGAGTCAACCGTGACTAAAATGGACGCCGGCACTAACCCGGATGTCGGGATCGTCTCTCTGTCGATCGATGGACTCAATCAGAACAACGTGACGGTCTCCAAGATTGCTTGTCGGTTGGAAGTCTACAAGCACGGGCAGCATCCCGAAGACCAGACGGACGAAGCGCCTTCCGAGGAAGAGCGTTTCCGCTCGCATCACGTCGACACGCAAGGTGCGCTCGTCGAGCAGACCGGGCTCGCCTTCGAGGACATGCAGGAAGGCGAGACTTTTGCGCATTGGCCGGGCCGAACCATCACATTCGAGGAGAGCCGCCTGCACGCGCTGCGTTCCCTCGAAATCAATCCACGCTGGCATGACGCCGCTTACTTAAAGAAGCATCAGGCAATCACGCCAGCAGTGTTCGAGCCGCTCGTCGTGGGGTTCGTCACCGCCCTCACGACGCGCACGCTCGGTCGCGTTGTCGCCAATCTCGGCTGGACCGGCATCGAGCTGCCGCGGCCGGTGAAACCGGGCGAGACGATTTACGCGGAGTCGACGATCGGCCCGGTTCGCGGATCGCATTCGCGGCCGACGCAGGGGATCGCGAAAGTCGAGACGCGTGCTTTCGTCGAGAGCGGCGAACTGGTCTGCCGGTATCAGCGCGCACTCCTCGTCTATCGCCGCGGCATGGGCCCCTATGCCGCCGCGGGTTATTGACGCGACCAATGCACACTCAGTTGGAACAAAGGAGAGTATGATGAGCGACGTTCAGGATCTCTATTGTCGCCGCCTGACCACGCCTTCCGAAGCTTTGCGCGATCTGCCCAAGCGCTGCAGCGTGCTGCTCGGCATGTTCGCCGCTCAGCCACCGGCGCTCGTTCAGGCATTTGCCGATCGCGCCAAGGCGGGCGAAATTGACGAGGCGCGCCTCTACTACATGCACGCGACTCCAGCGACGGTCGAGGCGGTGATACGTCTCGATCTGATGGATGTGATCAAACTGTATCCATTCTTCCTTGGAGCAGGTGAGCGCGGATTACTCCGGCAGCTTAACGAGCGGAGCCGCAAGATCGTTCATTTCGTGCCGAACTCGTTCAGTGACATTCCCCGCATTGTCCGCGAGCGCGCCCCCTTCGACGTTTTCCTGCTGCAGGTCGCGCCAATGGACCGGGGCGGCTGGTTCAGCTTCGGTCCCAGCGGAGCTTACTCTCTCGCGGGCATTGAGCGAGCGAAACGGGTCATCGTCGAAGTCAATCCGAACATGCCGCGCACCCATGGGACGGGCATTGTGCACGTTTCGCAGGTCGCGGCGATCGTCGAGCACGCGAGCGACATCCCGCTCAGCGAGGGCAAGGCGCCGACCGACGTCGACCGGAAGATCGCCGCACAGGTTCTACCGATGATCAAGGACGGAGCTTGCGTCCAGTTCGGCGTCGGTGGCGTGCCGAATATCATCGCGGGCGAGCTGAAAGACCGGAAGGATCTTGGTGTGCATACGGAACTCATGAGTGACGGGATCGCGAGCCTTATCGCCTGCGGCGCCGTCACCAACCGGCGCAAGACCATCGATCGCGGCAAGAGCGTATTTAACACCGCCTTCGGTACGGCCGCGACCTATGACGTCATCAACGACAACGCGTCGGTCGAGTGCCGAATGGCCGATTACGTCAACGATCCGCGCGTCATCGGACAGAACGACAACGTCGTGTCCGTCAACGCAATGATCGAGGTCGATCTCACCGGTCAAGTCAATGCCGAGTTCCTTGCGACGCACGAGTACGGTGGCGCCGGCGGTCATCTCGACTTCGTCAAGGGCGCGTCCTACTCGCGCGGCGGCCTGTCGTTCGTCGTCGGGTCCTCGACGGCCGCCCACGGCAAGGCGTCACGGATCGTGCCGAAGCTGCAAGGACCCGCGACAGACCCGCGGCTCGACACGCAATACTTCGTCACCGAACACGGCATGTGCAACCTGCGGGGCATGAGCTCCGACGAGCGCGCCCATGCACTGATCGGGCTCGCCGATCCCGCGTTCCGCGACGAGCTAAGCATGGCCGCCCGTGAAATGCACATGATTTAGGAGACGCCGATGTCGCGCACGGTCGCCAGTCTGCTCATCGAGATTCTTGCATCCGCTGGCGTTCAGCGCGTCTACGGCGTCGCTGGAGATTCCCTCAATGGCATAACCGACGCGTTACGCGCAAAAGGCACGATCGCCTGGATTCACACGCGGCACGAGGAAGCCGCAGCCTTCGCCGCCGGGGCCGAAGCTCACCTGACCGGCAAGCTCGCCGTATGCGCGGGAAGCTGCGGGCCGGGCAATCTGCATCTCATCAACGGGCTGTTCGACTGCCATCGGTCGCGCGTGCCTGTGCTCGCGATCGCCGCGCACATTCCAAGCAGCGAAGTCGGGCGCAACTACTTTCAGGAGACGCACCCCCAGAATCTGTTCCAGGAATGCAGCCACTTCTGCGAGCTCGTCAGCAATCCCGCACAGCTGCCGGGCGTTTTCGAAACCGCTATTCGCGTTGCCTTGGCGGAGCGCGGGGTATCGGTGATCGTGCTGCCGGGCGATGTGAGCCTTAAGGACATGCCGGCCCACACCAGCTTCTCCAGCTCGCTGCTGCCGGCGCGCCCGCTGATGCGGCCGCGCGATCCGGAGCTCGATTCACTGGCAAAAATGCTCAATGACGCGACGCGGGTTACGCTTCTGTGTGGCCGCGGCTGCTTTGGCGCGCATGAGTTTGTCATCAAGCTCGCTGAGCGCTTGAATTCGCCGATCGTGCACGCGCTCGGCGGCAAGGAGGCAGTCGAGTACGACAATCCCTACGATGTCGGCATGACCGGGCTGATCGGCTTCAGCTCCGGCTACCACGCCATGCTCGATTGCGAGATGTTGTTGATGCTCGGCACGGATTTTCCATACCGGCAGTTCTACCCCGGCGATGCCAAGATCGCGCAGATTGACCTTTGTGCCGCCAATCTCGGCCGGCGCTGCAGCATCGATCTTGGCCTCCTCGGCGATGTCGCCGACACGATCGAGGCGTTGCTGCCGCGCCTTAAGCCGAAGTCGGATCGCGCACACCTCGACGATAGCCTCGCCAACTATCGCAAGGCGCGTGCGGGACTAGATGACCTCGCCGTCGGTCGACCGGGCCACAAACCGATCCACCCGCAATTACTGGCCAAGACGCTCAGCGAACTCGCGGCCGATGACGCGGTGTTCACCTTCGACGTCGGCACCACGACCGTCTGGGCTGCACGGTATCTCAAAATGAACGGCAAGCGCCGGCTGATCGGCTCGCTCACGCACGGGTCGATGGCGAACGCCATGCCGCAGGCTATCGGCGCGCAGGCCGCGTTTCCGGATCGTCAAGTTATCTCGATGTCGGGAGACGGCGGTTTCACGATGCTGATGGGCGATTTCGCGACACTTCTGCAGCACAAGTTGCCGGTCAAACTCGTCATTTTCAACAACGGCACGCTCGGATTCGTCGAGCTAGAAATGAAGGCGTCCGGGTTCCTCGACACAGATGTCGCGCTGACCAATCCCAATTTCGCTGCGATGGCGAAGGCCGCTGGCGTGTTTTCCATTCGCGTCGAGGACCCGGCCGACCTCGCCGCCGCCGTGAAGCAGATGCTCGTCCATGAGGGTCCCGCGCTGCTCGACGTCGTCACCGCCCGGCAAGAACTCGCGATGCCTCCCAAGACGGAGCTTGCGCAGGCGGAAGGCTTTAGCCTGTGGATGTTGAAGGCGGTGCTCAATGGCCGAGTCAGCGAGCTGATCGACCTCGCTCGCACCAACGTTCCATTCCTACGCTAGCAGGAGTGACGCCGTGGACGCCGGCACCTTGATTCTCTCGCGCATCCAGTTTGCCTTTACGGTGTCGTTCCATATCATCTTCCCCGCCTTTACCGTCGGACTCGCAGCTTGGCTCGCCTATCTCGAAGCGTGCTCTTTGGTGCTCAAAAGACCCGTCTATCGGAGGCTATTCGACTTCTGGCTGCGCATCTTCGCCATCGCCTTCGGACTTGGGGTCGTGTCCGGCATCGTCATGGCCTTCCAGTTCGGCACCAACTGGAGCGAGCTGTCCCGCCGCACCGGTCCGATCCAGGGCCCACTGCTCGGCTACGAGAGTTTCACCGCCTTTGCACTCGAGGCGACGTTCTTCGGAGTCGTCATCTTCGGCCGGGATCGGATGCCGCGACTCCTCTACCTGTTCTCCTGCGTGATGGTCGCAGTAGGAACAACGCTCTCCTCGTTCTGGATCTTGGTCAACAACAGCTGGATGCAGGCGCCAGTCGGCTATGCCGTCGGAGCCGACGGGCTGTTCGTCCCGACTGACTGGAACGCCATCATCTTCAGCTCGGTCGTATGGGTGCGCTTCCCGCACATGCTGCTCGCCGCGTATGTCACCACCGCGTTTTGCGTCGCCGCCACCGGCGCCTGGCACCTCATGCGCGGTGTCACCAAGGTCGAGGCCCACACGATGCTGCGGATGGGACTAGGCCTCGCCGCGCTGCTGGTACCCCTCCAGCTGCTATTCGGGCATCTGACCGGCGACTACGTGCACAAGTGGCAGCCGAGCAAGTTTGCCGCCATCGAGGCACGCTGGCACGCCGAGCAACCCGCCTCCGAAGTGCTGATCGCCTGGCCAAACGAAGCCGCGGGGCGTAACGACTTCGCGATCAGCATCCCCTATCTCGGCAGCCTGATAGCGACGATGACTCTCGACTCCAAGGAAGTCGGGCTCACCGATTTCCCCGTCGACCAGCGCCCCCCGGTGCTCATTCCATTCTTCGCCTTCCGCATCATGGTCGGCTGCGGGCTGCTTATGCTCGCGATCTCCTGGGGCGGTCTGCTGCTCACTCTGCTGGATCGCCTGGAGACGCTGCGGTGGCCGCTATGGGCAATCTTCGCTTCGTTTCCACTCGGCTTCATCGCCACGCTTACCGGCTGGTTTACCGCCGAGGTCGGACGGCAACCGTGGACAGTATTTGGTCTGTTGAGAACCGCTGACGCGGCAACGCCATTTCTGAACTCGGGGCAGATCATGGTGAGTCTTGCGGTCTTCGCCTGCATCTACGCGCTGATCTTCGCGGCCGGAATCACGTACATCTATCGACTGTTGAAGGCCGGCGTCGTGCCATTGCCGAAGCACACACCACTTTATGCGAATCCCAAGCGGCCTCTGGCTCTGCCGGCCGGCGGCTCAGAAAGTGGTCTGGTCAGTATCAAGATGGCCACGGAGTGATCGACATGGCCGAATTCTGGGCCTGCGTCCTGGCTCTCTCCCTGCTCTTGTACGTCTTGCTCGACGGGTTCGATCTGGGCGTGGGCATGCTGCTTGCCATCGCGCCGAGCGAACGCACCAAGCAGCAGATGATCGACGCGATCTCCCCGGTTTGGGACGGCAATGAAACCTGGCTGGTGATCTCGGCGGCAATCTTGTTCGGAGCCTTTCCACTAGTCTACGCGCTGCTGTTGTCTGCCTTTTATCTTCCCCTGCTTGTGATGCTGGCGGCGGTGATCCTGCGCGGCGTAGCGTTCGAATTCCGCGGAAGCGCAACGCGCACGCGCTGGTTATGGGAAGGGGGATTCATCGGCGGCTCTTACGCCGCAACGTTCGTGCAAGGCCTGACAGTTGGCGCGTTGGTGCAGACCTTGCCGGTCCACGACGATCAGTATGTCGGTGGCCCGTTCGGCTGGTTCAGTCCATTCGCGGTACTATGTGGGTTTGGCCTCTGCCTCGGCTATGCGCTGCTCGGCAGCGCGTGGCTCGTCTACAAGATCACCGGCGAGGCGCGGGAGCTCGGCTATCACGTGTTGCCGCGGTTAGTGCTCGCGGTCCTCGCTTTCCTTGTTGTCGCATTTGTGTACGCGCTGATCCTGCATCTCCAGGTGCTGGACAGGTGGCTGGAGCGGCCATTCTTGGGTGTGTTTCCGGTGATGGGGCTTGTCGCATGTGCCGGCCTGCTGGTTTCGGCAAAGCGCCGCAGCGACCGTCTTCCGTTCGCCATGGCGACACTGCTGTTTGTCGCGGCTTTCGCGACAATGGCGTTTTCGTTCCTCCCCTACATGGTGCCGTTCTCGATCACCATCGCGGAGGCAGCAGCGCCACTGAGCAGCCTGTCCTTTCTGTTCTGGGGCGCTGGCCTGGTCGTTCTGCCAATCACGCTGCTGTACACAATGGCAATCTACCTCGTGTTCCGCGGGAAAACGGCTCCGCCGGGCGAGCAGTTCGCGCCATCAGCGGAAATAGACAAATGAACTCTTGCTCATACGCCTCGGGCGATCTGCGCAGCCGCACTCTTGGTGCATGGCTTAGCTAATCCGCCAGATGCCATAAGGCTGCACGAAGGCAGTTTTGCGACATGACACGACGAAGAGGAAGGGTGTTGCTGGTTCTCGGCGCGGTTATCGGGGGGGTCGTCTTGTATGAAAGCCTCAGCAGAGTTATCGCCTACACCGATGATGCCTATGTGCGCTCCGATCTGATTGAGGTCGCACCCCAGATCACCGGACGGATTATCGGCGTCCACGTGGCCGACGACCAGGTTGTCAGGGCCGGGGATCTGCTCATCACCATCGATCCCGTGCCATTCGAGTTGACGATTGCCGAGCGCCGGCAGCAGATCAACGAAGCGCGCGCTCAGGTGAACGCGAGCGAGGATCAGATAACGATGGCGCGCGATGCTTACGCGTCGGCAGCGTCGGCGTCGAATTTCGCGCTTGTCACGCGGCAGCGGATCGCGGCGCTAACGACGACTGGCGTCGCGACGCGCCAGCGTCTGGACCAAGTGGACGACGAGCTGGCACGGGCAGAGGCCACGCTGCTGGCGGCGAAAGCGGCCATCGGCCGCACCGAGGCAACGAAGGAAGCACATCAGGCCGCGCTCGAAAAGGCAGAAGCGGAGATGGCGACCGCCGAATGGCGCCTCGCGCGCACGAAGATCTTCGCGCCTGCCGACGGCATCATCAACAACCTCACCACGAGGGTAGGCGATACAGCGCAAGCCGATATGCCTCTCATCGGCATTGTTGATGCAAACGCCTGGCGCATTGTCGCCAACTACAAGCAGGACTACATCCGCCAGTTCAAGATCGGAGGAACTGCCTGGGTCTGGCTGGACAGCCAGCCGTGGCATCTGCACCGGGCGCGTATCGCTGGCATCGGTCGCGGGATCAGCCGCGAGCCCGAGCCGTCCAAGTTATTGCCCTATGTTGCGCCAACGACCGACTGGATCCGTCTGCAGCGACGGTTCCCGGTGACCCTCATTCTGGTAGATCCGCCAACCGACTTGAAACTTTACATGGGAGCCGATGCCCGGACGGTACTCTTTCCATGAGACATGGGCCGGAACCAGGGGAAAGTCAGGCCGTCAGCATAGGGGGAGCGCTCGCAGGGTTCGCGCAGGAGCTGCGGGAGATCAGATTGGACGCCCCCCATTCGCGCCAATGCATGAGCGCGGCCTTGTCTGTCGCACTTTCAGTCGCGATCGCTCTTGTCCTGCACATGGATGAAGTGTGGTGGGCGGCTATCAGCGGGTTCATGTCAAGCCAAGCCACGCGTCCTGGTTCTATTCGGCGCAGTATTCTTCGAATCGCAGGCACCGCCGGGGGAGCTGCACTGGCGCTCTTGGCGGCACCCTTCACTTTGAACGATCACGCGATATGCGACCTGTTCCTGCTGATCACGGCCTGGGTCGCGATCTATGGGGTGCTCTCATCCCGCTACGGTTACGCTTGGCTCTTCTCCGGCATCACCGCAATCATGGTGACTTTGCTTGCGATAATTGATCCGCCATCCATGTACCGCTTTGCATTCTTTCGCACGGCGGAGGTAGCAATCGGTTGTGCGTCCGCTGTCCTTTTTGCACTTATTCTTGGCCCTGATGGGCCGCCGGATGAGGCGCCCTCTCGTCCAGGCTGGTCGGACGCACTGGACTCGGGTTGGCCGGCGGCACTGTATGCTTTGCGTTGTGGCGTCGCCGTTATGCTGCTGCCGACCATGTGGAGCCAACTCGAGTTGCCAGGAGTAGTGCAGATGGCGGTCAGTGTTGCCGCAGTGATGGCGGTACCGGCGCGGTCGGACGGCGCGCTGACGGACGGACGTGCGGTCGCGGCGCACGCGCTGCATCGGTTGATCGGTTGCTTTCTTGGTGGACTAGCTGGATTCTTGCTGCTCGCTCTGCCGCTGACGCAGTTCCTGCCTTGGTTGATCGTCCTGGCGGTGGGGGTGTGGATCGGCACCCACATTCAGGCGAGCACGCGCGGTGTCAGCTATATCGGAAGCCAGGCGACGGTGGTCTATATCGTGACGCTCGTGCAGGGTTGGGGACCGCCGAGCAGCATCCTACCGGGCATCGACCGCTTCATCGGAATCCTGTGCGGGGTGACCATTCTATTGCTTGTCTCGCTGCTGTGGTGGCCGTTCGATGAGGCACCACACACGGCGACCGATCCTGCTGTCCGTTGAGACGCCGCAGCATCGAGCGAGACATGATCCTGAGCCAACGCTTTCGTCCCTCCCGCCTGATGTCCGCTAAACGTCGAGAGCGACCACGATAGCGACCTGGCGGACGGGCGCTAAGTGCCAATAGCAAACATCGCCCCTTACGCTCGGAGGTGAGACTGGATAGCCTAATATCAGGGAACAAGCTGCAACGGCACCCGTGGGAGCGATGCTATGAGGCAGCTTCCTCGTCGTAAATCCCTGCAACTGGCGGCGGGCGCCACGCTGCCAGCCTTTCCGTGCATCGCGCGAGCTGAAAGTTACCCTACAAGGCCAGTGCGCATCGTCGTCGGCTTTCAGGCTGGAACCGCAAGCGACATCATCGCTCGGTTGATCGCTCAATGGTTCTCAGACCGACTCAGTCAGCAGTTCATCGTCGAAAATCGGCCAGGTGCCGCCGGAAACGCCGCGGCCGAAATGGTGGTCCGCGCAGCTCCCGATGGTTACACACTTCTGACAGTTTCTGCGGTTCACTCCATCAGTGCGACACTTTATGAAAATCTCAATTTTAGCTTTGCCCGCGACATCGCACCCGTAGCGAGTATCGTCAGCACCCCGTTGGTGATGGAGGTTAGTCCATCGTTTCCGGCCACGACTGTTCCTGAATTCATTGCCTATGCCAAAGCCAACCCCAGCAAGATCAACATGGCCTCGCCCGGTACCGGTACCATCCAACACACCGCCGGTGAGATGTTTCAGATGATGACTGGTATCAAGATGGTTCACGTGCCTTATCGGGGGGCGCCGTCAGCATTGATGGATTTGATCAGTGGCCGGGTTCAGGTCATGTTCGACGTTACGGTTTCGTCGATCGAGTTCATCAAAGCCGCCAGACTCCGACCGCTGGCGGTAACCACGGCGATGCGTTTGTCGGATTTGCCACAGGTGCCGGTCATGGCCGATTTTGTACCCGGCTACGAGGCGAGCGGCTGGATCGGTATTGGTGCGCCTAAAAGCACGCCTGTAGGAATTATCGAAAAGCTCAACGGAGAAATTAGCGGTGCTCTCGCGGATGCCAATTTTAGAGCGCGGCTTGACGAGACCGGCGGCATAGCGTTTGCGAAATCACCTGCCGAATTCGGCAGATTTATCGCCGAGGAAATCGACAAGTGGGGAAAAGTAATTCGAGCCGCCAACATCAAGCCAGAATGAAAGATGCTTTCTGCATCATAGCAAACCAGGTCAGTCGATAGGTCATTCACGTCATTTTGGCCATTCCAACCCATGTCGGCTCTTACTCCGATTGCGACCGTAATAGCGACCGGCCGAGCGGTCGCTAAGTGCCAATACCGACCAAAGTGCGGTGCAGCAAACAACGCGATATTGCTGGCACCCGCCAAGCGCGTCGAGGCTTCCTGAGTAACTAGGTCGTGTACTTATAAATTGGGATGCCGGATGGGGCGCGTGTCCGCTTGCCCCCCAATAGTGAGCAAAAGCGGACGGTCGAGGACTTTGGGCCAGCAACGGACATGGTGCTAGTTGGCTGGCCGCGCCTCAGGAAACGTCCATCTGCCGTTGAGGATTTCGGCCCTCGGCCGATAGAGGCGGACCATGTAGTTCCAGCCCGGCACGGTCGGCAGGCAGTTGGGAATTTTGCCGTCGCAGCCTCCGAACTGGACCGTCACCGAGGCGTCGGGGTTCTTCTTCGCGGTAATGTTGTTCAGGGAGTATGCGTTGGCGGCGTTCTTCTCGAAGTAGCCTTGCGCGCTGTAGAGGCTGATCGACCAGAAACCATCGACCGGAACATCCTTCACCGTCAGCGTGTGAACCGTCTTTCCATCGTTCTGCTTCGGCGTGACGTTCAAATAGATGGCGTCCTTGTCGGGGTTCAGGCCCCAGCCGGTTGCGGTGACGATCAGGTGCCGGATCGGATCGACCTCGCCCTTGGGTCCGGCGGCGCCGCGCCAATCGGGAAGGGTCTCGCCAAGCACGGTCAAGGCGTCAGCGATCTTCTTGCGGCCGGCTTCGTCCCAGTTCGACGGCGCAAACGTGCCCGACCCGCCGGGCTGTTTAAGCTGGATTCGATCTTGAAGCCGATGCACCTGCTCGACATCTTTCGGATCGTTCGGATCAACCAGTATGCGCACCGCCGCCAGCGCGTAACGCGTTCCGATCTTGTCTTTTGACATGGCGTACGTTCCACGGCCGTACATCACGTCGTGAACGTAGTGATCCTCATCGATGAATATCATCGTCATGAATCGCGTGCCCGCATCGGGCAACGTGATCGTGACCGGCCCCGCATCCAGATCGACCACCGCCGTTGAGTAGAGCGTATCGCGATTGCCGCGCTGGACCACGTGGACGTCAACCGGCACCATTTCGCGATTGTGGTGGAACTTGCCGATCCCGTCGCCCATTGCGATCAAGCCGGCGAAGGTCTTGTCGGTCTCGGCGCGGACGTAGTTGTCTACCGTGACGGGGATTGGACCGGAGGCTGATTGTGCCAAGGCAGCGACCGAGGCCATCGCGAGGGCTGCCGCTGTCGCAAAGGCGGTCAAGACGGTTTTCATTCAGATCTCCGTCAGTTCATCCTTTCGATGTCGGGAAGAACCCAGGTCTTGTCGAACAAGGGCTTCTCAGGTCCGTAGAGGCGGAATAGGACCTCGAACCTTCCGCCTGCGTTCGTCGGTACCCAATTGCTCTCTTGCCCGGCAGGCGCCTTTGGAGCGAGGTAGACATCGGTCGAACCGTCGGCATTCTTTTTCAAGCCGGTGCTGAGCGACGAACGGCTCACCGTCTTCTGGTCGCGAATGAGCGCGTGGGTCGCCCGGTCATAGACGGTGGCCGACCAGTAGAGCCGAACCGGAGCGTTCGCAGGCACGTTGATGCGATACGTATTGCCGCCATCCAGGAATTGGCCTTGCTTGTCCCGGATAGCTATCAGGTAGAACTGGCCTGCTCCCTGATGTTTGATGCTGGCGTAAGCGTATGAATACAAAAGCGCGCGCCCATCGACAGCATAGCCATTGGGCTTCTGCCAGAAGTTTGCCATCGTCGCGACAACCTCCGGCACAGCGGGAACGGCCCAATGTCCGCCCGCATAGTATGGCGGGAAGCCAGCCTCGTAGCGCGCCGCCAGCCACGCCTGCGCTTCTTTCGCCCCGGTGTTGAGCGCGGCTTGCGCGCTGCCGTCGGGATGGAACGGTCTACCCTTCTCAATGCCGATCGATTTCAACACATCGATCATCGCAAGGTCGCGCGGAAGCCAGGGCTCATGCTGCACGAAGCGGTTGAGCGACTGGAAGAAGCGCACGTCATAGGGAATGGTGCTGTCGTACACTACGTCGATGGCATCGACGAAGACCGTGGCAGGCGGATTGCTCGCCTGCGAAAGTGGATAGACTTTCAGCCGCTTGCCATAGGCAACCGCCTGGGCCACGTCGGCATCGCTGGCGCTCGCCAGATTGGAGCGCAAGAGCGCATAAGCCTGATAGGTTGATGAGGGCAGCACGATGTAGCCGTCCGGCACGGCTTCCGAATAGTGCGGTGGCAGAATAAGGTATTTTCCGCCGCGGCCTTGATCGACACCGGCGGGCCCCACGTCCTCTAGCGTCCCTTGCCATGCGTCCATGATCGTGCCGGTGATCGAGCCCTCGCCTTCGGCGGGCGGAATCTCAATCACGACCGGCCCCACGTCTTTGGTATTGATGAACGGGGAGAAGTACACCGTGTCGGGGTTTGGCGTGAGCGTCTGGATCTTCCAGTCTGGAAGCCGCGACCAGTAGACAATCTGATTGTATTTGCCGCCGATTTTCACCATCGATTGGTACATCAGGTCGAAGTTGACAGCCGACATGCCCCAGTTGACCGCCTCGATCGCGCGCCGCTCAACGGCGCGGCGGGCGAGGTCTTCGGCGGAATAGCTTTGCGTGTGCGCTGTGACTGTCGCGCCGATCAAGGCGATGATCGTTGGAAGCCAGCTGCGCATGACTCTCTCCTCTCGCCTAGAACGGATGCACCGCCGAAACGACTTTGCCGTCAGTCCCTGTTCGTGGCACCCGCCTCTATCTTCTCCATCGCGTCGTTGACAGTGAAACTCGCTGGTTTGGCGCGTGGTGGAAAGTCTTTGAAGCTGTCCAGATATCTGGCGACGAGAGCCTGAGCAGGCACCTGGATGAACACCCGGTGGGTCATCCAGAGCGTATATTCCATACTACTGGGTCCACGCTCGAAGGGATCGGAGCGCACGTTGTACAGTTTAGGCGTCCGCAGCTTGGTGAATTGCCCGGTCCAAACGCCCGCCGGAGCTTCAGGGGATATCTCCGTGTTCTGCTCAAGGAAGGCGACCTTCCATTGTTGGTAGCGCAAGGCCATGAGGTCGCCATCGTCGCTCCAGTAGAAGAAGTCTTTTCGTGGCGATTCCTTTTGGTCACCTTTGAAGAACGGCAGCAGGTTCACGCCGTCGAGATGGACTTTGAAGCTCTTGCCGTTGAGCGTCGTGCCTTTCATCGTCCTCTCAACGAGGTCCGTATCGCCGTTGGCTGCGGCGAAGGTTGGGATGAAATCCTCGTGCGCACAGATGTCGTTGACGATGGTCCCGGGCTTGATCACACCCGGCCAGCGGATCAGGCACGGCACGCGGAAGGCGCCCTCCCAGTTGGTGGCCTTCTCGCCGCGAAACGGCGTCGAGCCGCCATCGGGCCAGGTTATGGTCTCTGCGCCGTTATCGGTCGTGTAGATCACGACGGTGTTGTCAGCGGCGCCGAGATCATCGAGCAGCTTCAGCAGTTGGCCGACATGTCCGTCTGTCTCCACCATGCCGTCGGGATAGATGCCGAGGCCGGTCACGCCCTGCGATTCCCTTTTCAGGTGCGTAAAGATGTGCATCCGCGTGGTGTTGAAGTAGCAGAACCACGGCGTGCCGGCTTTCTGCTGCCGATTGATGAAGTCCTTGGCGGCGGCGAGAAATTCCTCGTCGATCGTCTCCATGCGCTTAGTGTCGAGCGAGCCGGTATTTTCGATCACCTGCCTGCCGACGCGACCAAAAGCCGGATCGACTGTCGCATCATCAACGTTGGTAGCCTTGCACTTGAGCACGCCGCGCGGCCCGAATTTGATGCGGAAGCGCGGATCCTTCGGATAATCGGGATTCTCCGGCTCTTCCTCGGCGTTGAGGTGATAGAGGTTGCCGAAGAACTCGTCGAAGCCGCGCACGGTCGGCAGATGCTCGTTGCGATCGCCCAGATGGTTCTTGCCGAACTGACCGGTGGCATAGCCGAAGGTCTTCATGACGTCGGCCACGCTCGGGTCGAGCGGCCCGAGGCCAAGCTGCGCGCCGGGCATACCGACCTTGGTCAGGCCAGTGCGGATTGGCGATTGTCCGGTGATGAAGGCGGCGCGGCCGGCGGTGCAGCTCTGCTGACCATACCAGTCGGTGAACACCGCCCCCTCGCGGCCGATGCGGTCGATGTTGGGCGTGCGGTAGCCCATGACGCCCATGTTGTAGGCGCTGATGTTGTACCAGCCGATGTCGTCGCCCATGATGAAGAGTATGTTCGGCTTGCGGCCGGCCGGCGCTACCGGCTGCGCTTGCGCCTGGCCGACCTTGACGCCGCCGCCTGATGCAATTGCCGACGCGGCGGCAAGCGACGTGCCGCCAAGCAGCATGTTGCGCCGATTTAGTCTCGCGCTGGCACCGTCATCTCTCACTTGTTGCTGTTCGCAGTCCTTGCACATGTGATCCTCCGGGGTTGAGGCGCTGATGGTGCAGCAGAAGGCTGAGTGTCCGCTGCCGCGCAGCGTGAAGCCAGGCAGAAAATCAGAAACCACCAAGCTATCGGCAATTTTGGTATTTGGAACATGACAAACACGTGAGGCGAGCGGTCGCAGCATTTTCAATCGGGAGATCAGAGATTTGGGGCGGCTGTGACCGTCAAGCCACGCTCCATCCAAATGAGCGCCCGCGAGCGAGTTCCACCGGCAAAATCCAGTGCCATGTTTTGCGCTGTCGACTAAGCTTGGCTGCGAAGACACGGCGGCGATCAAGGAGACTACGCGAACGCATTCGGGAGGCGATCATGAGGTCGGAATGCTGCGTGAGGCGCGACCTCGCGGCCATGCTTTCACGGCGATCGTTTGGTCGATCGCAGGGTCAACTCGTCTACGGTGTTGTATCGCTTGCGATCGCCGTTCTCGCAGCAACGTCGAACCCATCGCGGGCCGACGAAGGCGGCGTCAGCTTCTGGCTTCCGGGCCTGTTCGGCAGCCTCGCTGCGGCGCCGCAGGTGCCCGGTTGGGCGCTCGCCGTCATCAATGTCTACGAATCGGAGCACGGATCGGGTGCGGTCGCCGCGGCGCGCGAAATTACCCTCAACAAGGGCACTGTCGCCGTCAACGTCAATCTCAACCTCAATCTGTCCGCGCACGCCGATCTGGTCCTGGTCGCGCCGACTTATGTCTTCGCCACGCCGGTGCTGGGCGGCCAGTTCGCGGCCAGCGTGGCGGGCGCCGGAGGGCGCACCAGTGCCGATCTCAACGGCACGTTGACGGTCAGCGCCGGCGGGCTCGCAGCGACGCGACAAGGCGTAATCAACGACGCGCGCTATGGCTTCACCGATCTTTTCCCGCAGGTTTCACTGCGCTGGAACAACGGCGTCAATTCCTGGATGGTCTACGGCATGGGCGACGTTCCGGTCGGCACCTACGATTCCAGCCGGCTGGCCAATTTCGGCATCAACCATGGCGCCGCCGATGGCGGCGCCGGCTACACCTATTTCGATCCCAAGACCGGGCACGAATTTTCCGCGGTGACCGGCTTGACCTACAATCTGGTCAATCCCGCTACCGGCTACCAGAACGGCATCAACTGGCACCTGGATTGGGCCGCCTCGCAATTTCTCACCAAGCAAGTGCAGGTCGGCGTGCTCGGTTATTTCTATGACCAGCTCACCGCCGACAGCGGCTGCGCCCCGGCGCTCTGCCCCTTCAAATCAGGCGCCGCCGGCGTCGGGCCGCAATTCGGCTATCTGTTCCCGGCCGGCGCCATGCAAGGCTATCTCAATCTCAAGGCCTATTGGGATTACGACACGGTGAACCGCGCGCACGGCTATACGGCGTGGCTGACTTTGGCATTTTCGCCGAAGCCGCCTGCTGCCGAAGCACCGCCGTCGATGGCGACCAAGGCGCTGCCGCGCTATTGAACCTTTTGCGATGCGGCAATTAAAGGTCGCGAAGTGTAGCTCTGGGTCATTAGCGTCGTTTCGGGCGCCCCGGCCGATGTCCGCTATTACTCCGTTAGCGACCGCGAAAGCGGACATGGTACGGGCCAGCACCGCCATGCAGCGCACGGCTAGTGCGCATGGGGTAAGGCCGGCGCCAAGCCCACAATCGCTGCTGGGAGCGCACGGTAGGCCTGCCAGGTGGCCCTCCCGGTCGCTCGGACCGAAAAGTACGACTCGACCGACCGGCGATGCTCGAGGCGCATTGGATGTCAGGGCTCCGGCGCGCTGCGGATCCGCGAGGGCAGGGGTCCGAAGGTGGAGCCCATTCCCTGTTCTCGATAGAACCTTCCCTGTTTTCTCTCCCAGAATTCCCTGTTTAATTTCTCAGGGAAAATTGCAGAAAGCCCCGGAGTGCCGAGACATCTAAGGCGATGCGCACGCCGTAACGGCCGAGGTTTCGCAAATTTCCCTGTATTTTTCCCTGTTAGCAGGGAATTTGGGGCGGAGACCGGTTCGCAGTGGACTGCGTCGTCAGCCAGCGTCTAAGTAATTGATATTGTGGTTATTTTATCTGTTTAGCGATGTCGGATTCTGCCCCATTTGTCGCATATTTCCGACCTGCGGGTGAGCCCAATTTATTGAGAGACGAATTGAATCCGCTATCTCAGCGCAAAAACTGGCAAAAATCTCTGGGGCGCCATTTCGTGGTTGACTCTTGTGCGCGCTGCGTAACGGAGTTGGCTCTAAGCAGGGCGTAAATTTGTTGTCAGCGAAACCCGAGCAAAGTTCGCTGCTCACCCCAGTCATTCGGTAGTCGCGCCGTCAACCGCTTCAATTTCTTTGCATTGAGTTGCAGTGGCTGTCGGCCGTTCACAATCGCCGTGGTGATGTCCGGTGCCAGCCAAGGAAGGCGCAGAAGCGTATAGACGTAAGCAGCAGTCACTCGCTCTTGGCGAGCCACGTCATGCACACTCAATCGTGTGTCCTGAATAAGGCGTGCCTGCATCTCATGCGCGCGAGCGATTATCCTGAGCAGGCTTGGGTCTGCTGCAGCTTCGCCGTTGTGACCACCGACCACCATTTTCATTTCGCGACCGATGCGCGTCATCTTGGCCGCCACCGTCAGAGTTAGGACGTCGTCGGTAGAGCCCTTCGATTTGTCGCCCCGTATTGGCAAATCGATCGATTGTGCGGTGAGCAAGGCGAGGAGACGACTTCGAATGACGTTGATTTGGACGCAATCTGGTTTGATCTCGACGCGATGGACCAGGGCGGTCACCACGGCCTTAATCTTTTCGGGTGCTTGAGCGCCAAGTTCCTCTGCGATTTGACTTGCTCGCCCGAATAAGTGCCGTTTCGGACCAGCGTTGTCCAATCCATTGCTGATCGCGTCGAGGATCTCCGACCGATTGGCAAGGAATGCCCGGAGTCTGTCGAGCACGACTGTTTCAAGATTTCCAGCCGGAACGCGGCGATGAGGTGAGCCACCGCTCGCGGCGCCGGTTACTAGGGTGGTCGACACGTAGTAGCGATATCGCGTGCCCTTCTTGACGCAATAAGTCGGGGTCAG
>Ga0306920_100004772_pt1 | contig 17412 bp, 18 predicted proteins | sample flu12Cox44000170_FD_204666 | JGI IMG/M metagenome (GOLD analysis project Ga0306920, IMG submission 204666) | Lab enrichment of tropical soil microbial communities from Luquillo Experimental Forest, Puerto Rico - flux4day.12C.oxic.44.000.170 (v2)... | ecosystem: Environmental > Terrestrial >... | reverse complement strand
GTGCATAAACGAAAGCTCCTGCAAGCTTATATGCAGCCCATCACCGTAGCCCTCGAGTGCCACCTGTTGAGCGAGGTCTCGGATCGCGCCAGGCTGCTTGCCGAGTCAGAACGCCTTGGGAAGGCGCTACTCGACTCGGTTTCGCATGAAATACGCACACCCCTTGCCGCGATAAAGAGCGCGGCCGCCACCTTAGCAGAGTTGACCGGGTTCACAACGCCGTCCGTTCAACGGGAAATGGTCACTGAAATTGAGCAAGCGACCGAACGGTTGAACCGATTCGTAGGCAATGTCCTTGAGATGAGTCGTCTGGAATCGAGCAACATCACGCCGCGGTTCAATGAGTGCGATGTGAGCGAGTTAGTTCACATGGCGGTTGCTGAAACGGAACGGGAATTGAGGTATCACAAGCTCACGGTTCATCTGGACGCCGACCTTCCGCTTGTTCGCATGGACTTTGTTCTAATGCTGCAAGTTCTGACTAACCTCCTTTCCAACGCCGCAGCCCATACACCGGTCGGCACGGCCATAGACCTCAGCGCGAATAGGCAGGGCGAGACTCTTGTCCTGGTCGTAGCTGATACAGGCCCAGGTATACCGGCCGAGTCACTGTCCCGCGTTTTTAACAAATTTTACCGCGCACCAAATGCCCCGACCGGCGGAACGGGCCTGGGATTGGCCTTGGTGAAGGGTTTTGTCGAGGCGCATCAGGGCTTTGTCACAGCTGAAAACCGACTTGGTTCTGGAGCCTGTTTTACCGTAACTCTGCCCATCACGCCGGCGAACGTACGCGCTCACGTTAAGACATTGACGCCGGCTTAATCCCATTTTACTCGAATGCAACCCTTGCTGGTCCAGCCTACTATCTACATGGCGGCGCCTTTTGGTATTCTGTTGGCCGCTATTGCTTTGGCTCCTTTGAGTTTTTCGGCCTGGTGGGGCAGGCATTACCAGAAGGTTTCCCTGGTACTTAGCGCTATCGTAGTCGCTTATTATCTGTTCTGGCTGCGCGCAGCGCCGCGTGTCTGGCACTCTGCCACAGAGTATTTCAGCTTTATTTGTCTTGTAGGTTCCCTCTTCGTCATTTCCGGTGGGATCCACATCAACGTCAAAGGCAAAGCAACGCCGCAGGTAAACGTCTTGTTTCTTCTGGTCGGCGCAATCACGGCCAATATTCTCGGGACTACGGGCGCTTCGATGCTGCTGATCCGGCCATGGCTTCGCATGAACAGTTACCGGCTTACCGGCCATCACATCTTGTTTTTTATTTTTATCGTCTCCAACGTCGGAGGCAGCCTCACTCCAGTGGGCGACCCGCCCTTATTCCTGGGTTATCTCAAAGGCGTGCCGTTCTGGTGGGTGGCGCGCAATTGCTGGCCGATGTGGCTGACGGGAGTCGGCATCCTGCTGGTAATGTTCTTTGTGCTGGACACGGTCAATTTCAGGAAGGCTCCTTTACGTATCCGGGAGTTAGAGACGTCTCACGAGGAGTGGCGTTTCCTGGGTTTGAAGAATCTTTTTTTTCTGGCGGTGGTGCTGGCAGCAGTTTTTATCAACCATCCACCTTTTTTGCGAGAATTCATTATGGTAGCTGCCGCGTGTGGGTCTTATTTCAAGACCCAAAAGCACGTGCATGAGGCGAACGACTTCAACTTTGGCCCGATTAAGGAAGTAGCGGTTTTGTTTGCGGCGATTTTCGCTACAATGATGCCGGCCTTGGATTGGTTGCAAGCCAATGCCGCCTACCTGGGACAGCCTGGACCGGGACTGTTTTTTTGGGGTAGCGGAGCGCTCTCAAGCGTGCTGGACAACGCGCCCACCTACCTCAGTTTCCTCAGTGCCGAGTTCGGTGCTTTCGTGAGCCCGGACTTGGTTGCAGCTGTTGTTGGGCATGTTAAGGCTCACGGGGCCAACGTCGGAGCATTGGCAGGCACGCCACACGCAGAGAAAATTTACCAGGCCGTTGCCGCGCTGCAGACAGCACACCCGGCGAGCTTGGCGGCAGGCACTGTCACCGCGGGCCAGGCACAGATGGCTATTGTGCTTAGTCATCCGCTTTACTTCAAATGCCTGCAAGCGATCAGCATGGGCTCTGTCTTCTTCGGGGCAAACACGTATATCGGAAACGGCCCAAACTTCATGGTTAAAGCCATTGCCGATCAGCAGAAGGCCCACACTCCCACTTTCCTGGGCTATATCTTCAAATATACGCTCCCTTACATGCTTCCCATGCTTTTCGTTGTCTGGTGGCTGTTCTTGCGTTGAGACTTCACTGTTCGCCTTCGTTGCCTACGGCTTGGTCACTAGGTAGCGATAGCAGAGTTGTTTTCTCCTTGTTGTCGTCCTCCTCCTCCTCTCGATTCGAAGTATGAAAAAAAAGGGAGCACGAGTTGAATCAATGGCGCGCTTCTGCCTGCCGCTCAATTCGGCCTTCGGCCTTCGGGTTTTGTGCACATCCCTACCTTCTTGCAATCGACGCCGCGCTAAGGCACACTAGGACGAACCCAACAAACTACGTCCCTTATGTCTCTGGAATTCGAGATCCAAAAATATCCGAAGGATATAAAGCTCAAAGACGGCACGTCGTGTCAGTTCCGACCTCTTCGAAAGGACGATGAAAAGGCATTTCACGAGTTCTTTCTAGCCGTGCCGGCGGCGGAGCGGATGTTTATCAAGCATCGCGTGACGGAGCCTTCCGTCATTCGCGAGTGGTGTCGGAATATCGACCTCGGTCGAAACCTTCCTTTGCTTGCACTTATGAGCGGGCGCATGGCCGGAGTCGCCACACTTCACCAACAGCTTGGTGGGTGGAAAAGGCACATCGGCCGCGTCAGTGTGCTGGTGTTGCCGCAGTTTCGTGGCCGTGGGCTGGCCCGTGCATTGGTTGCGGAAATTGTCGCCGTGGCTCGCAACCTGGGTTTGGAGAAGGTCGAGGCGGAATTCATCGGCGACCAGGAAGCGGCTGTAAAAATGTTCGCGATGATGGGATTCAGCAACCTGGTACGCCTGGAAGGCTATGTAAAGGACATGCAGGCCATTTCGCACGATTACATCCTGATGGGTTTGGACCTGAAGACTGATGAGGAGTATGCCGGCGTCGGTTGATATGCTTGCTAGGCTGTCCGTTGCGACTGTCAACCGATAAGCCGCGCTCCGTGCTTTGCCTCCTGGATGAGAGAGGAATGTCCAAACTGCGGCGCCGATTTGCCGCCGGGAGCCCGGGTGTGCCCCGAATGCGGCTCCGACGAAAACACCGGCTGGTCCGATGCCGCTAAAGCTGACGGACTAGGTTTGCCTGACGATTCCTTCGATTACGACGAGTTCGTTAAACGAGAGTTCGGAAACGAGGAGACCAAGCCGACTGGGATCCACTGGTTCTGGTGGATTGTGGCCGTCGTCGTCCTCTTGGCCTTCCTCTTCCTCTGGGTGGGCAGGTGATTTGGGAGAATCTTTTTTACCAGGTATAGACTGGGTTAACGCGGATTCGTGGTTCTACAGCGTTCCTGAGCAAGATCCTTTTGGTTTTCGGGCTTCGGATTTCGGCCTTCGGATTTCGGGGTTCCCTAGTGGTTTGCCATTTTGGCCGCTTCAATCAGTTCCCAAAACTTGGGATTCTGCTGCAGCGCCTCGTCTTCCTGCATCTTCAGACCGGAACGAAAAAAGAAGTCCTTTAAGGTGTGACGGCTTAGAATGCGATGCACAACGAGGCCCAGTTCGTGGCGCTCAAAGTAAACGCGATAATCGCCCACACGAAATCGGTGCAGAATGCGTCCTGCGCGCTCCAGTTTCCCGAACTCGTCCAGTTCGGTGTGCATTATTTGCTGCGGCAGACCGCGAAACTCGCCAAGAATTTGCAACTGCAACTCCTTGGGCATACGCGCCAGTTCAGCCGCGCTGGTCGGATTGAAAATAATTTGGAATGGACGCATTCGCCTGTAGCAGAGACTAGGCTCGTCTATGCAGTCAAGCAAGCTTCTCCAAAAGGGCTTTTGCTAACAGGAATCTTCGACGATTGGTGGATGGTTACAATCCGGTCCATGGCAAGGCAACGGAGCCCTTGGTTGCCGAGCTTCCCTTAAAAGTCCATGCTGTGGGGCAGGCTCGGGCAAATTTGGAAACACTGCCTTTGCAGCGTCGATGCGCTGGTGAACCTTGATTGTGAAGTAACTAACCCAAATGTCCTCAGTAATTCTTGGCATAAACGCTTTTCACCCCGATTCCGCTGCGTGCATCGTCGTGGACGGTGAACTTAAGGCGGCAATTGCGGAGGAACGCCTCGGCAAGCGGCAAAAACATTGCTCGGAATTTCCTGAGAGCGCCATCCGCTGCGTTTTGCAGCTGAGCAATCTTGAGTTGAAAGATGTCACCCACGTGGCCATATCACGAAACCCACAAAAAAACCTGCTGGCTAAAGCAAGGTACGTCCTCGGAAATCCAATCAGATCGATGGCTGCCGTTTGGGAGCACCTGGATCAGAGGCGCAGAACAACTGCAACGATTGGGGACATGGCAGAGATTTGCGGGGTGCCGGATTCGCATTCAAGATACCGACTGGTAACTGTCGAACATCATCTGGCGCATCTTGCCAGCGCCTACTATCTGTCGCCTTTTGAATCCCTGACGGCCGGTTTTTCATACGACGCTTCCGGGGATTTTATCAGTGCGATGGCCGCTCGGTGCGAGTCAAACCGGATTGACGTGCTGGACCGAGTGCCCCTACCTCACAGCCTGGGCTTTTTCTACACTGCACTTTGCCAATTCATCGGTTTTGACCAGTTTGGGGAGGAGTATAAGGTCATGGGCCTGGCTCCTTACGGGCGGGACCGGTTCTCGAATCTCATGCAGAAACTGCTTCGTCTGGATTCCGGGAGTTGGTTCAAACTGGCCAATGGATACTTTGGCATGCACGACGGAGGGCGCAGCGGGGCCGTGGACGAGCGCGGTCACATTATCACGAGGCCTCTATATGGTGAGCGCCTGGTCAAAGAACTGGGGCCGGCACGTAAAAGAGACGAGCCGCTGACACAGCGTGAGAAGGACATTGCTCAATCCTGCCAGGCTCGTTTTGAAATCGCGGCGGTTCATTGTCTGAGAAGGCTGCATAGGCTTGTATCGACAGAGAGCCTGGTAATGGCCGGAGGTTGCTCGCTAAACGGTGTGGCCAATGCACGGATTTTGCGCGATTCACCCTTCAAGGTTCCTTATCTGCAAGCGGCCTCTTCCGACGATGGCACTTGCATGGGCGCAGCGTTTTGGTGTTACCACAACGTGGTCAAAGGCAAAAACCGGTTTCACATGCGCCACGCTTTTTGGGGACCGGAATACTCCGACTCGCAAACCCGTAAAGCAGCGCAATCAAGCCGGTTCACTCCCCAACATCTTGAGACGCAGGTCTTGCTGAAGACGGTGGCGAATCTCTTGAGAAAAGGAAAAGTTGTGGGCTGGTTCCAAGGCCGAAGCGAATGGGGGCCGCGCGCATTAGGAAACAGGTCCATCCTGGCAGACCCCACTCACGCGGGAATGAAGGATATCATCAACGCGAAGATCAAACGCAGGGAGTCTTTCCGGCCGTTTGCCCCGAGTGTTCTGAAAGAAAACGTGAGCGAGTATTTTGAGCAACCTCTCCTCAGCCCTTTCATGATGCACGTTGTGAAGTTTAAGCCGCATTGGAGGGAAAAGTTCCCCGCAGTTGCTCACGTAGACGGCACCGGCCGTCTCCAGACGGTCAGCCGCGACGAGAATCCGCTTTATTATAATTTGATTAGCAAGTTTCGTGAAAAGAGCGGAGTAGGGATGGTGCTCAATACCAGCTTCAATGAGAACGAGCCGATCGTCGAGACGCCCCAGCAGGCGATGGATTGCTTTGTTCGGACCGACATGGACGCGCTGTGCCTCGGAAATTATCTTTTGGTGAAGCCCAGTTCGGAGCCTCGCCAATAGGCCAGTTTCATTTGCAACACCAGACGATCATTTTGTCGATCGGCTATCTGGTGGTGCAATGGGCTGCCCTTGATTTATTGAAGTTCATGATTATCGCGCTCTCATCGTTCCTAACGATACTAACAATTTATGAGTTTCTCATCCGGCGCAACAACGTGATGCGTTTCCTATTCGGCGTGAAAATGCGAGTTCTTAGTGACATCGCAAGGCCAACTGAACCAGCCACACGCAGCATCAGCGCTAGCTTTGGAAAGTAGAGGTTTCCAATCGGACATGTTCGGTCGTTATCGAGTTAGATTTGGCAGATTCACTTTCCGCGCATCGTTAAGGGCATGATCCGACGGCAGGTTTTCTCCCGACCACAACCTTTGAGAAGTCCAGCCTTGTCTCGGCGCGCTCCAGAATTCCGACCGCGCGGGCAGTCCCAGGGGCAGCAAACCAACCGAGCACAAATACAGGCTTCCGGTGGAAATATAGCTTTCGCCCAGAGCCGGCTGATGTCCGCAAAAACCAATTTGGAGCCAGCCATTGGAATCAAAAGTTCCATTGGCTTCGCACATTTTGCGGATGACAGCAGTGAGGGCGCAACGCACCTGGGCAGGGCTAATCCCTTCGGGCAGTTCGCCCATCGACGCGATCATGGCAAGCGTTTGGAACGCTGCGAAACGATAAGCCGTTGAACGGCCCAGCGATGGGAAAGTCCCGTCTGGAGCAATTAGGCGTTCCTGAATCGCGGCAAATCGCTTCGCTCGATGCAAAACGATGCCGTAAGCCTCACCAAATACCGCATCGTGCCGTTTCAAAATGGAAAGTACGTCCAACAACATGGGGTGGATAACAAAGCTGTTGTAGTAATCGAAGTGGAAGAATTCGCCATCCCCATAAATGCCGTCTCCGCAATACCAACCCAGCATTTTACGGAGACAATCTTCCAAGCGATCCGTCATTGTCGTCTGGCCAAATTCCAACAGCCCTGCCTCTACCATCGCGGCGAACAGTACCCAATTGTTGTCCTTCGGCGTGGCAATTTTCCGGGAGGACTTCAAGGCGTCGATGACCCGCTCCTGGACGCGCCTATCCAGCAGTTCCCACAACGGTTTCCGTGCTCGCAAAATGCCTTGGGCCAAAAACGCAGTATCGACCAGCGGTTGCCCGCCTCGCGTGAAATTCATGAAGTCTGGAGAGAGCGGATCTGTGGCCGCATCGAGGCTGAGTTGAGCTAATCGGATAAACTCTTTCTGCATTGCCTGTTCTTCCCGCGGAGGGCTTTCCAAGGCCAGCCAGGGTGAAATGCCGCAAAGCAGCCGACCAAAGGCCTCAAGATGAGTGTTGGAATTGCGATTTGAACCGCGCTGCTCTTCGATTGGCATGTTGATCTTCAACTGGCGTCGCGCCAGGTTTGTGAGAACTGGACGGCCCAGTCTCTCCAGTACGGAAATCCAATAGCTCCGGTCCATCGAGCCCGTTGCCTCTTCAAGCTTCGTTTCTGCCGACCTCAGTGGAAGGGCAGAACGTCCAAAAATTCCCAAGAGAGTTGCAGTCTTAAGAAATCCGCGCCGTGTTTTCATGAAGGGTCATTAAGAGTTATAATGTGGTATAAAAAACCACTGAGGAGATTCCAGCAACGCCGAAAGCGTGTGAACCGGACTGGCAGAATGAATTCTGCGATCTAGTCGATTGACCCTGCGCTCCGTGGTTTTGACTTTTGTTAAGTCCCGGGGCTGTGCATGATCGTTTCGTGGTTACCTGCCTACCATGCAGCGCGTCCCGTTGATCGAGGGAGCGGCGGCGGAGGCTTCCGCGCCTGAATTTCTCGAGCGCCTGGTGCAACAGGCGGAGGGCGCGCGGGCGAGCGATATTCATCTCCAGATGCTTGGCCAGTCTGCCTCGGTTTGTTTTCGGCTCGACGGTGTTTTGACGGCTGCCACGGAAATTCCCGGGTCTCTTGGTGAGCGTGTCATTGGCAGAATTAAGTATCTGTCCCGGCTCAAAACCTACCAGGAATCCCTCCCGCAGGACGGGCGCATTGAAAAGGAATCCCTGCATTCCGGCAGCGACATCCGGGTGGCTACGTATCCCACCGTGACCGGTGAGAAGGTTGTGCTCCGTTTATTCAACACTCCTGATGTCCGCAGACTTAACGAGCTTGAGTTACCCGCGGACGTGCTTTCTCAGGTCCAATCATTTCTACACCAAACTGCTGGTTTGCTTCTGCTGACTGGGCCGGCCGGAAGCGGAAAGACCACCACCATTTATGCCTGTCTTCGCTACCTGGCAGAACTGGGCGGGCGTCACATTATCACCGTGGAAGACCCTGCCGAGCAAATCGTGCCAGGGATTATGCAAACCGAGGTCAGCGAAGCCCGCGGACTCGATTTTGCGAAAGCGGCGCGCCATCTATTACGACAGGATCCGCAGGTGCTGGTGATTGGAGAGGTCCGGGACGACGAAACTGCCAATATTTGCTTGCGCGCGGCCTTGACCGGGCACCTGGTCATTTCAACTCTGCACGCCGGTTCTTGCAAAGGAGTGTTCGAACGGCTCCTGGTGTTGTGCAAAGATCACTCCGCAGTTGCCTCCTCGGTGGCCTTGGTCCTGAACCAGCGTTTGCTGAGGCGATTATGCCCAGCCTGTTTCGGGCGCACGTGCCCTCAATGCCTGGGCACCGGCTACCGCAACCGCCTGCCTGTGGTTGAATCTTTTTGCCCTGAGGATGCGGCTCGTCGGCTTATCGCGGCCAGCCAAGTTGATGACCTCGTCGTAAAACCTTCCTTGGAAGATCGCGCTCGGGTGCTTGTCGATGCCAAGGTGACTAATATTGAGGAGGTGCAGCGAGTATTGGGTGTGTCCGCCGCGTAGGCTTCACACTGCTGTGTGGACGGGTACCGTTAAATTCTCAGCTACAGCCTTTCTCATCCGCTCTCTTAAGACGGGTGTCTCAACAGCGGATTTCACTTCCGCGTTATAATCCACGTTTTCCAAGCTCACTATTTCAGATACGGTTATTGAATAACAGTGGTAATATTAGTGTGACGATTGCCAGGGAGGTCGGTCTAATCAACAGCTGAAACATGAATTACGACGAATTTGCCTTCTTTAACCAGCAACTGGCGTCAATGATGCGGGCTGGCATTCCCTTGGAGGGCGCCTTGAAGCAATTGTCCAAAGGGCTGCGGAATGGGCCGTTGCGCGAGCAGGTCGAACAGCTCGAGGCTGACCTTGCCAAGGGCACACCCTTGCACGAAGCCCTGAATCGCCGCCAGTTGCCAGAGTTTTATCGTCGTATGGTCGAGATTGGCGTTCGAAGCAACGACCTTCCCGGAATGCTGACGATGCTGGCCGACCATTACCATCGGGCGAATGCCATTTGGACACGGCTCAAAGGACTGATGGTCTATCCTCTTATCGTTATCGTGGTGTCATTGGGGTTGACCCTGATTCTAAGTGTGGTCTTCGGCCGGTTCCTGACCAATTTCCTCGGAATATTCACGCCGCCGACCTTCTGGCTGGCGAGCATGTGGATTCCTCCGTTAGTGCTGGCACTGTTTGCCATTCTGGGACTCGCGGGCGTTTTTTTACCAGCCTGGCGACAGAAGTTGCGATGGCGACTGCCCGCTTTCCGCGAAGCCAGCCTCGCCCAGTTGGCCTCGGCTATTGCGCTGATGCTTAAGAATGGCACGCCACTGTCTGAGGCTCTGGCTTTGGCGGAATCCCTCGAAGGTTCCACCCCGGCCGCCAAAGCTCTCGCGCGTTGGCGTTCGCTTGTGCAGGCTGGCCAGGGCAGTCCAGCGCAATGGTCCGGGCCGAGCCCACCTTTTCCACCTCTTTTCCTGTGGTTGGTCCAAAAAGGAGGTGAAGACACTGCCGCCGGGTTCCAGAACGCTGCTGACCTTTACCAAAGCCGCGCTGCCTACCGGGTCGAGCTTGCGCTCTATGGCGCACTGCCCATCTCCGTTCTGTTTCTGGGCCAAATGATCGTCTGGCAGGTCGCGCCATTGATGCGAGCCCTGGTTCAAATTATGAACTCTCTGGGTGACGCTGGAGGCTAAGCAGCATGAACGAGTTGCTTGACGAAATTCTTCGGCCGGATCCAACACAAGGGCTTCTTAGCCTTTTGCTGGGCTTCGCGTTATATGTCGTTCTGGGGCTTTTGCCCGTCCTGGGCGCGTTGTATCTCATATACTTTCTGCTGACTTTGCCTTTGAGGCGAAACGAGCGGGCCCGACTCTTCCTTGACCTCCTGGAACTTGGCTTGCGTTCGGGCGGGACTGCCGAAGCGTCCATCGCCGAAGCTTGCTCCAGCCGAGACCGGTCCCTCGGCGCCCGCTTCCATTTACTCGGAGCATATTTGGAAGGCGGCCTGCGCCTGGACCAGGCTCTCGACAAAGTTCCTCGCCTGATGCCACCACAAATTTGTGCCATGCTGAAAACAGGCGCTCGCCTGGGGGATATCGGCAAAGTAATCCCCGCTTGCCGACTTTCCCTCCATGGCGGTGTTTCTCATGTGCGCGGCGCTTTGAATTACCTTCTGGTGCTGTGCTTTGTGGCCACGCCATTCACACTGATCGTTCCGCTCGTACTGAGAATCAAGGTCCTCCCTGCTTATCAGGCCATTTTTAACGGGATGTTCGAGGCAGCGAGTCTGCCCCCGTTTACCCGCTTCATTTTCGCTACCGGTTCCAGTTTCATCGCGCTGCAAACCGCGATCATGGCCCTAGTGTGGCTTTTAACTCTCGCGTACCTGGGCGGACCACGTTTGCGTTCCTGGTTCAGCGCGGTGGTTCCCGGTGGAACCGTTTTTATCGATTGGCTGCAGTTCTCCTTCCCGTGGCGTCAAAAGCGCCTGCAACGGGATTTCTCGGCGATGCTCGCTGCTTTGCTCGAAGCGGGTGTTCCTGAAGCAGAGGCATTACGCTTTGCGGGTGAGTCTACGGCCAACACAGCGTTTCGGCATCGGGCCGCGAGCGCCAGCAACCTCCTGGCCCAGGGTGTGAAATTGCCCGAAACGATCCGGACTCTGGATCGGTCCGGTGAGTTACAGTGGCGATTGGCCAACGCTCTGCAGGGCAAAGGCGGATTTGTGCGGGCACTCACGGGCTGGCATGAGGCCCTCGACGCCAAAGCGTTTCAGTTGGAGCAAACCGCTGCTCAGGTGGTGACCACGGCGTTTGTTCTGCTAAATGGGTTGGTTGTGGCCGGAATTTTCATCGGCATGTTTCTGCCACTGATCCAGCTTCTCAACCGCTTAACCTTATGGTAGTCGCTCGCCCTCTGCCACTCCATCGCCGCGACGGATCGCTTATGATTGAGCTTCTGGTGGCCATGGCAATTTTGGCGGGCGTCCTCTTGCCCGTCGCCTATTCTGTTGCAGCGGAACGCCGTTATGCCCGCGCAGCTTACCAACGTGCCGTCGCCATGGAGATTGTAGACGGTGAAATGGAGGCGCTGGCCGCGGGTGGATGGCGCGCTTTCACAAATGGTGTGACAGATTACAAAGTCCACACGCGGGCTGCCACGAACTTACCGCCGGGTCAGTTTCTGTTGACGAGCACTCCCGAGAGCTTGCGTCTCGAGTGGCGTCCAAGCATCAAAATGCACGGCGGTGCAGTGGTGCGAAAGGTGGCGAGAAAATGAAGCTTCATTACAATTTGAGTACAAGGCTTGCTGGAAGGCCGAAGGCCGAAAGCCGAATCCATTTCGCATGTACTGGCGGACCCTCCTGTGAATCCATTCGGATTTCGAGCTTCGGCCTTCCTTCGGGTTTCGGCTTTCGGCCTTCGGATTTTGCCCGCCGGCCCGGTAAATCGCCCCGCTCTTCACTCGGATACATGCTCACGGAGGCGCTTGTTTACATCGGGCTCGTTTTTGTGCTGCTCGGCATCGGTTATGTCGCGATGTATCGTTGCATTGATAGCTCGGTCGCTCTGCGGCGCAACGCTGACGATATTCTTGGGGCAGTCCATGCCGGAGAGCAGTGGCGGGCCGACATCCGGCTCGCTGAGCGTGCAGTGCGCTGGGACCATACCGGCGAACCTTTTCTTCGCCTTCAAGGCGTGACCAATGTGGTTGACTACCGCTTTGCCGAGGGCTCGGTTTACCGACGAGAAGATGCGGGCCATTGGTCAAAGCTGCTTGACCATGTGGAGTCGTCCACGATGGAGCGGGACGCGCGTTCGACGGTGACCGTATGGCGCTGGGAGCTGGAATTGCAGGCCAAAGCTCACGGCGGCTTCAAACCGGGTAGGGTCCGGCCTTTATTTACTTTCCTCGCGGTCCCTGTCGGGTCTGGTGCGCTATGAAAATAAGTAACCTTGGCTCAAAACGAAAAGAGGACGGTATGGCCGTTATCGCCGTGATTGCCATCCTCTCCTTCATTCTCCTTTTTATCGCGGGCAATCTTCGAACCTTGTCTTTGCTTCGCGCGGACCTAAGGCTGGTCGAACGGCAGCAAACCAATCGGCTGGCGCACATATGCCTGCTGACAAATTCTGCGCCCTCCGCCCATCCGGACGGCAGCACTAATGCGCTGACTCCGGCACGTCAGTGACCCGATGTGCCAACGGTGGAAATGCCTATGGACCGCGTAACTGCCATTCGTAGGTCGCTGGCCGCTTTTGTTTGGGGACTCTTCGGTTTTTTGCCCCTTCTTGGGCTGGTCCCTGCGCTGCAGGCCTTGACCCACTGGTGGGTGGTTCATTCCAATTTCCGCGACCAATGGAATCCGGCCTCAGCCTATCTGCGAGCCGGAATGGTTCTCGCCGCGCTCGGATTGCTAAGCACGATCCTGCTTGGCGTTGTGATCGCTCTGGCGATCGCCGACTCCCTCCTTTGATCCTTCCCACCTGTCGTACGGCAGCATGCGATCGCAGCCCGTGTAGCGGCTGAAGGATCAAACTGAAACGCCGTGAATGGCCCGGGTCTTTAATTAACTACTTATGTGCCTCCGCTTTGATCATGGGCAGTTTCACCTGCTTCCGCGTTTTCAAACCGGCGCGGTAGCAGGGCGTGGGTGCAGCCCTCACTGATCCCAAGGCGTTCTTTGATTGGTCGATTTTACTGCACTGATGAGAGAACCCATGAAAATCAGTGGTAGCGCGTACGGGAATCGAACCCGTCTTTCAGCCTTGAGAGGGCCGTGTCCTAGCCGATAGACGAACGCGCCGCTCGGCGAACGACTTAATGCTAATCGCACGGGTCATGTTGTCAATGTATCGCTTCATCCTCGGCGCCGGCGTGAACAAAGCGAGGGACCTCGCGCTGCGAGTTGGCCGCCCAGTAAAAGCTCAACAAATAATAATCAATTCTCGATTTTCAATCCCGCAACATTCCAGGTGACCCCGGACCTTAACAGTGTATAGTGCATCGCATAAACCTGCTTATGAATCCTTTGAGAGTTAGTGTTCTATGCGCGTGCGGGGCCATGGCGCTGGTCTTCGCTAGCTTCGGGGCTCCTCCCGGCTTCTTCACGAATGGACCAGCGGTCTTCCAGGGATCCTCACAGATCATTCAAGGACCTCCCGTGTCATTTTTTCCACCGCCCGCCGATTTGCCGACCGAGCTCCGGCGCGACATGCTCACTTTCCTGGCGGCCTCCAACGTTCGGTCCGTGGGTGGCAGTTCGGGACATTTCGACCATTATTTGCCCGGATCACTTAATAACCTCATTTGGACAAACTTCATCGCCCATACCAACGGCAGGAATATGTTGGTTTGGAGCACTCGCACACATCCTCCAGGCTGGCCCGGCCGGCCTCCGATAGTAGAGTGGAACCCCAGTTCCCTCTTGGCCGGTATGCGAGGAATGACGGCTATTAGTCCGTGCTGGGAGATGGAGGGCAATTCCGGCCAGGTGCCTATAACCGCCCTTACCAGGCGCCACGGTTATGCTCGAGGCCACAGCATGGGACCTGACGGCGTTGGAACTTCGCTTGCCGGCAAGACGGTTTGGTTTGTCACCGCGCAAAACACGATCGTTCAGACTACGGTTGCACGGGATGTGGTTCGCACGAAAGAAGGTAGCGGGCGAGACTATTCTATCCTGCTGTTCAGTTCGGACTTGCCCGATTCTATTCAACCGATGCGCGTGGTGAACGAAAAGGATGTCTTTGTCGCTCACTCGAAATATGTCAGCGGCCTCGGCCCGAGTCCTATCTTTAAGACGGAACAATACGGACACGTCAGCGCCGACCTTCCTGGATTTACTGTGGACACGTATAAAGGCGGGGATTCAGGCTCGCCAAACATGGTGCCGCTTTCTGGGGAGCTGGTTTTCTGGCAGGGTAGCTCAACCTCAGGTGCTTCTCCCGAAATGCAGGCCGACATGGACCAACTCTGCCGCATTCAAGGACTCGATCCGAAAAAATACCAACTGCAATGGGTGGACTTGTCTTCCTTCCCCAACTATTGACAAGCTGCTTTCCCTTGCCACAACTCATTTCACGGCTTCACAGAATCTCTGCGGAGTGGACATGCGTTCGCATCGGGCCAAACTCTCGGATTCGCTTTGGTGCCATTAGGATTCCCTGAAACTCTTGCCGGCCATTTACGGATGCCGCCGCTGCCCACCAATTTGCCGTCACAGATCGGCGTGACATTCTCACGTTCCTTGCCTGGGCAAATGTTGCGGTTACTCGAAAGACTTCGAGCGTTTTCGATTATTACTTGCCCGAAAGTATCGAACCAATGCGGGGTGTAAACGTTGCCGAAGTTTTCGCCGCCCGCATTCCCGTTGAGTGTAATTCACTAACGCGCCGTGCCGCTTTTTAAAACAGAGAACCAATAACCATTTCTCAGTTTTCAATTTTCAATTATTGAGAATCGAAAAAATGGTTATTGGCTGCAGTCAGCGAATGACCTTTGTCATTTTTGAGTGGCTTTTTGGGAGCCTACCAGATATCATGCGAGTATGAAGCACAGCGGAAAGGTGCTAGCCTGTATGATGAGCGGCTTGGCGTTTTGCTTGCCGTCCAGCGCGGTCGTGTCGGATAATGCGGAGAACCCTTACCAAAGTATCGTCGATCGGAACGTTTTTAACCTGAAACCCGCCCCGGCGCCCGCCGATCCCTCCGAAACCACCAAGCCCACGGCCCTGAAAATCACGCTTACCGGGATGATTTCCATCGGGACCAAACGTGTGCTCATGAAAACTGCGCCACCCCAGGGTAAACCGGGCGAAGGGCCTAAGACCGAGCAATCCTACATCCTGGCCGAGGGACAGCGGGAAGGTGATATCGAGGTCATCGAAATCAACGAGAAACAGGGAAGCGTTAAGGTAAATAATGCCGGGAGTGTTCAGACCCTGACTTTTGAAAAGGATGGCGCAAAGCTTCCTGCCACTCAGGCGCCTGCAGCTCCTGGCGCACCGAATGGTGCGGCGCCTATTCCCGGTCTGCCCGTGGCTCGCCCAGCCGCCGCACCTGCAGCCGCTCCGGGCAACCCGGCCTCTTTCCAGCTGCCTACTCGCGTGCCGCGCGTTCCAACGCCAGGCGCCCAGGCCTCGTCGGCTAATCTCGGAGTGGGTGGCGTTGGTTCGACCACTGCTCCGGGGTTGTATTTGCCGGGAAACACGACGACACCTGTGCAGGCAAGCACCGGGTCCTCCCAGATCCCTTCAACGCCCGCTCCTCAGTATTCTTTGGAAGAGCAGGCGATCATGATTGAGGCAAACCGCCATGCCGGTGGTCCCGGGGCCTCGCTTTTGCCTCCGACGGCCTTAACTCCTCAAAATGGCCCCACCACTCCTGGCAACAGCGGGCAATCTTCAACAGGCCCCATGATGCCACTGCCCGGCCGTCCGATTCAGCCTGGACCTTATTGAAGGTCACGAGATTGAAAATTGAAGAATGCTTCTTGGTTATGCAAGCAGCCAAGACCGCAAGGGGATGCGCAGGTTCAATTGCCAATAACACTTTCATTCTACAGGAAAACTCAACTTATCCAGAGCTCGGGCGAATCGTGAAAAAGAGCCGGGCGGGCGACTATGGGACTACAGGCGGCGGCCTCATTCTAACTAAAGGCTTTTCCTCTTTGGCTAATAGTCTATACGGCTATACGGCGGGTGGTCTTGATCATCGTTTAAAATGCAAACTAAAAAATGGCTATTGAGTTGATCTACTGATCAGCAAAGGCGCAGCGACTTGGGTCAATAGCCGGTAACGATTTTTCAATTTTCAATTCTTAATCCAAAACTCTCTCCGCGTCCTCCGTGTCCTCCTGTTCAAAAAAAGAAGCCGCCCCGAGGGGCGGCTTCGTGAAAAGAAAAACCAGCAAACTAGCTTACTTCCGACGGCGGAAGATCAGCAACGCTGCAGCACCCAACCCAGCAAGCGCCATGCTCGTGGGTTCTGGAACTGGAGGTGTTCCTCCAATTGGGTTAGCATTGAATCCGGTGGAGAGGCCAGTAGCACCGCCGAACAGGTTGTAGGCAGGTGACGCGGGAGCTCCGGCGCCGCCGGAAATACCGGTAGCAATAGAAGACAACCCGAACACGCTGCCAGCGGGAGCGCCAGGGAAATTGCCCTGCAACCAACCAGCTTGCCAGTCATGCCCAAGCGAGGAAGACCAGATGGCAACTTCGTAGCTCATGCTTGCGCCAGCAGCCCAACCTGGCGTCGTCGGCACAACCTGATTAATGCCGCCGTTAAAACGACCAGCAGCCGACAGGTTTGTCGCATACATGCCCGAGAATGTAAACGCCTTGGGATCTGTCGTTCCTGCGGCTGCCAGCAAGAGCCCGTAGTAGTATGAACCAGGATTACCTGATGTCGCCGCCGAAGTGCCGTTAACCGTCGCACTCGACAGAGTCGTGGACGTGTTAATGAAGTTGACCAAGCCCTGGGCAAAAGCACCAGTGGTCAATGCACTTAAGCAGAGGATTGCTGCTAGTTTTTTCATATAGATGTATGATTGTGGTTTAGTTGTTGATTATTCAGTACTGAATTATCCGGCTTACGGCAAACTCTGATTCCAACTCGCAGCAGTTGTGCCCGGGTTGAAGAAGAAGAAGCCTTGTCCGATCGAATATGAAGGAGCGGGGATACTGCCGAGGGCCTGGTCAAGCCAGCCGCCAAGTGTCGAGTCAAAGCCGTGATAAACATACTTTGATCCAGCATTATCCCAGGTCAAAACCTGCATACTGTCGATCAGCGGCAAGCTAATCGGAGCCGTGCTGATATTAGTGACATTGGCAGGCAGCGGCGAGCCAACCATCGAGTAACCAGCAGCCAGCGACAGAGTATTGGTGCTGGCAGGGCCCGGGACAACCTGGCCGACAAACGTGATGTTCGTTGCTGTCGTTCCAGGATTGAAGAAGAAGAAGCCTTTGCCAGGAGGTAGCGACGGAGGTGTCGAAGCCGCGAGGCTCGCGTCGATCCAACCGCCGAGCGATGAATCGAACGAGACGTAATCAAACGTCGATTTCGTCGCATTCCAAGTCAGGATCTGTTCGCTGTCAATAAGCAGTCCGATTTCATT
>Ga0306920_100004771_pt1 | contig 17414 bp, 15 predicted proteins | sample flu12Cox44000170_FD_204666 | JGI IMG/M metagenome (GOLD analysis project Ga0306920, IMG submission 204666) | Lab enrichment of tropical soil microbial communities from Luquillo Experimental Forest, Puerto Rico - flux4day.12C.oxic.44.000.170 (v2)... | ecosystem: Environmental > Terrestrial >... | reverse complement strand
AGAGGTGGCCCCACTTTTTCGGACACGGGTATAAGTGGATTTCTGTCCGGGCATGACCGGAGGGAAGTCCATGCGAAGGCCGAGACGCAATCATTCTGCGGCGTTCAAGGCGCGGGTGGCGTTGGAAGCGATCCGCGGCGAGAAGACGGTTGCCGAGATCGCGGCCCATCACGAGGTGCACCCGAACCAGGTGACGGCCTGGAAGAGCGAGGCGCTGCAGAATCTGGCGGGAGTGTTCGGCGGCAGCGTTGTCGCCGACGATGCGAAGGAGCAGATCCGGGAGCTACGCGAGAAGGTGGGCGAGCTCACCATGGAGCGCGATTTTTTGCGAGATGCGCTCGGGAAATTCCCCGGCCCGAGCGGCAAGCGATGATCGAGCGGGGTGCTGCGGTGAGGGTGAACCGCCAGGCGGAGCTCCTGGCGCTGTCCCGCGCGAGCGTGTACTACCAGCGGCGGCCGGTGTCGGAGCGGGATCTGCGGTTGATGCGGCGGATCGACGAGCTGAATCTGGAAGCGCCGTACTACGGTGCCCGCAAGCTCGCTGTGCAGCTGCGTCGGGAGGGTCACTCGATTGGTCGTAAGCACGTGCGCACGCTCATGCGGCGCATGGGGATCGAGGCGCTCTATCGCAAGCCGAGGACTAGCATTCCCGCGCGGGAGGCGACGATCTACCCGTATCTGCTTGAGAACCGGGCGATCGAGCGGCCGAATGAAGCGTGGGCCTCGGACATTACGTATGTGCCGATGGCGCATGGGTTTTTGTACCTGATGGCGATCATCGATGTCGCCAGCCGCAAGGTGCTCGCCTGGCGGCTGTCGAACACGCTGACCGTGGACTTCTGCGTCGAAGCGCTCGAGGAGGCTCTGAAGAAGTTCGGGCCACCGGAGATTTTCAACACCGACCAGGGTTCGCAGTTCACGAGTGAGGAGTGGCTCACGCCGCTGAAGGCCGCGGACGTCGCGATCAGTATGGACGGCAAGGGTCGCTGGATCGATAACGTGTTCATCGAGCGGCTGTGGAGGAGTGTGAAGTACGAAGAGGTCTATCTGCGAGGCTACGCTAACGGGCACGAGGCACAGCGCTCGCTGTCGAAGTACTTCGCGTTTTACAACGCACATCGTGTTCACGAGACCCTCGGCTACGCCACGCCCGACGAGGTGTACTTCAGCGCCTCGATCAAGACGCTGCCGACCGCGGCCTGAAGATCACCTGTGACCGCCCACGTACCCATCAGATCGATTTCCGGGGATACCCAGGTGGCGGGTGCCTCGAGATCTCGGCTCCTGCGCCTTCCTACGCGTTCACTCTTTCCCATCACCCTTCAAAACCCGGAGCTTCTGCCCCCTGCTGGGGCAGACTGCCCTGCGCCAAGACGATTGACGAAGACGAAAGAGGAAGAGACGATCATCATCAACCGCTCAGCCAGATCCACTTATCCCGAAGAGAAATCTGTCTCAAGAAGCGGAGCCACCCTAACTGCCGTTCCCGAGGAATAGTTCTCCGCGATACAAGCCTCCCGCGTTCGCGACGTAGATCTTCTTCGTCGCTTCGTTGATGGCGACTGCGCAAGGTCGGGGTCCGGCCGGCACGCTTGTGATGATGCTATGCGTCTTGCCGTCAATCACGGTCACGACCCCCGCCTTGTCGCCGCTTGCAGCATAAATTTTGTTGGTCACTCGGTTGATCGCAACGGCATTTCCGGCTACAGAGAGAGTCGCGGTAATGCTTTGCGGCCAGCCCTGTGCTGGCCAGCCGAGCACCAATGCGATGGCGAGAAGTGCCGAGACGTCTTTTACCGACAGGCGATGAGCATGAGCTGACCTCATAAGAAAACCCCTCTTCAGACGTCGCTGGTCTATGACCAAGTTCACTGCTCTTTAAAGGACGAGATTCCTCTTGGCCCGGCCTGGGGTACGGCAGCCTGTCTTTGAGGCATGTCTGCTGCTGGGTTGCTCTGCTGTTTGCGCTGCACCCCGGGGTGAGCCGCGCCCGGCCGGCCTGCCAGCGCCGTACCCGAACGCTCCGCTGTGGAGCTCTTAAGGCTTGAGAGCCCGAGCCGGTTGGCAGGTCAGCCAAAAGGGTGATGGGCGACCCGAAGAAGCGATTCATCGAGAAGCTATTTGCAGATCACCCGGGTGAAGGAGATCGCCGTGCGGCAACTACGGCAGACCACAAGTGCGGAACAGGCACTGCCAATCGCAGCTTCGCTCCTTGCGCTGGCGGTAGGGGCTATCTGCTGGGCTCACGATGGGCAGCTGCTCGGGATACCGAGGACCTATAGAACTGCACACGGCGAGCAGCGCGTTGAGCGGTTGCCGGATGGCTCATTGCTTCGGCTCGTTACAGATTCCGCAGCGACCGTGCGCTACTCCGGCCGGGAGCGCTTGGTCGAGATCAAGGGCGGACAGGCCCTCTTAGAAGTAGTCCACGAGAGCCAGCGGCGATTTCGCGTGGCGGCCGGCCAGGCGGCGGCCATCGCGGTCGGCACACAGTTCGATGTGTACAGAAAATTGGACTCAGTCGAATTCACGGTCGCGCAGGGCACGATCGCGGTATTTAGCAGGAAACCCTCGTGGTTAAACGATCGGCGCGGCGTACGCGATAAGGTACTGCGCGTAACGAGTGGCGAACAAGTACGTATTGACTCCGGAAGCGCGTCCCCTGAACCTGTCGCCGTAAACTTAGATCAGGCAGTACCATCGATACAGCATAAGATTGTCTTTGAGCACCGGCCTCTGGGGGAAGTGGCGGCGGAATTCAACCGCTACGGAAGTCTTCCGGTGAAGATCGACGATGAAGAATTGCGGGTGCTGCCGGTCAGCGGCATGTTCGATGCCGCTGACACGGAATCGTTCGTGGCGTTCTTGCAGAGATTGCCGGGTGTGAAGGTTGAGCGGACGTCCACGCTGATCCGGGTTACCAGGATAAAGACGACAACTTAGCGCCAGAATAGGCGTCGTGTGCGGGGGGTATGTCGAGCCTGACGCGGCTGCATAAGCTGCTCCTTGTTATTTTGATGGGGAGCTCCGTGGCGGTATCCGCTAGCGGGGCAGACTCAACGCTGAGGCTCTCTGCAGATATCGGGCCACGCCCGGTGGCAGAAGCACTGGCGGCGTTCGGCCGCCAGACCGGGCTGCAACTGATCTATGTGTCGACGATCGCCGAGGCGCAGCAGTCCAAGGGTGCCCGCGCCGGTCTGACGACCTCTGAAGCACTCACCCAGCTTCTCGATGGCACGGGCCTCGCGTTCGAGTTTCTGAACGACCGTACCGTGAGAATCTTTCCTGCGGCCACCGTGGTACCCACGGCGGTCGTCGCCTCGCCGATGCCGTCGCAATATGCCGGGCGGCATGCGTCCGAGCTAGCCTTGGAGGAGGTAACGGTCACCGCCAGGCGGAGTGAGGAAGCTCAAAGCCACGTGCCGATCAGCATGGCAGTGTTGACAACAGAAGATCTGAGGAACTCGGGCATTACGAGCATCGACGACCTCGGTGCGTTCGTGCCTTCGGTTCAATTCGCGATGACGTCCAATCTGGGTGCCGGCGCGATCACATACCTCAATATCCGTGGCGTCAACGACCGCAACACCAGCACCACCGGGCTTTATCTCGACGATACACCGGTCGTCCCCGCCGCCGGCTACACGTATCTGCGCTCGTTCCCATACACATTCGACCTCGAGCGCATCGAGGTTTTGCGCGGACCGCAGTTACAGCTGTTCGGGGAGGGCAACCAGGCCGGTGCGATCCGGTTCATCTATAGCCAACCGAGTTTGACGACATTTACGGCGCGCGCGCAGAGTGAAGTCGCGGTCCCGGCTTTCGGCGATACGAGTTACGGCGCGGGTGCCGCTATTGGCGGTCCACTGATCCACGACGTGCTCGGCTTTCGAGTGAGCGCCTGGGGCCGGTCGGATGGTGGCTTCGTGGATCGCGTCGATCCCTTCACCGGCGCCATCGTGGACAAGAACGCCAATCACACGCTCAGCGAAAGTTTCCGCGGCGCACTCGTGCTCGCCGTGAGCGATGCGGTGCAGATCGCACCGTCGTTTACCTACTCCTCCTACCGCCTGCACGATTCTCAGTTCTTCTTCACGGATTTGTCCGATGTCGCGGCCGGAGAACTCAAAAATGGAAGCCTCATGCGCCAGCCTTACGACGACGCGTTTTATGTCGGCGCGCTCAAGATCGGGACAAGCCTCGGTGCGCTGGAACTCACTGCCGTGAGCTCCTATTTCCACCGTTCCGAGGACGTCCTGCTGGACATCACGCCCGTCGTTGCGGTCGACTACAGTGACGCCGTGGGGGGGCATCGGCTTGCTCAGCAGGAGGTGTTCATGCAGGAACTGCGGCTGCGAGCCGCCGACCCCGGCGCGTCGCTCACATGGGACATCGGGGCCTTTTACTCGGCTAAGAACCTCCAGGATACGGAGATTGACACAGGACCACTCGATACACTCTCGCCGTGGCTGCAGGGGACGTACCACACCGATACCGCCCGGAGTCATCAAACCCGATTTGCTGGATTCGGCGAGGTGTCGGTCCGACTGGCAAAAGGATTGACACTCAACGTTGGCTTGCACGCCGAACACGCGGACGTCACCACAACCACCGAGGCTCCGCCCGCATCTACGACGGCGGGAACCGACTCGGCGCTCCTGCCACAGCTGAGGCTCTCCTATCAGGCCGCCGAGCATGAGCTCCTCTACCTCACGGCCGCAAAAGGCTACGGAACGGGTGGCACCTGGGTACTGCTCAATGGATGCGCCCAGCCGCCGGCGCGCATCGGCGAGGACACGCTGTGGAGCTACGAGGCCGGCGCGAAAAGCGGTCTGCTCGATGGTCATCTACAGCTCGATGCCAGCGTCTTTCACCTGATCTGGAATAACGACGGGCCGGGATACGACGCGCAAAGCTTTCCGAGCAATCCCATGGGCTGCAACGCACAATATCTCGGAACGCCAGGTCCCGCGACCAGCAACGGATTCGACGTGACGATTCAGGCGCTCGCCAGCACACACGTTCGGGCGAGTCTCGCTGTCGCCTATGCGGACGCGCATTACACCCACACCGTCACGCAGGGCGGTGTCGACGTCGTACGCCAAGGCGAGGCCGTCGGTGTACTACCCTATGTCGTTTCACCCTGGAACGTCACGGCGTCGGTCGAATACTCGGTGCCGCTGTCAGGAGGCGCCGTGGGGGCGCTGCGAGCCGAAGACATCTTTCACAGCCACAATCCGGGCCCGTTCCAGAACGATGACCCGGCATCTTCGAACTACACGCCAGGCTACGCACCTGACCCGTCGACGAATCTCCTCAACCTCAGGGCCACCTTCGAGCGCCCGAGCTACGATCTGGCACTATTCGTCAACAATGCTCTCGACACCCGTCCTACGATTATGAAGTCATGTTGCAACCCGTACCCGGGCACCATGTTAAACGCCACCACATTCAGGCCGCGCACGGTTGGCTTGAGTGCGAGCTGGCACTATTGACCGAGCGAGCCCAGGATTCAGTCAAGGGCGTCTTAATTTGGCTCCTCGAGCGCGACGCCATCTGCTTCCCTGCGCGCACTGATCTACGATTCCGGAATGAGAAGGCCGACCCTCTTGCCGCCCAGTTGTCCACTAACCTTGTAATTGCCCACGGGACCGGGTGCTTGGAAAGCGCCTGATACATACAGGATGCCCCCTGCAGTTCCTGCTCCCTTAACGCGGACATCGGCGGTCAGCGACAGATCGGAACCCGAGTTCCACGTGACCGTTCCATCGACGCTAACGTCGGATGCGAAAGCGCAGGCAGACAATGTAATTACAGCTCCCGACGAGTTGTAGACACTCGTGAACGTTCCTCCCCTGAGACCGACGCCGCCGTTGCCAGTACCGATCGTCGAGCGCTTGACCGCGTCGACAATCGCGGCCACCGCCACGGTCACAACCCTGCGTTCTGCCAACCCAATTTCATTGTTTCCGGCGGGGTCGATGTCGGCCGGACGGGCGCCGGCAGCTACCTTCGGGAAACGGCCGAGAGCGGGCCAGACAATCTCAGGACCTCGCGCGCAGCTGGTGTCGCCTGGCTGCAGAGTCTCGAGGAAGGTGGTCGCGATGGTATTCGCACAACCATTGGACTGCACCGGCTCGTGGAGCGCCTCTGGAATGACAATCAGCGAACTTGTTGGATATAGATCAGCAGTGGCCCGGACCATTTCAATCGTGTCACCGGTGTCCATATCACTGGCGAAGGCGAGGACTGGTACGGCGGGATAGGATGTCCGCGCGGGAACCAGAGGGATGTGTCGCGTGGCTTCCGCCCAGTAGACACATTCATGCGTAGTGTCGGTATCGACGCGGGTCCCCACATGAACCGAAAACGGACTGAAAAAATCGGCCGGAAGGTCCGCCACGGCTTCCCGGTATTTCGACAGCCGCGCCGGCAGCGGCTGACGGTAACTGTAAGGAATATTCTCATCCAGATCGGCGCATAGCACAGCGAGTTGATCGCCTGTTGAGAAGCTGGTCGGATCGCCCGAGTCACTGAGAACCTGATAGGATTTTTCGGCCCCGAGACGAAGAAGCGGCAGCGGGTCCCCCTCGCTCAACGCCTTTCCTGCGGCCAACAGCTCCCCGGTGTCTTGCCACGCTCCATTGGGAAAGACCGCGATGAGTGCCACCGTGAATTCGTCCACGGTTACGGCGGTAACATTTCCATTCGCGTCCTGGGCAGACCCTTGGAGCGGGTACGCTCGCAGGGTCCGGATCAGCGTGTCGAGCTCACCTTCAGGATCCGCATGATCGACGCGACAGGTCGGCGAGCGTTGGCAATCGAGTCGAACTTCTCGCGGAACTCCGTGAGCGATCAAGGCGTCACGAAACGGCACCATCGTCGCAGGTCCATCCGACGAATCAAGGATGATGGAACGAACGTGCCGGGCAAATCGGGAGGCATAGGCTGACGCATCGTTACCTCCCCACGACCCCCCGTATAAGTCAATCAAGTCGCAGCCGAGGGCCTCGCGCACAGCCTCGAGGTCGAGTGCAACGTCGCCGCTGCCCCACTGGCTGTCCGTTGGGCTCAGTTGAGCGGCGCATTGAGCGATTTCGTCTGAGTAAGTCGGCCCCAGGCCGTGCTGAAAAGCGGCGCAGTCAATGGTGGCAGACTGCCCCGTGCCGCGGTTGTCCACGAGCAGCAAATCGTGTGCATCGAGGTTCGGCGCGAAGATTCCGAGCCACTGGCTCCGCATGCCCGTAGTCGCGACCCCCGGGCCGCCGGTGTTAGGCACTATGGTGCTGATCGCTGGACCCGGGTTCGCGTGTGGATAGACCTCGAAATAGATGTTGATCCGGACTCCATCGTCATCCAACCGGTTCAGTGGAACTGCGACGTAGCCGCAGGTTGCACCCGCAGACGCCGCATCGGCTGGACACGACACGGCAACCCAGCGGTGAGCCACTGCAGCGCTCATAGTCTGCGCCAGGGCCGATACCTGCGGCAGACACATCAGACCCAGGCAGGCAACGCATGTCGATATGATCGATCTCATTTTGGGCTCCCTGCGGATTGCAAATCGAGCTGACATTCGCCAGCCGCGGCGGGGGCTCTGTCTGCGAGCCTTGAGGCTACGGCTTCGTCAATGAATTAAGAGGGAGTGACGGCCTGATTCGGGTACGGTACAAAAAAAGATCAGAACCGCAACGCCGCACTCAATCCTATTGTCCGTGGCCTCAAGGTCGTGGCAAAGAACACCGGAGAGCCGGATATCCCGGTCGTGCGTTGGATCGTGGGCTGGGCGTCGAGTGCGTTGTTGACGACGAGTGCCACGTCGTAGTGCGCCCAGCGGAGGCCCGCACGGAGGTTGACCAGGTTGGTTGATGGGTCCGGCACATTACCCGGGCCGTAGTATGCGGAGACCAGGTTGTGCTCCGAGAACGGACCCGGATTGCGACTGCGAAAAATGTCTTGTGCTGTCAGCTCCGCGGTTGTCCCGTTCGTGAGTGGCACCGTGTACACGAGCGACGCCGCGACGTTCCAGGGCGAGACGACGTGCGGCAAAACGCCGACCGCGTCCCCCTCGCCAACGGTCACGCTGCCTTCTTCCGTGAGCGACCGGGTGTAGCGCGCATCCGCATACGCCAGCGCAAGGCTCGCCTTGAGGCGCTCGCCTAAGAGCGCCTGGGAAGTGATATCGAAGCCGTTGCTCGCCGCCGCGCCCGGGGTGTTGAGATAAACCGTGTTGCAGGGGCTCCCGGGAAATACCGGGTAACCCGGTCCATTGTTCCAGGTGATGTGGAAGACGCCGGTGTCGAGCTGCACGTGTCCGTCAAGGAGACGGGTCTTCGTACCGGCTTCGTAGCTCCAGAGCGTATCCATGGGGACCACCGCCTGCGCTTGCATACATTCGGCGAACAACCAGTACAAGCCGCCGATTCCGTACCCCTTCGCGCCAGTCAGGTAAAGGAGGTTGCTCTCGTTGGCCTGGTAGGAGAGCCCAAATCTCGGTAAGAGCGCGGAATCGGCACCTGCGGATGGCAGGATGGGCGGCATTTCAGTCACGCCATCGTATTGCGTGTGTTCGCTGTGGAGCGCGGCGTTGACGGTCAGGCGTTTCGTCATCCGGAACGAAATCTCCCCGAATGCGGACAGCCGGGTCTGATCGCTGACTGCCGCGTTCTCGAGGTCCACCGGCCCCGGAAGCGCATCGGGAAGGCCATGTGCTGCGGTCAAGTGCTCCGCGTCCCGAAAGTGCTCGGTGGAATAGAACACGCCGGCATCCCACGTCAGGGAAGCGCTCGCATCGGCGGAGGCGAGTCGCAGCTCCTGCATGAACGTCGTCTGGTGGAAGTCTCGCCTCTCACCGACGGCGTCGCTGTAGCCCATCGGGACTCCGGGACCGAGTGGACTACCCCAGGGGAAGCTGTTGGTGAGATCGATCAGGACGGCCGCGGTGCGGCTGAAATACGAGCTTACGGCGCTCAAGTCCACCGCACCGAGACGCGCGGTGACCTTCAGCGCCCCCAGATAGAATTTGTCATCGGCCGGCTGACGCAGCAGCATGCCGTTCCGCAGTTGCCCTGCGCTGACATCAGACAGCTGCGTGAAGAAGAACGCCGAATCTCGCAGGTCGTAGGACGTATAAGTGAGTGAAGGCATGATTCGCACGGAATCGCTCGGTGCAAACGTCAGCGCGCCCCGTACACTGGTGCTCAAGAGGTGATTGGCGTTGTGATCCACCGTCGTGCCGGTGAAAGGATCGACCCGGTCGACGAAGCCGCCATCCGAGCGGCGCCAGGCGCTTACCCGAAAGCCGAGCACATCGGAAATCATGGGTCCGCCGATCGCAGCGCCGGCTTCATAGCTGGCGTCGCCATGAGCCGGGACCGCAAACTCGGTTTCGGCGGCTGTCGTGGGCGTCGAGAGGCTCGGCTGATTGAAGATGTACCGCACAGCGCCACCCTGGTTGCCTTCGCCGAACAACTGCAGCTGCGGTCCGCGCAGCACCTCCACACGATCCAGGTCGAACGCGAACGGGAAGGAGCGAAAATAGGACCAGCCACGAACTGACGGAATCGGGGTGTCGTCGAGGTAGAGCCCGGTGATGCTGGTGTTACGGTTGCTGACGCCGCGGATCGACAGGCTCGTCGCTGCGGGGCCGCCGAGATCGCCCCACACATCGAGCTGCACCGACGGCGTCATATAAGCGATCTCATCGATACCCTTGACGCCCAGTGTCTGCAGGTCCTCCTGTGACCAGACGACCATGTTGATCGGAACCTTGCTCTGCTCTTCCTCGCGCTTTCTGGCGGTGACGATGACCTCTTCGAGTCCGAGCGCATCGCCAGCGGGTGGCTGCCGCGCAGAGTGCGGCGCTGCAGACGCTGCGGCGACGACCGTAGGCACCACGGTGGGCGCGGGAAAGATTCGGACCGTGCGGGCGTTCAGAAACTCGAACGCGAGACCCGTACCGTCCAGCAGTTGTGAGAGCGCTGCGGATGCGGTCAGCCCAGCGCGCGCGCCTTTCGATTGCTGCGTTTCGGCGATCGTCGACACGTAGATCAGTTGCAGCCCGGTCTGGCGGCCGAAGGCCGCCAGCGCCTCGGCCACGGGACGCGGAGCGATGTCCGCAGACAGCCTGACCTCCGCGCCGCTCGCAGCGATCGCCAGGGAGCTCCACATCAGACAGACAAAGAATAGCTTGCGCAGTACTGTCAACGTCGACTCATGCGCGCCCACAACAGCCGCTACTGGGCTCAGGTTGTCGTTTTTGTCCTGATAACGCGAATCTGCACCGCCGTTCTTTCCACCGTGACGCCCGGCAGCCTTCGCAGGAATTCCACGAAAGAGTCGGTGTCACCGGCGTCGAACATGCCGCTGACCGGTAGCGTCCGCAACGCCTCATCCTCGATCTCTACCGGGACACTCCCGTAGCGGTTGAACTCTGCCGCCACCTCCCCGAGAGGCCGATGCTCGAAGACGAGCTTGTGCTGTAACCACCCGAGTGTTTGCTCCAGGTCGACCGCAACAGGTTGCGCGGCGAGAATACCGGCCTCGGAACGTGTCTGGTAGCCGGCCCCGACGCGTTGCACCTCGGTTGGCACGGCCCCCGGACGGCGCAACCACGACGGCTCTCCGGTGAATACTGCGATCTCACCGCGGGCGACGGTGAACTCGATTACGCTGGTCTTTCTGTAAACATCGAACTGGGTACCGACCGCGATCGCGCCGGCGTCACCAGCGGCTACCCGAAAGCGCCGCGCACTCTCATGCACGACCTCGAACAACGCCTGGCCGCGCTCGAGCTCGACGAGCCGCTCCTTGCCCGAGTAGCGCACAGTTGCTTCGGAGTCCGTATCCAGCCGCAGCACCGAGCCGTCCGGAAGCCGCTGCACACTCTGCTCACCGTGCGCAGTCCGATAGGTCTTCGGAATCCCGAGCAAGTCGCCATCATGAGCCCACCAGAGAACCCCAACCGTCAGCGCAATCAACGACGCGGCGATGGCCAACACCCGCGTCGGTGCACGCAGGACCGCCCGCGGCCCCGGCTCGGACGCAGGCCTCTGCAGTGGTACCACACTACCGTCGTCAATGGCCGCCTGCGCAAGAAAGGTGTCCAGCGGTATCTGCGGTTCGCGGACAACGGCGGGCAAATGGTGTGCAACGCGAGCCACCCCGAGATACTCCCTCACGTGGATCGGCGAGGCCTTCAGCCAGGCGAGGAAGGCCGCCTTGTCCTCTTCTGCGAGCGCTCCCGACTGGTGTGCGACGAACCACCCCGCCGCCTGCTCGGCGATGGCTGCGCGGATCTTTTCGTCGCCGGGTGTCACAGGATCACTCCCATCGGTCCATGTGCCGTCTACAGTGAGCCAGTCCCTGGGCCAGATATTTCTTGACCATGTTCGACGACACTCCGAGCCTGTCACCGATCTCCCGGTACGTCAGTCCGTAGCGATACTGCAGAATGAGTGCGGTCCGCCATCGCGCGGGCAGTTGCTCCAGCGCAGTGCCTAAGCGCTCGACCGTCTGGATACTCTCGAGCTGGCTGTCCAACGGAGGTAATTCTCCGAGCCCTTCCGCCACACCCGCCTCGTCGAGTTCCGGAAGAGGTGCGAGTCGCCCCTCCCGGAGACCGTGTTCCTTCACGAGATTACTGGCCACCGTGTACAGGTAGAGCTGGGGATTACGGATCGCTTCCGTGTCGCTCAGGCGGAGCAACCGAACGTAGACTTCCTGGGCCAGATCTGGCGCATCGGACTTGGTACGTAACCGTCGAGAAATGTAGCGCTGCAAGGCGCCGCGGTGCTCCGCGAACAGCTTCTCCACGAACCCGGGTTTTGGGTCGGTCATTGCGTGTGCATCGTCCCGCAGCGCTCTTAGGATACAGAGGGTTGCGCCGCGCGTGTCGGGTACGGCCCGCCAGCAGTTTTTTGGTCAGGCCATTCTGCCCCCCCACCGTACCCGACAGGAAGTCCCACGGACTCTTGACTCTAGAGCAGCTGTGATCCTCAAACCTCGAGCACGCCGGCGATCTCGAGAAGGAAGCTATAAGGGTTGAGCCTATGCGTCTAGTCAGAGTCCTCTCACCAGACACCGAAGCAGAGCTGAATGCGACTGTGGAAATGTTGGAAGCCTTCGAGATCCCTTGCTTTGTGTGCAACGCCGGCCGCGATGGGCCCTCCCTCGGAGCGCGCAGGCAACTGAGCAAGCCGCAAAGTGTCATGGTGCCCGCGGAACGAGTCGCGGAGGCGATAGAGCTGATCGGGGATCATCAGGATTCACGTGCGCCGCATGGCGACCTCGCTCGCAATCCCTGGTTAATCAAGCTGCGTGCACTCGTCCGACTCGTGTGCCTTGGGTGGCTCGCACGCGTGCTTGACGAGCGAGGCTTTGAATCGAGACCAGACCCGGTTGCACAGGACCGGAGCCCGTCTTGACACGCGACCATTGATGATCTTGCTCAGCGTGGGCTGCGGCAGGCCAAGCTGTTTTGCGTTATAGACTCCCGTCGCGGCTGCGCCTGCGCCCGTAGCGGCGCAGTTGATGAAACCACAATCGGATCGACCGCCATGGCTGCGGCGCCGGCCGGCGGAACCTCGTCAGGAAATCCCAGATGAGGTGGCTGGCATCGGGCGGCGTTGGATCGTTGAATATCTCGCGCTCATCACCGCCGCTCCACGCGTGTCCCAACCCATCAATGAGTATCGAGCGCAACAGCACCTGGTCGCTGCGCACATAGTCAAGCTGCCGATAGCTGCGGCCATTGCCTGTGACGAACTGTTCCACGGGCTCAGCCAGCGGCTGTGGAGGCAGAGTCACGAGCTCTGCGAACTTTCGGAACTGAGCGATGATCTGTTCGGCGTTGCGCGGGTGCACCACCGTATCGCCATCACCGTGCATTACCAGGGTGGGAACAAAGCCCAACCTGCGCGACACCTTGCGGGCAGCTTCGGCAGCCGTACTTTCCGGCGACGACCGCGCGCCAGCACGCATGGCGTGAGCGGCGCCCACTGCCGAGTCTGCTGCACGGTACATCAGACCCGACACTATGGCGCACGCGGCGAACACCGCGCCGTAGCAGAACGACAGCGTTGCCGCCATCGCACCTCCCGCCGACATGCCGGCTACATAAACTCGCGACCGATCGACGGGATAGGAACGCACTATGTACCGCACCAAGGCAACGATCGCGGCTGCCTCACCTGCGCCCTCTCGTGTTCGCGGGCTGAACCAATTCCAGCAACGCAAAGGGTTGGCCCACAAGGACTGCTGCGGATACAAAACGATGAAGCGCTGCTCATCGGCCAGCGCGTTCATTCGCGTACCGTCAGCAAGACTGCGGGCGTCCTGGCGGCAGCCATGCAGCATCACGAGCAGCGGTACCCGGCTGCGGCGAGTCACCGTGGTCGGGATATATAAGAAGTAATCGCGCTGCCGAAACGCCCCGCTGCCGAGGGCGTGCGGATAACGGCCGGACAGCCAGCCGCATGTCAAAGGTGTGCCTAAGCCGCTCCATCGCGCCAGTCTCGCGAGCACAGTGCGTAGCGCCGTCAATGGGCGTATCACCTGATCAACTGCCTTGTTTGTCGCCAAAGGGAAACGAAGCTTGTCTGCCACCGTGCGACGCGTGCACCATGGGCGTCGGCGTGAAGCAAGACTTGCCCGACGTTGGGGCGCGACTCGAAACGGCAATATGCACATTCTCATCCATGATTCGCCCGTACGCGGTGGACTTTCGTCGCCGCGAAGCGGGGAACGGACACGGCCCGGTGTCCACCGCAGCGGAGAGCCTGCAGCTGAATCAGAGCCCAGGGTTGATCACGATGAAACTCTGCTCGTAGCAGCCCTCGAGGTCATTGATTCGCAACGGGCGGCGATCGAGTGGCTGCTGGAGACTGATCAGCTGTGCCTGTGTCTGGTCTGAGCGGGTTCGAAAGGCGCTGCTAATCATCATCTACCGCCAGGCGCTGCGACCGCGGTGCCACTATGCCTTGGGTAAGGCCGTGTCAGCGCTGCCGCGCCTTACCGAGAAACCTCAGGATCTCGAGATACAGCCAGACCAGGGTCACCATGAGTCCAAATGCGCTGTACCACTCCATGTAGCGCGGCGCGCCGCGCTCGACGCCGGTTTGGATGAAGTCGAAGTCCATCACGAGGTTGAGCGCCGCCACGACAATGATGGCCAGCGACACGATGATGCCGAGCGGGCTCGCGTCATTCAGGAAGGGGACCTGGATGTGAAAGAATCCCAGGACGAGGCTCACCACGTACAACAGCGCGATTGCACCGGTCGCGCCGAAAACCATCGCCTTGAAGTGCTCGGTGACCTTGATCAGCCGCGAACGATAGGCCACGAGCAACACTGCCATGACCCCGAAGGTCAACCCGACCGCCTGGATGGCGATACCCGGATAACGCCGTTCGAAAATAGCCGAGATCCCGCCGATAGCGAAGCCCTGAAGGGCCGCATATGGCAGCGCGAGGTAAGGTGCACTCGTCTGCTTGAAGCTGATCACCAGGGCGAGGATGAAGCCGCCGACCAAGCCCACTGCCATGAGACCGGAGACCGCCGCGGGATCACCGCCGGCGCCGAAGAACCGCCCCCAGGACCACAACGCCGTGAGTAGCAGCACGGTGAGCATCAGGAACGATTTGTTCACCGTCCCCTGAAGGGTCATTCGCTCCTCGCCCACTGCGGCGCGGGGAACGGCGGCGAACGTGCGATCATTCAGCCCCGGATTACCGGTCTTGTATTCCATGCGGATTCCTCGATGGTTCAGCTCTGAAAGCGAATGATACTGTCCTCGAGGCTGCGGCGCGCAACTACTGTCAGGACGGGCCACGGGCCGCTTGAGGCAGGATCCCTGCCCTCGAAAGAAACGGAATCGCATCACGCCAGAATGGCAGACGCTCCGGATCCCAACATCCATGCCCGCAGTCGTACAGGCGGAAGGTGGCGTGCGTCGATGCGGAAGCGAGTCGCAAACCTTGTTTCCAGGGAATGAGCCGATCTTCGCGGCCATGAATTACCAACATGGGCCCCTGGAAACGCTCCGTCACTGAGAGGTTGTCAAAGTGGTCACGCAGCAGGAAGGCGGGGGCCAAACGGCTCGTGGCGAAAGTATCGAGGGAAGTGAACGTCGATTGCAGGATCAGTGCGCGTAACGGCCGGTCCCTCGCGAGCAGACAGATGGCGCCACCGCCGAGCGATTGGCCGAAGCCGAAGATTCGAGCCGGGTCAACGCGCGGATCTGCAGCCAGGCGATCGTATGCTGCATCCATGGCCGAACGAATTGACTGCTCGGAAGGCGACCCGGTCGAGCGCCCGTAACCCGGATACTCCACCAGCAACACGCTCACACCACGCTCCTGAAACCCGTGGAGAGCCGAGACCCAGTAGTCGATCACTTCCCCGTTGCCATGCGCGAAAATCACCGCTGGTTGATGGGTCGCGTTCGCATCCGCGGCGGGCAGAAATAAAGCCTCCACATTCCCTGCCGTCGTCGGAATGTGGAGGAGATCGGCACCTTGCGGTTGTGGCGCAACGCGATCCACGCGGTTCCTGGCCCCGGGATAGATGAGCGCGCCCTGTATCAAATACAGAACGCAGAGGTAACTCGCGTACAACGCGCACGCGCCCAACGCCGCGACCGTCAGGGACTTTCTTAGATTCATCAGACCTTTACCCGAACATGAACGCTTTGCGTCGGACTCCAGCTGGAGCCTGAGGGCATGGTACCGCAGCCTGCCTGGTTGCCGGTCGAGCCACATCAATTTCCTTCCGCTGCACCCGTGCATAGACTGTCGCCACGGTAGTGTTGAGCCAAAGGTGCATCATGAGCATGCGACCCGTCATTACGCTCGCGCTTGCCTGCGGTGGATTCACAGCCGCGCCGGCCGCTTTGGCCCAAACTCTCCGCTGTGGGTCCGTGTTGATCCAGCCGGGCGATGGCGCCTGGTACGTGCTCGAGAAATGTGGCGAGCCGACAGCCTGGACGGCGATCACCGTGCCAGCGCTCTATGGCGATGTCTACCAGACTACACGAGCGGACCGCTGGGTATATCGTCGCAACTACGGGCAGTTTCCGGCCGTGCTGACGATCGGCGCCGATGGGCGCGTCGATGAAATCGAGTTCGAGAGAGTCCGGGACTGAGGTGTCCGTCGCCCGACGCCACTGGTGTGGACGGACTCGAGTGGTCACAGCACAAAGGGCAGCAGCATCTTCGTTCGCTTCATGTAGGCCGGATAGCGATCCGGAAATCGATCGATCAGGAGTTTTTCTTCGCGCCGCGCACCCTGGATGAAATAGGGCCCATAGACAATGAGCGGCAACAGCCACAATACGCTCTGACCGATCGCCGAGCCCAGTATGGCAAAGAGCAGCCCGCTATAGAGCGGATGGCGTACCAGGGCGTACGGGCCGGTCGTGACCAGCTCGGTGTCCTTTTCGTTCGCTGCCGGCCTACCCCAAATCCGCCCGAGACAGGCGCGCGCCGCGATGGCAAGCCCGCCTCCGAGCAGCGCGCATACGAAGCCGAAGAGGCCCAGGATCATGCTCGAGTTGAACGCATACAGTCCGGTATTCGGCAAAACACCGGTCGCGACCGCAATTCGCACCGCCAGCACGACGAGGGCGAAGAAACCCAGGCGCATGGCGATCTCACGCCACCATATCCACCTGCAGCCAGTGCTGCGCGTCACGGCAGTGGCCGACAGGACCCAGCACGCGAGGAGAGCGAGCCAGAGCGCGAAGACCAGCCAGCCGAAGATTGTCATAGCCGCTCCCGCCGACCACGATCTCGAACCAAAGCCAGACCGCGACGCCCGGCTGAAACGTCGCCGACCGCAGCAGCCGCGCTCAAGTCACCTCAACATAACATAACCAACGTGACATAACTTGGCGGTTCGGGCGTGAGCGCTGCAGCTCGCTGTTATGGGCCGCGAACGTCGGCTGAGCCGGCCAACGGAACGCCGGGACCGACAGGGGTGGCACCAAAGTCCAATTGTCCGCCCCGCCAGCGTCTAAAATAGTAACGGCAACACTCCGGCAACCGGAGCGCCGCACGCCTGCAGTGCGTGCATAAGGGGATACATGAAAAACATAACAGTTCGCGCCGCGCCTCCGCGTCATCGCGAGGCCCGGCTTACCTTGTCCCGTCTGCCATTCATTCTTGCGTGCGCCGCCGTGTGCGGCGCAGCGGCCGTACCCGACAGCCGCGCCGCAACACAGAATGCAGCCGGTTACACACCGACGCTCTATGTTTATCAGAACAACGAGCTCGTCGATGTCAAGACATTCAAGATCGCGGATCTTGAACAGTGTCAGCGCCGGGCTTCGGCGCTGCTGCAGCTGTACCTGAATCATTCGGACATCGAGGACGATATGCGCCTCATCGTCCGCTGCGTACCGGTTCCGCCGCCGTCC
>Ga0306920_100004769_pt1 | contig 17421 bp, 17 predicted proteins | sample flu12Cox44000170_FD_204666 | JGI IMG/M metagenome (GOLD analysis project Ga0306920, IMG submission 204666) | Lab enrichment of tropical soil microbial communities from Luquillo Experimental Forest, Puerto Rico - flux4day.12C.oxic.44.000.170 (v2)... | ecosystem: Environmental > Terrestrial >... | reverse complement strand
GCCCGAGCCCGCGCACGTCGGCGAGGTTGCCGAAGATCAGCGTGGCGTCGTGGTCCTGGAGGCCAACCTCGAAAACCCCGGCGACGCGCAGCTCACGCAGCTTCGGGGCAGGCGTGCCGCCGGCGTCCACTGTCGGCACGAGCACCGTGAGGGCATCACCGGGGGAAAGGCCCAGCCGCTCGGCGATCACCTCGCCCACGATCACCCTTGCTGCGCCTGCGGTGAGATCCGCGAGGCGCCCCTGCGTGATCGCGTGCGCGAGCTCGCCGGCCGCGGCGGGCGATTGGGGGTCGATGCCGCGCAACAGCACGGGCAGCATCTCCGGCTCGTGCACCGCGAGGGCCTGTATCTCGGCGTACGGGGCCGCGTCCTTCACGCCGGGTATGCCGCGCGCGATCTGCGCGATCTGCGGCCAGTCCATCCGCACCGCCGCGGGCGTTGCAGTCACCCGCACCGGGGCGCTGAGTGACAGCAGACGGTCGCGCAGCTCGCTCTCGAAGCCGTTCATCACCGAGAGGATGACGATGAGCGCCGCCACGCCGACGCATACCCCGATGAGCGAGGCCCAGGTGATGAAAGACACGAAGAACCGCGTCGAGCGGGCGCGCACGTAGCGCAGGCCGACGTAGATCGGCAGTGGATGAAACATCGTCGCGATTTAACCACAGTCGGGGCCGTTATCAGACCTGCGTCACAATTCGGCGTGCCGCGACTTCGGCCCGCTTTGACAGATTTCGCGCGGTGTTATAGTGACCATGAGTGTCTAGGGAGAGTCGTCGCATGCAGACCAGCATTCTGGCCGCACTGCTGTGTGGCTGTGCGTTCGCGAGCGTCGCGGTTGCCGAAACCCTCGTGGTTAACGACGGAGTGCAGGTACGCGAGTCGCAGCTCGAGCGTCCGAAGCGCGGACTCACCATGGACCAGGTCGAGAAGCAGTTCGGCGCGCCGGCCACCCGCCATCCCACGGTGGGTGGCAGTTCGGCGCAGCAGCCGCCGATTACGCGCTGGGACTACAACGGCTTCTCGGTGGTCTTCGAGCGCGATCGCGTCATCGATTCCGTGGTCACCGGCTCGTCCGTGACCAGCACGTCAGTCGCCGGAACCTGAGACCGGCACCTGAGACCGGGCGGCGCGGGTCCGCTCCTCCCAATCCCAGGTTCCCCGCCCGTCTGCCGTGCCCAGCGCGAGGCCGGCATTTTTTATTGTCGCCATATGCAGACACGTCATGCAGATGTGCTAGTCTCAGGCTTAACAGAATAATTCCCTTGGGGATCCATGACGCGGGACGAGCCCTTGAGGGCCCATATAGAGGCCCTGGTACGCGCGGGAACGGTTCGCAGAAAGACAGCAGCGGCTCAGCTCGAGGCGGAAATCCGTCGCCGCGAGGAGTTCCTGAGGCAGACCTTCCGTCGATACGTCTCCCCGAGGGTCGCTGACAAGATCCTCGAGGACGCGCAGCTGCGCGACACACTGCTGTCGACGGCCGATGCGCGCGCCCACGTGGTGGTGCTGTTCGCGGACCTGCGCGGCTTCACCAGCATTTCCGAACAGCTCGAGCCGCCGCGCGTCGTGCCGCTGCTGAATGAGTACTTCGCGCTGCTGACTGAGATCACCTTTCGCCATGAGGGCACCGTGTTTCACATGGCAGGCGACTGTCTCATGCTCGGCTTCGGTGTGCCGCTCGAGCAGCCGGACAGCCCGCAGCGCGCCGTGTGCGCCGCGCGCGAGATGCTCACGAGCTTCGGGGCGCTCGCGCGCTCGTGGAAGGAGCGCTACCAGATCGAGGCCGGCCTCGGGATCGGCATCAACGAGGGCGACGTGGTGGCGGGCAACATCGGCTCGTCCGCCTACATGAGCTACACCATCATCGGCGACACGGTGAATATCGCCGCACGTCTGTGCCAGCGCGCGCGGGCCGGCGAAATGCTGTTCTCCGGCACACTCAAACAGTCCCTCGACGCACGCGGCGTTGACGTCGGCGCGACTCTCCTTCCCCCACTGCAGCTGCGCGGCCGCTCGCACCCGATCGATATCTACTGCGTGCCGCGCGACACGCGGGTGCACGTGAGCGAGGCACCGATCGCGGCCTAGCGCGCGATGGCGCGCGCTGTGCAACCGCGGTCACCGGGCGGGCACTGCGGCGACCGACAATGCCAGGGAGCGGGCCGCTTAGGTAAGCTGTGCGGCTTTCACGCAAGCCCGGTTGCCGATGTCCTCACTTCTTCACCCGCCGACGCCGAGCAGCGCCACACCGCACCTGCGCTGGCATCAGCTGTACGGCAGCGCTGCGGCGCTCGCGCTCGCCGAGGCGGCGCGCGCCGACCGCCGGCTGTATGTGCTGATCGCCGACGGCGCACGGGAGCTCGAGCGGCTGTCGGCGGAGCTGCGCTTCTTCACCTCGGGGGCGCTGCCGCTGCTGCGGCTGCCGGATTGGGAGGTGCTGCCGTATGACCTGTTCTCACCGCACCCGGACATCATCTCCGAGCGGCTGCAGACGCTCTACGAGCTGCCGCACACACGCCATGGTTGCCTCATCGTCGCCGCCGACACGCTCATGCAGCGCCTGCCGCCACGCCAGTACGTGCAGGGTCGGGCGTTCGAGCTGGTGAAGGGCCAGTCGCTCGCCGTCGAGCCCTTCCGGCAGCGCCTCGCCGAGGCCGGCTACGCGAGCGTCAGCCAGGTGGTCAGCCCCGGCGAGTTCGCGGTGCGCGGCTCGCTTCTCGACGTGTTCCCGATGGGTGCGGCGGCGCCGCTCCGTATCGACCTGTTCGATGAGGAGATCGAGGCGATCCGTCGGTTCGATCCGGACACGCAGCGCTCGCTCGACACTCTGCCGAGCGTGCGGCTGCTGCCGGCGCGCGAGGTGGCGCTCGATCCTCAGGCTGTGAAGGACTTTCGCCGTCGCTATCGCACGCGCTTCGAGGGCGATCCGAACCGCGGCAGCGTCTATCGCGGCGTGAGCGAGGGGCTGGCACCGGCGGGCGTGGAGTTCTACCAGCCGCTGTTCTTCGATGCGATGGCGACGCTGTTTGACTACCTGCCCGCCGATGCCGTGATCGTCCACGACGCCGCTCTACCCGCAGCCCTGATCAAGGCGTGGCAGGACATCGGCGAGCGCTACGAGGAGCGCCGCCACGACCTCGAACGTCCCTTGCTGAAACCCGCGGAGCTGTTTCTCGACCCGGCCCAGCTCGATGCGCACTTCGGCGCCTTCGCCACCATTACCCTCGATCCGTTCAAGGCGGAGACCGAGCTGCACGGCGAGTCCCCCGCGGTGCGCAACTTCCCGACCACCGCGCCACGCGAGCTGCGCATCGACGTGCGCGCTCCTGAGCCGTTTGCACCGCTCGATCAGTTCCTGCGGGCGTTCGAGGGGCGGGTGCTGATCGCCGCCGACTCCGCCGGCAGGCGCGAAGTGCTGCACGAGATGCTGCGCGCGCACCACCACGAGCTGAGCGTCGTCGACAGCTGGGATGCCTTCGCCGCGGACACGGCGCGCCTCGCGCTCACCGTGGCGCCGGATCTTACCGGACTGACGCTCACCGCCCCGCCGGTCGCGGTGGTTGCCGAGGCGCAGCTGTTCGGCCCACGCGCTCCGGTCGAGCGGCGCCGCAAGCGAGTCTCCGATCCGGAAGCGATACTGCGCGATCTGCAGGACCTCGTGCCGGGCTCCCCGGTGGTGCACGAGGAGTACGGTGTCGGCCGCTACCAGGGTCTGCAACACATGGAGATCGGCGGCCAGCCCGGGGAGTTCCTGGTGCTCGAATACCAGGACGGCGATCGCATCTACGTACCGGTGCATGCACTGCACCTGGTGAGCCGCTACACGGGCGCGGCACCCGAGCACGCCCCGCTTCACAAGCTCGGCACCGACCAGTGGGCTCGGGCGCGCCGGCGCGCCGCGGAGCAGATTCGCGATGTGGCCGCGGAGCTGCTCGATCTGAATGCGCGGCGCAGGGCGCAGCCGGGACTCGCGCTCACGGTGAGCGAGCTCGATTATCAGGCGTTCGCCAACGCCTTTCCGTTCGAGGAGACCGAGGACCAGGCGCAGGCGATCCGCCAGGTGCTCGCGGACTTGGCCGGCGAGCGCCCTATGGACCGCATCGTGTGCGGCGATGTCGGCTTCGGCAAGACCGAAGTGGCGATGCGTGCGGCGTTCGTCGCTGCACAGGCCGGCAAGCAGGTCGCGGTGCTCGCGCCAACGACGCTGCTGGTGCAGCAGCACCTCGCGAATTTCCGCGATCGCTTCGCCGACTGGCCGGTGCGCGTCGAGGGGCTGTCGCGCTTCGGGACTTCGAAGGAGACCCAGGTGGTCCTCGAGGGGCTCGAGCAGGGCAAGGTGGACATCGTCATCGCAACCCATCGCCTGCTGCACGCCCACGCGCGCTTCAAGGACCTCGGGCTCCTCATCATCGACGAGGAGCATCGCTTCGGGGTGCGCGACAAGCAGCGCCTGCAGGCGCTGCGCGCCAACGTGCACGTGCTAACCCTCACCGCCACTCCCATCCCGCGCACCCTCAACATGGCGCTCGGCGGGCTGCGCGACCTGTCGCTCATCACCACGGCGCCCGCCGCGCGTCTGGCGATCAAGACTTTCCTCATCGAGTGGCATGCACCGACAATGCGCGAGGCGGCGCTGCGCGAGCTGCGGCGCGGCGGCCAGGTCTACTTTGTTCACAACGAAGTGCGCACCATCGAGAAAATCGCCGCCGAGGTGCAGACGTTGGTGCCGGAAGCGAGCGTGCGCATCGGCCACGGCCAGATGCGCGAGCGCGATCTCGAGCAGCTCATGGTGGATTTCTATCACCGCCGCTTCAGTGTGCTGGTGTGCACCACCATCATCGAGAGCGGCATCGACGTGCCGAGCGCCAACACCATCATGATCAACCGCGCCGACCGCATGGGCCTCGCCCAGCTGCATCAGCTGCGCGGCCGCGTCGGCCGCTCGCATCACCGCGCCTACGCCTACCTCATCGCGCCACCACGGCCGGCGCTGGCGCGCGATGCCGCGAAGCGTCTCGAGGCCATCGAATCGATGGAAGAGCTCGGTGCCGGCTTCGTGCTGGCGACCCACGATCTCGAGATCCGCGGCGCCGGCGAGCTGCTCGGCGAGCAGCAGAGCGGTCAGATGACCGAGATCGGGCTGTCGCTGTACCTCGACATGCTCGAGCACGCGGTGAAAGCGCTGAAGGCGGGCCGTGAGCCTGTGCTCGATCAGCCGCTCGCCGCCGCCACCGAGGTGGAGCTGCGGCTGCCCGCCTTCCTGCCGGAAGCCTACGTCGCCGATGTGCACGTGCGGCTGTCGCTCTACAAGCGCATCGCCGCTGCACCGACCGAGGCGGAGCTCGATGAGCTCACCGTGGAACTGCACGATCGGTTCGGCCCGTTACCGCCGGCGGCGCAGAACCTGCTGCGCATCGCCAAGCTCAAACTCGCCGCGCGGGCCCTCGGTGTGCGACGACTCGATCTCGGTCCGCAGGGCGGCTCGGTGCTGTTCGAGGAGCGCTCGGGCGTCGACCCCGGCACACTCGTGCACATGATCCAGAAGAGTGCGCGCGAGTACCGTCTGGACGGGCCATTGAAGCTGCGCGTCTCGCGCTCGCTGCCCGCCGAGAGCGCGCGCTTCGAGTTCGCCGCACAGCTGCTGCGGCGTCTCGGCGAAGGGCCGCGCGTCCACTGACAGTCACGCGCATGTAGAATCACTCATCATGGATCTCCGCCCGGCGCGCGCGCGCGTCCTGACCGTATTCCTTGCCGCACTGCTCTGCGCCCGCGCGCTGCCGGCGGCACCGGAAGAGCCCGCACCGGCGCCCGCGCCGGTACCCCCGGCGGGTCCCGGGAGCGCCGTCTACAACATCGAGATCATCGTGTTCCGCGCGACGAGCGCGCTCGGGGGCGCAGAGGATTGGAGCGCGGAAGCGGGCGCGCGCAATATCGCCGGTGAGGAATCCGCCAGCGGCTCAGCAACGGTCGGGCATTTCGTCGCGGCACTACCCTCCTCCGCGTGGCAACTCGGCGAGCTCGAGAGCCGGCTGCGCGCGAGTGGCGTGTACGTCCCGCTAGCGCACACGGCGTGGGCGCAGACGGCGAGCTCGTGGGGGACGCGTGCGGGATTCACCATGCAGAAGCTCGGCATCGAGGTGCCGGGCCTCTCCGGTACCGTGTTCCTCGAGCGCGGGCAGTGGCTGCACCTCGGGATGTCACTCACCTACGTGATGGCCGGCCCGCCGCAGGGGCTCGGCGCGGCGCCGGATACCCCGTTCACCATCAACGAGAGCCGCCGCGTGCGCTTCTACGAGCGCAATTACTTCGACCATCCCGCGTTCGGCGTGATCGCGCTGGTCACGCCGGCCCAGGGGGCGCGACCGCCGGGTCGTTAGGACGCTCACTCCTCGCCGACCAGCTGTGCCGCTGCGAATTCAAACTGTGGCACATCGCTCCCTTGCACCGCACAACGCACGCGGCTGCGTGCGGCGGCAATGAACCAGGTTTCGAGCCCGTGCGGCTTGCCGCGGCCGAAGGCCACGGGATCCAGCACCGCCACGCACGCGGCGTGCTCGGGATCGCGCACCGACTCGTAGCGGATGAGCTCGATGTGTGCGGTACGTGCCACGCCGGCGAACGCCTGAGTCTCCTGGTATTCCGAGCGATGTGTCCAGGCGGCTCGCTCGCGCACGAACGGCGCGCGGGTCAGATCGGCCGCGGCGCGGCTGCGCACGGCCGCCTGGAAAGCGGTGTGCGGTACGGGCTTGAGGTCCGGCGTGCCGGGTGAGTCGAGCAGGAAGCGCAGCCGCCAGTAGCTTTTTTCCGCGAGCGCAGTGCGCAGTGCCTCGGCGCCGTACCACACGCCGGGCTCGAGAGCGGCGCGAAAGCGCGACCCGAGGTGTGGTCGGTAGCGATAGGGTGTTGCGAGCAGATAATGAAGGCGCCGCACCGGCGCCGGCAGCGCCGGCTTGCTCTCCTCGAGCACGGCTTCGAGGAGCTCCTGCTCCTCGAGCGAGTCCGCCAGGCGCATGGTCGAGGCGGTGTGCTGGGCCTCGACGACGCGCCAGAGCGTATGAGCGTAGAGGCGTACCTCAGATGCGAGCGCGCGCGGCGTCCAGGTAGTCAACGGTGCGCACCAGCCCGGCGGGATCGCGGATCACATCGAGCGGCACGCCGCCGAGTGCGGTGTTCTCGCTGCGCAGCCACGCCTGTGCGGCCGAGTCGTCCGAGCCTACGATCGCGTCCAGCGAGCGGAACAGCCGTACGAAGAGCGCCGCGAGCTGCCAGGGCTTCGAGCCGGGTTCGAGCTGCCGCTGACCGTTCGCGAGGCGCGAGAGCGTCGCGGTGCTCACGCCGATGACCGGCGCCAGGTCCGCTTGTGCAATGCCGAGAAAGCGCGCCGCGCGGACCGTGGCCCGCGTCAGTGCGGTGGCGGCGTCCGCTACCGGTCGTGGCCGTGAGGTGCGGCGGGCTTTCATTTCAGCTGAAATTATATCGTTGTTTTGTTTCTATAGCAAAACGCGACTGCAACCTGGCCCGGGGGCCGGGCCGCGACGCTGCGCGGGAGTGGCCAGGGTCACTCCGCGGTTGTGCTGGCGGCGGTCTTCCTGGGCGCCGGAGCGTCGCTGGTGGGCAGCGGGGGGTCCTGGAAGTCCGTGGCTCCAGCCGTGACGATGCCGTCCTTGCCGTTCTTCTTGGCTCGTCGCAGGGCCTTCTGGCACGCCCTCAGCATTCCCTCGAGCGGCAGCGTGCGTGGGGGCACGAGGGTCGCGATCCCTGCGCTCATGGTCACGTAACGGCCCGCACCGGCGGTCGGATGGTGCATCAGTAGCGCGCGCACGCGATCTCGCACCACCTCTGCGTACGGCGTGGCCTTCTCGGTGGCCTCGCCCTGAGTCAGTACCGCGAAGGTACCACCCTCCCAGCGGCCGACCAGGTCCCCGCCACGGCGGTAGGAGGCGCCGATGACCCGTGCGACGCGGCGGATGCAGGCATCGCCCGCCGAGCGGTCGAACTTTTCGTTGTAGGCGCCGAGGTCGTCGATGTCGAACAGGGTCAGCCCGATCTCGTGCGAGTCGCGCTGCGCAAGCTGCCAGTCCCGGAGCAGCAGCTCCTCGAAGTAGGCGCGCGAGTGGAGCCCGGTGAGGCGGTCCTCGCGCAGCCACGAGGGCAGCCCCGAAGGCTGACGCTCGGCATTCTTCAGGCGGTCGCTGGCGTCGCGATGGTAGCCGATGAAGTGCGTCAGCTTCCCTTCGGTGCGCACGGGCTGGATGGCCGTCTCGTTCCAGAACATCGAGCCGTCGGGGCGGTAGTTACGCACCAGCACCCGCGCCGGCTCCCCCCGGCTCACCGCCTCGGCGAGGCGGACGCGTGCCTCCTGATCGCGGTCGGTGCCCTGGAGGATACGCAGGTTGGTACCGAGGAGCGCAGCGGCCGGATATCCGCACATCTGCACGAATGCTGCGTTGACGAATACCACCGGGCAGTCCGCCGAGGTGGCATCGCAGATCACGATGCCTTCAGGCGCGCTCTCGACCACGCCCCGCCAGGCCTCGGCCGCCCAGTTGTTCATGCACGGCTTCCCGGGTCGAGCGTCAGCGCGGGTGGCGCACTGGCACGAGCCAGCAGCTCACGCGCCCGCCCCCACTCGGGGGAGGCCTCCAGGGCGGCACGTTCCGGCGCTCCGCTGCGCCCGTGCAGACGCACCAGGCGCAGGCTGGAGGCCGGCTGTGGCTCGATTTCAAGTCGCGCCAGCAGCTCGAGGACGCTCGCCCGATTGTTGCAGACCGGTAGCATGTCGCAACCCGCCGACAGGGCCTGCCGCGCCCGGGCGACCACGTCCCCGTAGGCGGCGGCTGCCCCTCCCATGGACAGATCGTCGCTGAACACTACCCCCTGAAACCGCAGCTCTCCGCGCAGCACGTCGCGAATCCAGCGACCGGAGAGGCTCGCAGGGGCGGAATCCACGGCCGGAAAGAGCACGTGGGCGGCCATTACGGCCGGAAGGCCGTTGGCGATCAGGCGCCGGTAGGGGGTGAGGTCGGGGGCGAGATCCGGAAGGGTCCGGCGGTCCACCGGGAGTGTGAGGTGCGAATCCGCGACAACGGCTCCGTGGCCCGGGAAGTGCTTGGCGGTTGCCGCCATGCCGGCTTCCCGCATCCCGTGCATCCACGCCCCGGCGAGCTGCGCGACCGCATCAGCACTGGCGTGGAACGCACGCTCGCCGATGACCTCGCTGACCTTGAGATCGAGGTCGACGCACGGGGCGAAGGAGATGTCCACCCCGTGGGCCCGGAGCTCCGCCGCCATCAGCCAGCCGAGCGAGCGCGAGAGGGTCACGCCGGCGCGCGCCTCCAGGTCGAACTCGTGTCCGATGCGCCGTGCGGGCGGCAGGAGCGAGAAGCCGGTCCGGAAACGCTGCACGCGGCCGCCTTCCTGGTCGACCGCGACGATGAGCGGGGGCGAGCGTACGGCGTGGATCGCGCTCACCAGGGCCGTCAGCTGCTGCGGATCGACGTAGTTGCGTGTGAACAGGATCACACCGCCCACCAGCGGATGGCGCAGCAGCTCGCGCTCCTCCGCCGAGACCTCCGTCCCGGCGAGATCGATCATCAGGGGACCGAGACTCATGCCGGGGCGGCCGCCGCGCCGCGCCGGCCGCCCGCCGTGAGCAGCGCCAGCGATTCGACATGAGCCGTATGTGGAAACATGTCGACCACACCGGCCGCGGCGAGCGCAAAGCCATGCTCGTGCACCAACACCCCCAGATCGCGCGCCAGACTTCCCGGATGACAGGAAATATACAACAGGCGCTGCGGCGCGATCCGCGACAGCGCAGCCAACACCGCGCGTGCACCGGTGCGCGGCGGGTCGAGCAGCACGTGCGAATAGCTGTGCTGCATCCACGGCAGAGATGCCTCCGGGGGTGCGGCGAGGTCCGCCACATGAAATTCGGCGTTGCGCAGGCCGTTGTGATGCGCGTTGCTGCGCGCGCGGGCAACGAGTGCGGGATCGCCCTCGACGCCGACCACGTGCGCCGCGTGGCGGGCGAGCGGCAGGCTGAAATTACCGAGCCCGCAATACAGATCGAGCACCCTGGCTGCCGGGGCGAGCTCGAGCAGCTCGATGGTGCGCGCCACCAGCGCCTCGTTGACCGCTGCGTTCACCTGGATGAAATCGGTTGGCGCAAATTGCAGCTCCAGATCGAAGCGCGGCAGGCGGTAGTGCAGTGGCGGAGCGGCGACCCCGAGCTCGCGCACCGAGTCGAGCCCGGCGGGCTGCAGGAATAGCCGCACGCCGTGTTCGTCCGCAAACGCTTCAAGGCGCGCCACATCCTCCGGTGCAGGTGCCTCGAGCACCCGCAGCACGAGTGCCGTGCCGTTAGCGGCGACGGCCACTTCGACCTGCGGCACATGCTCGCGAATGCCGAGCCCGGTCAGCATCGCCGCGAGCGGCGCGATCAGCGCACCCGCCGGCGGCGCGAGCACATCACACGAGCGCAGCTGCGCGATGAGGGGGGCCGCCCGCTCCCGAAAGCCCACCACCACGGTGCCCTTCTTACGCACGAACTTCGCGCCGAGGCGTGCGCGGCGTCGATAACCCCAGTGAGGCCCTTCGAGGGGGCTCAGCCAGCGGGCGGGCGTCACCCGGGCCACGCGCGCGAGCGCATCACGCAGCTCGCTCTCCTTCGCCGCCAGCTGCGCCGCAGGCGAGAGATGCTGCAGCACGCAGCCGCCACACACCCCGAAGTGCGGGCAGCGCGGCACGACGCGCGCGGGGGAGGCCTGCAGCACTTCGATGAGCTCGGCGTCATCGTGCTGGCGGTGCCGCCGGGTGCGACGGAAGCGGATGCGCTCACCGGGCAGCGCCCCGGCGACAAAGGCCGTCTTGCCGCCATGCACTACTCCCTCGCCTTCGCGCGTGAGCCCCTCGACCTGCGCCTCCTCCGGCGCCCCGACCGCGCGCGCGCGGCGTTCAGCTAGCTTCGGCCCGCTCAAGCGCCCCCGTCCTGCCAGGCGCGCAGGAACTCGGCGAAGTGCGGCTCCTTCGAGGCGGCGAGGCACCCGCGCACCCGCGCGAGCTCCTCCTCGTGCCGCGGAGAAGAGAGTTGACCGCGCAGGAGTTGGAAGCGCAGATAGATCAGCCAGGTATTGAGGACGTCGGTCTCGCAGTAGCGGCGGATACTGGCGAGGTCGCCCGCCTGCCAGGCATCCCACACCTGGCTGCCGTCGAAGCCGAGCTTGCCGGGGAGCCGCAGCAGGCACGCGATGTTCGCGAGCGAAACGCGGTTGCGATGATGAAAGCCCGAGAGCACATCCATCAGGTCGGTGTGCCGCCAGTGGTAGCGATTGAGGTAGTTGTTGAAGCGGAACTCATCATCGCCGTCACCCATCTCCCAGAAGCGCCTTGCCTGAATGCCCGCAAGCAGGGCGCGGTAGGTGAGCACCGGCAGATCGAACCCCGAGCCGTTCCAGGACACCAGGTTCGGCGAGCGGCTCTCGATGCCGTTGAAGAAGCGCTGGATCAGCTCGCCTTCCGAGCTCGTGAGATCGCCGAGACTCCACACCTTGAAGGTGTCCTCGCTGCGCAGTGCACAGGAGATCGCCACGACGCGCTGCTGCTCGGGCGGCAGGAAGTCGCCGCCGGTGTGCTGGCGGCGGAGCGCAAACATCGCCTTGGCGATCTGCCCGTCGGCCAGCCCCTCGAGCCCGTAGAGGCGGCGTCCGAGCGCGACATCGGGTACCGTCTCGATGTCGAACACGAGTGTGTTCATGAGGCCTTCATCAGCACCGCGACCGCCACCACCAGGCCGCGCTCGTCGCTGAGGGTCACGTGCGCATCGCCGACGCCGAGCCCGCGTCGTACCCGCTCGCCGCGCTCGGAAAACACGACCTCGGGCTTGCCCCAGGCGTTCTGCACCACGCCCACGTCGCGGATCCACACGCCGTGCGCGAAACCGGTGCCCATGGCCTTGACGATCGCTTCCTTGGCGGCGAAGCGCATGGCCAGGAAGCGCTCGGGACGCGCGGTGCGCGCGAGCTGCGCGTGCTCCTCGGGCATCAGCAGGTGCTCGATGAAGCGCGTGCCGAAACGCTCGAGCGTTTGGGCGATGCGCGAGCTCTCGAGTACGTCGACACCGATGCCGAAGATCACGTGCGCGCCTCCCGCATGAGCGCCTGCATCTCCCGCACGGCAGCCGGCAAGCCGACGAACAGCGCGTGCGCGACGAGCGCATGACCGATGTTGAGCTCCACGATCTCGCGCACCGCGGCCACCGGCTGCACATTGTGGTAGTTCAGCCCGTGGCCGGCGTGCACTTCCAGCCCGAGGCTCGTGGCCATGCGCGCCGCCGAGCGCAGTCGCTCGAGCTCGGTCGCCGCCGCCGCACCGCGCGCCTCGGCGTACGCCCCGGTGTGCAGCTCCACCACCGGAACCCCCGCGGCGCGTGCGGCTTCGATCTGCCGCCGCTCGGGATCGATGAACAAAGCCACCCGCACCCCAGCCGCGGTGAGGCGCGCAGCCGCCTCGGCGACGCGCGTGGACTGCGCCGCGACGTCGAGTCCACCTTCGGTCGTGATCTCGAGCCGCCGTTCAGGCACCAGGCAGCAGTCCGCCGGACGCACCGCGGCGGCGATGGCCAGCATTTCATCGGTGACCGCGAGCTCCAAATTCATGCGCGTCTGCAGCAGGCCGCGGAGGGCGAGCACGTCTTGGTCCTGGATGTGCCGGCGGTCCTCGCGCAGGTGCAGCGTGATGCTGTCGGCGCCGGCCTGCTCGGCGGCGAGCGCGGCATACACCGGATCGGGGTAGCGCGCACGCCGCGCCTGGCGCAGCGTCGCCACGTGATCGATGTTGACACCGAGATGGATGGCGGCGCTCATGGAGATGTCCCGCGTTTCATTGCTTTCGCCACCAGCCGCGTTGCGAGCGGTCGTCCCTCGAGGCAGGCGCCGAGCGCTGCCGTGAGTACGCGCCGCGCGTCCTCGAGCTCGCGCTCGCCATGCAGCGTCTCGCGCGCGAGGCTGAGGAGCGAACGGCCGCACAGCGCCCGGGCGGCGCCGCCGTGCGCCGGCAGGAGTCCCACGCCCGGATGAAAGTCATAGTAGGCATCGGGCGCGAGCGGCAGGCCGGAGCGCGCCTCGGTGGCGAGATCCAGCCCATAACCGAGCACCTCCAGCAGGCGCTTCTCAAACACGCGGAGTGCCGGCTCGAGCGGCGCGCCGCTGCGCAGCTGCTCGAGGGTACGGTGGTAGTGGTCGAAGAGCTCCGGCAGCGCGTCATGGCGCGTCGTGAGCTTCAGCAGCAGCTCATTCAGGTAGAACGCTGCGAGCAGACGCTCCGGCGGCAGCACTGCGGTGGCTGCCGCGCGCTCGGCGCCGGTGAGCTGCGGTGCCTCACCGCGTCCGCTCCATGACAGCAGCAGCAGCTGGAACGGTTGCAGCACCGCGGCGAGTTTGGCGTAGGGACCCCGCACGCCGCGCGCAAACAGCGTGAGACGGCCGTGTTCGCGCGTCAGCACCTCGAGGATGCGGCCGGTGTCGCGCCACGGCCGGTGGTGCAGCAGGTACCCGGGGGTGAGCGCGACGCCGCGGGTGCTGCGCGTCATTCGACCCCCAGCTCGCGCAACGCACGCGCGTTGTCCGCCCAGTTCTCGCGCACCTTGACCCACAGGTTCAGATGCAGTCGCCGGCCGAGCATCTCATTCAGCGCCAGGCGTGCGGCGCGGCCGACGCGCTTGAGCCGCTCGCCGCGCGCGCCGATCACGATCGGCTTCTGTCCGTCGCGGTCGACCCAGATCGCCGCGTCCACGGTGAGCACACCCTCCTCCTCCGTCAGTCGTTCCACTTCCACCGCAATGCCGTAGGGCACCTCCTGGTTGAGCTCGAGCGTGAGTTTCTCACGAATGGTCTCGGCGATCCGGAAGCTCACGCCCCGGTCGGTCAGCTCGCCCTGCGGAAAGAGCGCCGGCCCGCGCGGCAGGTGCGCGGCGATGGTGTCGCGCAGGTCCGCGATGTTGTCCGCGCGCAGCGCCGAGACCGGCACGATCGCGAGAAAGGAATGCCGCGCCCCGAGTTCCGCCAGGTACGGCAGCACGCGCTCGCGCGGACGCACGCGGTCGATCTTGTTCACGGCCGCGATGGCGGGTCTCCCCGCACGCACGATGCGCTCGAGCGCCAGCTCGTCCTCCGAGGTCCAGCGCAGCGCCTCCACCACCAGCACCACGAGGTCGGCATCCTCGAGGGCCGCGGTCGCGGTGCGGTTCATGGCCTTGTTGAGAGCGCGCGCCGCCTTCACGTGCAGCCCCGGGGTGTCGACGAATGCGATCTGCGTCTGCGGCAGCGTCACGACGCCGAGGATACGATGGCGTGTGGTCTGGGGACGCGGGGTGACGATGCTCAGCTTCTCACCGACCAGCGCGTTCAGCAGCGTCGATTTGCCGACGTTGGGTCGGCCCACCAGCGCGGCAAAGCCACTGCGAAACTCACTGGATGCTGGAGCGGTCACTTATGGTCGATCCGGTGCGCGCTGCGCTGCGATCGCATCGAGCATGCGGGCGGCCGCCTGCTGCTCGGCGCGGCGGCGGCTCGAGCCGCAACCCTCGACGCGCAGCGCCAGACCGGGCACCTCGCAGCTCACCCTGAAAATCTGCGCGTGGTCCTCGCCTTCGATGCCGAGGATCACGTAGCGCGGCAGGGTAACACTGCGCGACTGCAGGTACTCCTGCAAGCGCGTCTTGGCGTCCTTGAGCGACTCGGGGTCCGGGAGCGCCGCGATGCGCCCGGCGAACAGTCGCGTCACGAGCGGCTCCACGGCCGCGAGTCCGCCGTCCAGGAACACCGCCCCGCACAGGGCTTCGAGCGCATCCGCGACGATCGACTGACGGCGAAAGCCGCCGCTGCGCAGCTCGCCTGAGCCGAGCTGCAGCGTCTCGCCGAGGCCGAGGGAGAATGCGATCTCGGCGAGCGGCTCACGGCTCACGAGCTGCGCGCGCAGGCGGCTCAGCTCCCCCTCCGTCGCCCGGGGAAAGGCGTCGTACAGACGGTGTGCAATGAGCAGATTCAGCACCGCATCGCCGAGGAACTCGAGCCGCTCGTTGTTCGCCCCCGCGGCGCTGCGATGGGTGAGCGCCGCTCGAAACAGCGCGAGGTCGCGCGGCTCGTAGCCCAGCCGCTCGCGCACCCATGCCGCAGGCCAGCCGGCAGCGGTCATGTGGGTGCGCTAGCGGGACCCCCGCGAAATTTCGCGTCTTGCTGATTGACGGGCGCTCATCGGGCGTGGCAAGCGAAATTTCCCGGGGTCCCCAAGAAATCGCACGTCTCGCTCACCGGTGTTCGCTCGCCGAGCATGACAAGGGCAATTTCTTGGGGTGGTTTTTTGCGGGGTGCTTCAGTCGACGCCTCCGCCACCGCCGACCTTGACTTTCTTGTCGAAGGTGACGTGCAGCGACAGATTGGCGAACAGGGGGGCGTCATCGTCGTACTGCGACTCGACCACCCAGGACCCACCATCCTTGGTGATCTTCATATCCCTGGTCGTCGGGTAGTCGACCATGTCGATCTCGAAATGCTTGTCGATGGTCGCGCGGATCGTCTGCGGCGATGCGCCACTGGCCTTCATCTCGCTGACGGTCCCTTCCATGGCCCTGACGACTTTCATGTAGTTCAGATAGACCGGCGCCAGGCGGATCCCGGCGTAAATCACGATCGCCAGCGGCGTCAGCAGGAACAGCCAGCCGATTGCCGTGACACCCAGTTGCCTGTTTCGCATCGAATCAACCCCCGGACAGCCTCACTGGATGGCGGAGCCGATGCGGGTCCAAATCGGGCCGCCGGACCGCCCCCGGGTGCCAATTTAACCAGATTCGGGTCATCAACCCCCGGACGTGCGTCACTGGATGGCGGAGCCGATGCGGCTCCACATGGGGCCTCCGGAGCGTCCCAGGTCCCAATTGAACCAGATCCGGGTCGCCTTGCCGACCAGATTCTCCTCCGGGACGTAACCCCAGGAGCGGCCGTCATCGCTGTTGTCGCGATTGTCACCCATCATGAGATAGTGCCCCGGCGGCACGTCACCGGAGAACGGCGGCATGCGAGCGCTGCCAGGCGCGTCCTCATCCCCGCAAACGTAACCGCGCACGCCGCTGCGCTTGCAGCTGGTTAGCACCGGTTGGCGATCGAGCGCCACCGGACAGAAGATCGCCTCGTGCTCGTGCCGCCCGAGCCGTTCGCGGGCGATCGACATGTTGACGTAGCAGCCGTCGTTGAAGCGCGCGCGGCCGACGATGAACGGCACCTCCTTGCCGTTGATGAAGATGAGATTGTCGTGCACCTCGACGTGATCGCCCGGCAAGCCCACCAGGCGCTTGATGAAGTTGGTGGAGGGATCGCGTGGGTAGCGGAACACCACCACATCGCCGCGCTGCGGCTCACCGATGTTCACGAACTTGCGGTTGATGACCGGCAGGCGCAGCCCGTAGGCGTACTTGTTGACGATGATGAAGTCACCATCGAGCAGCGTCGGCATCATGGAATCGGAAGGAATCCGGAAGGGCTCGAAGACGAACGAGCGCAGCAGCAGCACGACCAGCGCGACCGGGAAGAAGCTGCGTGCGTAGTCGACCGTGCCCGGCTCGGGGATCTGCGCCGGATCCTTGCCGGCAGCGCGCGCCGCGGCGGCCCGCCGCGGACGCAGCAGCCAATGGTCCACGGCCCACACGGCGCCCGTGAGCACGGTGATGGCGAGCAGCACGGCGCTGAAATCCAGCCGCTCGGCGACCAGGAGGCGCAGCACCGCGGCGGCGATCAGCACCGGCAGTGCGCTGTAGAGAAAGGTCATCAGCGGCGAATCGTGTGGTGGCGCCGCTGCGGCGATCAGCCGCCGCGGTCGCAGGAACCAGTCGTCGACGATGCACACCAGGCCTACCGGCAGTGCCAGCCAGGAGAGCAGAACGATGACCGAAACCAGGGACTGTGGCATTGGGGAACCTTAGTGTTTGCGTCCGACCTGCAGCACGGCGAGGAATGCCTCCTGCGGGATCTCGACGTGCCCGAGCTGTTTCATGCGCTTCTTGCCTTCCTTCTGCTTCTCGAGGAGCTTGCGCTTGCGGCTGACGTCGCCGCCGTAACATTTCGCGAGCACGTTCTTGCGCAGCGCCTTCACTGTGGCGCGCGCGATTACCGCGCTGCCGATCGCGGCCTGCACCGCCACCTCGAACATCTGCCGCGGGATCAGCTCCTGCATCTTGTCCACCAGCTCGCGGCCGCGCGGGTAGGCGCTGTCGCGGTGGACGATGATCGAGAGCGCATCGACCTTGTCACCGTTGATGAGGATGTCGAGCTTCACCAGCGGTGCCGCCGCGAAGTGGCTGAACTCGTAGTCGAAGGAGGCATAGCCGCGGCTCACCGACTTCAGGCGGTCGAAGAAATCCAGCACCAC
>Ga0306920_100004767_pt1 | contig 17424 bp, 11 predicted proteins | sample flu12Cox44000170_FD_204666 | JGI IMG/M metagenome (GOLD analysis project Ga0306920, IMG submission 204666) | Lab enrichment of tropical soil microbial communities from Luquillo Experimental Forest, Puerto Rico - flux4day.12C.oxic.44.000.170 (v2)... | ecosystem: Environmental > Terrestrial >... | reverse complement strand
CAGTGATGACCTCCCCAATCAGACCCTCGTGGATTTGCTGGACAGCCTGTTCGAGGGGAAGGTAATGCCGGCTCATCAAGCCGCCGGCCACCTTCAGGTTCTTCCGGGCAGCAGCCTGTCCCGTCGCCAGCACGCTCCGAATGCCCGGGGCATCCACAGCGAAGGATTTTTCCATGAAGACGTTCACTCCCTTCGCCGCGGCATAAGCAAAGTGAATCGGGCGAAACGCGGGCGGAGTGGTTAACAATACGACGTCGCCCTGATTCAGCGAATCGATTGCTTTCTTAAAACCGTCAAGGCCGATGAACTGGCGTTCCGGCGGCACGTTGATCTGCGGCTCGTGTCCCGGCCTCAGGTTCGCCAGGCTCGACTGGAGACGTTTTTCAAAGACATCGGCCATCGCCCATAGCTGGGTAGGGCCTTGGGTGGACAGAGCCTGGGAGGCAGCACCGGTGCCGCGTCCACCGCAACCGACAAGGGCGATCTTGATGGTGTTGTTTTCCGCGGCGTAGCCGGGTCGGGCCATCGCGCCGCTTAAAGCGACGCTGGCCGCGACCACACCGGAGGTTTTCAAAAACTCACGACGAGTTGTTCCAAAAGAAGCGGACGATTTCGAAGAGTTCATGTTTAGAGTTATCGGAATTTCGTTCTGAGTGAGAATGGCTCGACACTGCTGGATCATCATCTGCCCCGGAGTGGCGCTTGGCAAGGTTCTTCCAGGCTGGATTCGCGACGCTTGAGGCACACGGTCAAACTGGTCAGCGTCACCGATGGCAAAGATGTTGTCGGCGGGCCAGTATCCGTTTTCCACCAGCAGCGGAACCGTGGGCCTGTTTCAATACACTCCCCTTGCCAATCCAGTTGTGCTCTCACCCGGAAAGGCCTGTTACTGGCCATACCTTTGGTCCGCTCGATTTCAAATTTACCTATCAAACGGATCCGTAATCGTCGCCCAGCAGGTCATTTCGCCACGGTTCCCGGACGTGGGTAAAACCCACGCCAGACGCTTCTAACCTTCCAGGGTCTTGTCTACCCTCCGTCGAACCGGGAGATCGCTGAGACGCATTTGACAACTCGTTTGGCTTAGGTCATGCATATACACGATACTTGGACTTGACCACTCTCATCAACGACTGCGCATGCCTAAAGGTTCGAACCGCGGCCCGCGCGGTGACCAAATTTTATGACAACGCCTTTCGTCCCCTAGGCCTGCGCGCCACCCAACTTTCGGTTCTCCTGGCGGTGGCGTTCAGCCGGGCGGTCTCCATCGCCTCGCTGTCACGTATGTTGGGCATGGATCGATCGACGTTGACACGCAACTTAAGGCCGCTGGAGGAGAAAGGCCTTGTCGCGCTGGGCCCTGAAGGTCATCACCGGAGCCGAACGTTGAGCATCACTTCCAAGGGAGATCAGCTTGTTCGCAAAGCAGTGCCCCTTTGGGAAAAAACTCAGCAGAAACTTCGGGAACAATTGAGGAAGCCGCATTGGACAAATTTTCATGCCGAGTTGGACCACCTGATAAATTCAGCCGAAACGCTTTAACCAGGAAACCTCACACTTATCACTGGAAATGGAATCAATTATTTTTTACCTGATATCGTGCATATACACCTAATGATTTTGGCTGGGTGAAATGAGTCACCCGCCGGAAATGCAGTTAAACCAAAAATAAATGACCGAGTCCTATGAAATACTTCATCGACACACATGACAAAACCAAGGGGAGCTTCCCTGTTAATGAATTGACCGAAGAACAGTTTCTGGCGCAATTCGACGAATTGGAAAAGGTCGCGCCGCAGTTCGACGCGTTTGCTCATGCGGCGCACATCAACCTCAAGGAAGGAAAAGCGTTCTGCTTTATGTGCGGGCCGGATGAGGAATCCATTCGCAAAGCGCATGAAGCCATTCACCTTCCTTACGATTCCATCACCGAGGTCAAACGCGTAACCGGTGCAGATATGCGCCTGAACGCCGACTAGAGCCACTACGACTCATTAGGCAAGCGCTCCGAGACGCAGGCCATCAAGGATGACTCGCCGGTCGGTTGCAATAGCTATCGTCCGCACGCGATGGGATTTCGTCCTCCACCCCAAGGTTGTCGCGCCGCGGCTACCTTGGGACCACGGCGCGATAGCCAGTCGTTGGGATCACATCTGGATCACATCTCGAGTCACATCCAGAATGAAGGGTCCCATCTCAAACAATTAATTGTTTTGATCCGACCCGAATGGCCCTTTTCTCTCTTCATTCGGGTGCCGCATCTGTCCGCTGTTCGCTTCGGAGATGCTCTCGACTTCACCCCGATCCTTCTTATGGCCTGTCGAAACGTCGCCGAAATCGGGCGCGGTCAAGGAAATGATCGGCTCCTCAAGGGCACCTGGAAGCTCCGAGGTCGAAAACTTGAAGTCGACGGGCCCATAAGCCTGGCCCGCGCCGCCGTTCAGATGCCATTGTCCGGCGCCAAAACCCCAGGCCCCCGTAGTTTCGGTCGCGACCGAGGCCGTTGTGATAATGGTGTCGTCGTAAAACCACGAATCGCCACCCGAGGTCTCCTGGCTCACAACAAAATACGTTGTCCCCGCCGATAACAGGACCGGACTGCTCAAGTTTGCGTAGCGGTATTGGCCCGCGGTGCCGCCGCTCATTGCGATCGAAACAATGCCTCCCGGCACGTCGGTCCCGTCGCTGGCTTTCACCAGCTTGACGATGTGCGTGCCGGTGTTTCCCCCGGCCATCATTCGACCCAGCGCAGTCACGGTGATCGGGCTGGACCCCACCACGATTTGCATGCCGGCAAACCCGCTGAAGTCATTGTGTAATGTTCCCAATCTTTGGCTGGTCACATACGAACCTCCCTGGGAGGCTTGAGGAACGTACCTGAAATCGACGGGGCCATACGCCTGGCCCGCGCCGCCGTTCAGATGCCATTGTCCGGCGCCGAAGCCCCAGGTTCCGGCAGTTTCGGCCGCGACCGAGGTCGTTGTGATAATGGTGTCGTCGTAAAACCACGAATCGCCACCCGAGGTCTCCTGGCTCACAAGAAAATACGTTGTCCCCGCCGTTAGCACGACAGGGCTGCTCAAGTTCGCGTAGCGGTATTGGCCGGCCGTGCCGCCGGTCATTGAAATTGATACTGTCCCTCCCGGCACGTCGGTCCCGTCACTGGCTTTAACCAGCTTGACGGTGTGCGTGCCGGTGTTTCCGCCAGCCATCATTCGACCCAGCGCAGTCACGGTAACGGGGCTGGACCCCACTACGATTTGCATCCCGGCGAACCCGCTGAAGTCATTGTGTAACGTTCCCAGAGTCTGAGAAGTCACAAATCCTGTGTCTGCTGGTGGCGGAGCCGGGGTGTTAGTGACGGATTTGAAATCAACCGGGCCGTAAGCCTGGCCAGGGCCGCCGTTCAAATGCCACTGACCGGCGCCGAAGCCCCAGGCGGCGGCAGTTTCGGACGCAACTGAAGTGGTCTGAATCATGGTGTCATCGTAGTACCACGTGTCACCGCCGGAAGTTTCCTGGCTCACAAGGAAATATGTTGTGCCCGCGTCCAAAACCACGGGCGCGCTCAAGGTTGCATATTGGTACTGGCCTACGGTGCCGCCGTTCATCGAAACGGCGACCGAGCCGCCCGACAGATCGGTGCCATCACTGGCGCGCACCAACTTCACGGTATGCGTGCCGGAGTTGCCGCTGGCCGTCATTCGACCTAGCGCAGTGACGGTGATAGGGCTGGAGCCCACCACAATTTGCATTCCAGCGAACCCGGTGAAGTCATTGTGCAGTGTGCCAAGAGTTTGGCTGGTGACAAATCCGGCCTGGGTAGGTGGCGGTGCAACGACTGGCTGAAAATCATAGCCAAGTGCGTCGAGGGCGGTTAATTCCACGCCGAGGTTTGGCGCGGCGCCGGGCGTGCCAAAGGCGTCCTGGACCCTGGGCGTATGGGCAGAGATGCTGAACCAGTCGGAAAAATCACCGCGCGAATCCTGGTTGAATTGGACAAGGCGCGTCGCACCATCCAATGAAAAGAAAGAAAAAGCAGAACTCGACGTGTTGAGACTCCGATTGCCGTTTTGATCGTAACGATAAAGATCCAGGCCCCCAACTGGGCCGGTGGGAGCGGCCGCGCCATTGGCCAGCCCGTTCAGCGCCGACCCAAATCCAAGAACTTCATCCATTTCGTGCATGGCTGCCGAGATCAGGTCGTATTTGGAAGGATCAGTAGCGTTGCGCGTGAGATTCATGATCGAAGTATTCAGCCAGATGAAGCCATCTACCGCAGTATTTGCGTTAAACCCAAGCGCTCGCAAGTTAGCCGCGGTGAGCGTTACGCCGGCATTATTATTCACGGGGTTATTTGGGCCGGTGGGCAAATGAGCCAGGGCAGTGGTTTTGGCGGAAGTTGGCGCCGCCCCCGCCAGCGCTGAACGGAAGGAACTATAGGAAATCGTTCCAATGAAACTGGAGCTGGCAGCCAACCCGCTCGTGGTTTCCAGGAAAGTAATGTTTACCGTGATGGGATCGCCCAGAACGGCTTGATACGACTGAATAGCCGAACGAATACTAGCCTCAATGGTTGCCGCGTTTGGGTCACTGGTGATGGTGCTGTCAAAGGTTGGGTTGATGACAATGTTTCCATAAGCGGCCAGTCCTGCAAATAGCGACAAAGCCAGCGGGAAGCTGAAGTATTTTGAGATTGCGAATTGCCTGAGTTGCAGGCGCGGGCGTTGTATCGAGCACATTAACTATATTCCTTTACTAGTGAACTTTTTGGATTCCAGCGGGGAGCCAAGCCAGAGGCTTAGAAAGGCGCTTCGACAGGAGACCAAAACCTTTTGATTCCAGCGCAGGTCAACCACGCGCAAGAGCGCAATGCGTGCTGAATCAAACCTTGTTTATTTTTTCTCAAATTGTGTGACTGTTCGTTTCTGCGGTGATGTGACGAATGAGCTACAGGTTTGGTTCCCGCCAGCAGTTAGCTTCGAGGGCTAAACGGAGAAACATTGAGGTCACCCACATGCTGGTGGGACTCGAAAGCCAAGTCTCCCTCCCCGACCAGCTGAGTACATGCGGGCGCGCAAAAGCATCAGTTATCAGTAAATGATTCGCTGGCCCTGACCGGAACTTCAAGTCATGTACCAGCCGCCGTTGATACTGATGGTCTGGCCAGTGATGTAGCCGTTGCTGGCCAGCATCACAACTACGTCGGCGACTTCATCCACCGTGCCGAACCGGCCAACCGGAACGAGGTCAGGCCGGGCCTTCGGGTTGCTGGTAATCATCTCGGTTTCGACCATTGCCGGGGCAATCGCGTTCACTGTGATGCTTTCCTTGGCCAGGAGCGCCGCAAACGAGTGGGTCAGCCCGATGGCTCCGGCCTTGGAGGCGGCGTAGTGCGGCCCGATGACGCCGCCCAGTTGCGCCGCCACCGAGGAAAGATTGATTATCCTACCCCATTTGCGTTGGCGCATTCCCGGGAGAACCGCTTGCGTGACGAGGAACATCGACTTGAGATTGACGGTCAAAATGTCGTCCCAGTCCTGTTCCGTGATTTCGATTAGGGGCTGGGGCCGACTGATGCCAGCGTTGTTCACCAGAATGTTGATGTGGCCCAACTCCTTTTGCACCCTCTCGACCAGGCGGGCGACCTCCGAAGCTTTTGAGACATCGGCCTTGACCGCCACAGCGCGACAGCCAATGCCTTCGACCTCTGAACAGACGGCCTGCGCTTCGGCCTCCCGGTGGATGAAGTTCACAGCCACATCTGCTCCGGCTTTGGCGAGCGCAACAACAGCCGCCCGACCGATGCCACTGTTACCGCCGGTCACAAGGGCGATTCTGCCTTTCAAACCGTTGTTCATACCGTTCCTTTCGATAGCGAAGTTGAACGCGGCCGTTTCAGCTATGCGAACGCGTTCGCACTGGCCTTGGTTTCACTAGAGGCAGCATTGGGGTCGCGTCTATCGCGTCTCAACAATTACAATTGACAAGGTTCAGCGAGCTTCTGATCTCCGTGTTCTCCCCTCCTGTTTAAAAAACGAATCAACGCGCCGCTAGTGCCATCTTACCGGTTTTTGCCAGCGAAACATTAAGCGTCACTCTCTCGGCGCAACATTCAGGATCGATGGCTGGTGCGGCTTCAGAATTCAATTTCTCGGCGCGTTTTAGTCGACGAGAGGCTATCGTCGCATTCGCTGACCCAGGGGTTGGCCAGGCGAGTGCTCATTGGTTCTTGGCTCCGCCGTCAGGAACACTCGACTCGAGCCCAGTCATAGTTAAAAGCGGGAGGACAGTAAAATGGCCCTTATCGTCATACACGATGACGTATACACCCCTCGGGGGAATGGAGATGTAGTCCCGATGAGGCACCAGATATTCCTTGCCGTCAGCCATGCGCAAGGTGAACGGAACCCCCGTGGCCGCCGCAGACTCAACTTGCTCTCTAGTCACACAAACATACTTGCGTACAGGTGCCACGTCGGCAAGCGCATTGCCATTCCGGGACGCTGAGGGGACATTGGCAAAATTTACGGACCTCAAAAGAGGAAGCATTTGTAACCAACATTACTGTAGATCCGGCTTCGTTTGCCAAATGCTTTGGAGCAACCAAATACCATCCAAAAAGATTAGAGCGCTTGCGCGGCTATGGCCTGCCCTATAAAGTGCACGCCACGCCCACGGGACAAAGAACTTTTAAGAGCGACGTGCAGCCCTACAGAATTGAACACAGGGCGCGGAGGAATTTCAAACAGCTCCTGTTGGTGACTTTGCTGGTCGGCAGCCTGGAGCCGGCCGCGTTGGGTGGAAAAGCGGACCACGTGGTGATCGTGGTCTGGGACGGCCTGAGGCCGGATTACGTGAGTGCTCAGTACACACCCAATCTTAACCAACTGGCTAGGCAAGGCACGTTTTTCAAGCAGCATCACAGCAGCTATGTCACCTCGACGGAAGTCAACGGAACAGCACTGGGGACTGGGACGTATCCCGACCACAGCGGGATTGTGGCCAACGTGGAATACCGTCCGGAACTCAACTGGCTGAGCACCTACGGGACTGAGAGCCTCGACGCGATCCGTCGCGGGGACCTCCTTACGGAAGGCCATTACGTTGGAGCCTCTACCATGGCGGAGATTTTGCAGCAGGCGGGTATTCCTACGATTACCGCCGGTGCCAAGCCGGTGGTTCTGCTCCAGGACCGCCAGTCCAAAAAATTGTTACCCGCCCAGAAAGATTCAGTAACGCTGTTCCGCGGACAGGCTTTACCGCGGTCGGTTTTAGGGTCACTGGAAGCCAACCCGGAAATCGGGCCATTTCCAAAAGACCGCCCGACTCCTGACACATCGCAGGGGCGGGTGTTGAGTTGGGCCCGAAAGGGCCGAGACAAATTGCTCTCGTGGCTTAACGGCAAGCCTAAGACGCCGCCGATGGCTCGTTTGGTGGATGCGTGGACCACAAAGGCACTGGTGCGAGGCCTGTGGAAGGGTGGCGTGCCGAAATACACGCTGCTCTGGTTGAGCGAACCGGACGCGTCGCAGCACGAGAGCGGAGTGGGGTCGGAAAACGCGGAAACGGGCTTGGAACAATCCGATAAGAACCTGGGTCTGTTGATCCGGGCGCTCAAAGACAAAGGAGTTTTCCAAAACACAGACCTGATCGTGGTGTCGGACCATGGGTTTTCAACTGTCGATCGCGGGCCGGATGTCACTGCGTCTTTGAAGCGGGCCAATTTTGCTGCCAACAAGCAATTCGAGAATCCGGACGCGGGCGACGTGATGGTGGTGAGCCTGGGCGGTAGCACAGGGTTTTATGTTTTCGATCATGACGAGCAGACGGTTCGGAGACTGGTTGAGTATTTGCAGGGGACAGATTATGCCGGCGTCATTTTCTCGTCTGTGGCGGTGGAAGGCACTTTTGCGTTGTCGCAGGTGCACGTGGATGCGCGCGCCGGGGCGCCGGATGTGCTGGTATCGATGCGGTGGAGCTCAGACCGCAATGACTGGGGCGCGCCCGGTATGGTCACGGCGGCGGATGGCAAACGCGGACGCGGCACGCACGCGTCGTTAAGCCGCTTTGACCTCCACAATACGTTGATTGCCGCCGGGCCGGACTTCAAGCAAGGCTACACGAGCGAGGTCCCAAGCGGAAACGTAGATGTGGCGCCCACGGTCCTGGCGATCCTGGGAGTTGCGCCATCCACCCCGATGGATGGCCGGGTGCTCAGTGAAGCGATGGTGGGAACCACCAACGCCCCGGCCAAACCGGAGAGCCTGACTCTGGAGGCGTCCCGGGATTTAGGTTTTCGCCACTGGCATCAGTACCTGAAACTCAGTCGAGTCGGTTCGGTAGTGTATTACGATGAAGGAAACGGGGAGAGCCGTTTGAAATGATGCCGTTCTGGACAATAAGTGCAAACGCTTCCCGCAAGCGAGCGATTTGGGTCGCGCTCGCTGCGTTGGTGGCCCTGATGCTTGTGCTGGGATGTTTTTATCGGCGTTTTCTTTTGTCCGGCCTGGACCTGGTCGCCGAGGCCACGGGAGGCCGGATGAGCGCCGCCCTATGCCTGCTGCTTGGTTTATTAGCCCTGGTGTGGTTGTTCGTGTGGTTGTTGTTCCCTCTATTCGTCTATCTCGGCATGAGAGATCTGAGGCGACGCGCGGTGGAATTGGACCGAACGATGAAGCTGTGCGCCCAACACCTGGCGCGAATCGCCGCCGGGACGCCTGTGGCAGAACGCGAGGATACGCCCGCACAACAGCGAGGGCCAGAAAACGAATCGCCAAAACACTAGCCAGGTGTTTGTGGGGGCTGGGGTCAGTCCGACATGGTCGGACATTCAATCACCTTCACGAGGTGCTCTCAACAGTATGGCGGATAAGTTTGCCAACTGGGTTGGAACAACCCACAGGTGGCTTATGCGATTATGCGGGACAAACCCCGCATGGCGCTGAACGGCGCAAGGCGTTTTGAGGACGATGAAATCGCGAAGCCGGTGGGGAATCGTTCCTTGACATTCCCCGAGTGTTGGGTTCATCCTCACAGCAGTTACCCCCAACGGACCAGCGTTTCTCTCATATGCATGCCCCGACGAAACGTAACCCCTCCCGCCCGTTATGAAAACCAACCTCACCCTCTTCGTCGCTCGCCTGGTCTTCACGGTGATGCTGGGCATGCGGACCTCCCTCTCGCTGGCCGCCGTGACAGAAGATTCGACCCGTGCCGCTGCGGCCCTAAGCGCCATCCCTTGGTCGCAGATCGGTGCCAAGACCGGGGCCGATTACAAGGGAAAAGGCCTGGCAGTGGCGGCGACCCAATCCGGCGCGCGGTTGCGCTGCGTTTTTCAACGGCTCGAAGGCGAAGCTACGCCCGAAGGTTTGTGGCTGACCTCCAGCACTACAACGACGACGGATCGTTTCCGCGTGATGGTAACAGAGATAGGGCGCGTCGCTCCGTGCCCACCGGCGCTTCTTGGCAACCGTTGCGACCAGGAAACCGCGAACGACGCACACGGAGGGATGCGCCCTGCCACGCGATTGCAGGCGAACGGTAGCGTGCAAGTTGCGGAAAAACTTGTGCGCTTCATCCGGCCCGGTGTGATCGAGGAATACTCCGTGAGCATGGACGGCGTGCGGCAGGATTTTATCGTTGAGCGCCGGCCCGCCGGCGCCGGCGAGTTGCGTGTGGAACTGGACGTGAGTGGCGTCCCGCCCTGCGGGATAGAGTCGGCAGCTTTTGGCGCGCAACTGGTATTGCCGAAGTCGGGACGCAAGATCGCCTACAGCCGGTTACGCGCCTCCGACGCTACCGGCAGAGAAATGCCCGTGCGGATGGAGGTAGTGAGCGTCGATCCATGCGCGCCGCGGTCTGTCGCGAATGGTGATAACCTTGAGACGCTCGGCGGCGCACCCGAAGCGACGCGGGCTACCTTGACTGTAGTGGTGGACGACACGGAGGCGGTGTATCCGGTGCGCATTGACCCTACGTTCAGCGATGCCAATTGGATCAGCATGGGAGGTGTTCCCGGCGCGTTAGGCCAGGTAAACGCGGCGGTAGTGGATAGTTCTGACAACCTCTATATTGGCGGCCTCTTCGACATTGCCGGCGATGTCATCGCCCACCGCGTTGCCAAATGGGATGGGAACCGTTGGAGCGCGCTCGGTTCCGGGATGGGGGGTGGCACTGCTGCTTCCGTTGATGCACTGGCGGTGTCGGGCACCAACGTGTATGCGGGCGGCTCTTTCACGACAGCCGGCGGGACCAATGCCAATTACATTGCCATGTGGGACGGGAGCAGCTGGAGTGCACTGGGTTCGGGGATGAACGGTCCCGTGTTTGCGCTGGCGGTGTTGGGCACGGACCTGTATGCGGGAGGCAATTTCTTGATGGCGGACGGTGGCGCGGCCAATTTTATTGCCAAATGGAACGGGAGCAGTTGGGGCGCGCTCGGAACAGGGCTTAACAGCCAAGTGAATGCGCTGGCGGTGTCAGGCGCCAACGTGTATGCGGGGGGCTTTTTCACGATCGTGGGCGGGAGCCCGGCCAATTTTATTGCCAAATGGAACGGGAGCGGTTGGAGCGCGCTAGGCTCGGGAATGAACAGTAACGTGTTAGCACTGGCGGTCTCGGGCACTGATCTGTATGCAGGGGGCTCGTTCACGAAAGCGGGCGGGACCGCGGCCAATTATGTTGCCCGGTGGAACGGGGTCAGCTGGAGCCCGCTGGGCTCGGGGTTTGGGGGCGCTCCTCCCGGCACTAGGACCATTGTGCGCGCGCTGGCGGTGAGGAGCAGCGGCGACCTGTATGCGGGGGGCATTTTTACTACGGCGACGAACAGCCTCGGTGTGGCGGTCACAGTAAATTCCGTTGCCAGATGGGACGGGACCGGTTGGAGCGGGCTCGGTTCGGGGGTGAGCGGATCTCAGACGATTGTGTATGCGCTGGCGCTGACGGGGAGCGACCTCTATGCGGGGGGCGTTTTCACGACAGCGGGAAGCAACGTTGCTAACTACATCGCCAAATGGGACAACAACAGTTGGAGCGCGCTGGGCACGGGGATGAACCTGGGTGTGAGTGCGCTGGCAGTGTCGGACAACGGCGATCTCTATGCGGGGGGCGGGTTCACGGCAGCGGGCGGGACCAATGCCAATCACATCGCCAGGTGGGACGGGAAGAGTTGGAGCGCGCTTGGGTCCGGGATGAATGGCTCTGTGGCCGCGTTGGCGGTGTTGGGCAGCGACCTGTATGTAGGGGGCGTTTTCACCAACCCGGGCGGGATCACCGCCAATTACATCGCCAGATGGGACGGGAATAGTTGGAGCGCACTGGGGTCGGGGATGAACAGTTCCGTGTTTGCGTTGGCAGTGTTGGGTACGGACCTGTATGCGGGGGGCTCCTTCTTGACGGCGGGCGGGAGCAACGCCAATTATATCGCCAAGTGGGACGGGAGCAGTTGGAGCGCACTAGGCTTGGGAATGCGGGGCGTCAATTCTTACGTATATGCGCTGGCAGTGTCGGGCAGCAACCTGTACGCAGGGGGCTTTTTCACGAGCGCGGGCGGAAGCAACGCCAATTACGTTGCCAGATGGGACGGGGACAGTTGGAGCGCACTGGGGTCGGGGATGAACAATGCGGTGCAGGCGCTGGCAGCGTCGGGACCCAATGTTTATGCAGGAGGCTATTTCACGAACGCGGGCGGGAGCGCGGCCAATTACATCGCCCGATGGGACGGGAACAGTTGGAGCGCGCTGGGGTCGGGGATGAACCCTAACGGCATTGTGATGGCGCTGACAATGTCTGGCAGCGACCTCTACGCGGGGGGAGCTTTCACGAACGCGAGCGGGATCAACGCCAATTACATCGCCAAATGGAACGGGAGTGGTTGGAGCGCGTTGGGATCAGGGATGGACAATAACGTTAATGCGCTCGCGGTGTCTGGCAGCGACCTGTATGCGGGGGGTGCTTTCAAGACGGCGGGCGGGAAGGTTTCCGCTTACGCGGCGCGGGCTTACCTTGAGCAGCCCACCCTTTCCATGATTTATTCCGGCGGCGATTTGACCCTTTGCTGGCCGACGTTCTACGACACGGTCGCCTTGCAACAAAACCCGGACGCGGCGAACGCCAACTCTTGGACCAACGCCAACTATCCCCTCACCACAAACGGTGCGATCAAATGCGCCACCGTTCCTTTCGCGTACACCAACCTGTTCTTCCGGTTGATTGGCGATTGAGCCGCGATTTGGGTCGGTTCCACTCAAGCCAGAAGTTGCACCTGAGGATAAGACCGAAGCCGCGAGAACATCGGTTAATCGTTTATTTTCCTAAAGCGACGTTCAAATGCAACGAGCCCGGAGACCGCGATACCCAACAAAAGCAGACTCGAAGCGGTATCCGCTACCGTTTCGATTGGCTGGAAATTATTGTTGAACTGCCATGAAAGAATATCCTGATTCTCAAAGCCTGCGCCGGTTCCAGCCGTGAAACCCACATATGCACTGCTTTGGCCCAGAATGCTTTCCAGGCCACCGGGCACGACATAATCAATTGTGGGAGCACTCGGCCGCGTCGAGGTTTCGGAAAGTCGCACTTGAAGATCGCTTGTTAAACCGTTGTAGTCGACCCACGCATGCCATACCGCTCCATTGTTCATTCGATCAGAAACGTGCGTCAGAGAGGTGTCATTCAGCGCTCCGTTAAAATCCAAAGCGACGTGATTGCCGTCGTTATCAGCGCCTCCATTGTTGTAGGTGTCAAACTCGACCCCCAGGCTATGATTAATACCCGCATAACCGATTCCCCCACCGGCGCCACCCACGTTACTGGCGACGGTTTGCAGTGCGAATACAATTCCGTCAGCCCCGGTACCATCTCCGTCACCAATGCCACCAACATTGGGCATTTTGAATGTAAAGGCGGTGCTGAAAGAGGCTTGGTTCTGAAGAGCAATTTGCGTCGTCGAAAAGGCGCTTCCGCTTTGACTTAGACTTGCCGGGGTTAATTCGAGAACGTTACCGACTTGGGCGGCGCTTCCGTTCAACTGCAGGCCGGCTGTGCTGGAAAAATCAGGGTAGCTAAACGACTGAGCCTGAGCGCACATAGATGCACCGATTGCCACTGACAGAAAACTGGTGAAGCGCAGGCTTTGAACGAACCGAGAATCATCTTTCATAGGAGTTGTTGGAATGATCAAAACAGGTTTTTTGTTTTAGTTCGTAACGGGGGCTACGCCGTACTCAAGCAGCAGATGTACCAGCTCTTTGAAAATTTTAGGCTCGATGACATATTATCTTGGTACTCAGAAATTTGCATAATGCCTCCGAAAACTTTTCTGGGCTTATGAGAAATGAACCTGTAAGGGACTCCGACAAAAACTTGTGTGAAGTGGAAAAAGAATGCGACTCATAACTCTCAACCTACTATGAATCAGATCGTTATCTGGTCGCAGGACGAACTGTAAAATCTGCCAACGGCAAAACGCCTCCCAAGATGCTTGAACAGTTCAGTGAACCTATGACGAGCGGTGGACGATTAAACGTATGCCAGGTGACCGCGACAACGCCTGTCTCTAAATGCCGTGGTTGGAGTTACGGGCTGACCTGCAAAAGCGAATTACTGCAACGCCTGCTGAAATCAATGAAACCGGGGCGCCTCGCCAGCGCCCGATATGCGAGCTTGGTAAGGCAATCATTGACTACGGCGAAGTAAGTTCAAGGCGACCGAATGGAACCGGGCGTCCTGGTCCGGTTGCGCAGCAGCAATAGGCTCGCCTTGCCTTGCAACAGTTGCCCATACCGTGCCTCATGCTCGGTGGGTATCCCCATGGGCACCTGGGCGGCGCCGAGAAGAATGTCCAGATCGCCATCGGCGTCCACGTCACCTACAGCGACTCGCATCCATCGGTTCCAGTATTGATCCTCAATCCCGGCCCGCACTACCGTGCCATCAGCTTGTTGCATGAGCAGCAGAAAGGTCTGTGGAAAGGGAAGTCGCCAGTCGGGATAGAAGGCGACGACGGCGAGGTCGAGACGGCCGTTGCCATCGAAATCGCCGGCCGCGACATCAATCGCGCCGGGCAGCGGCTCGAACAGGACCTCGCGAAATCTCCAGTCGCCCTCGTTTTGCAGGACTCGTACGCCGTGGTTGTTTTTGATCGGCCGGCCTCGGAGTTCCAAATTGTTGCCGGCGGTTTCGATGATGTCCAACCTTCCGTCTCCGTTCCAATCCGCCAGAAGGCAACGGTTGTAGCCCCAGCCCACCGGTCGCTCAACGATCGTGCGCTCCGAGAAACGGCGTCCGCCCTCATTGACGAAGGCGACGATGCGGGGCCGGTTGTTGGCGATGGCCAGCACAATGTCGGGGCGACCGTCACCGTTAAGGTCGGCGATGTCACCCCAGGTGGTGCCTGCTTCTTCCAACAACACCTGTTCCCGCGGTCCGTTCGTGCCGCCCCACCAGATCCCAACCCGGCCAACCGGATAGTCGCCAAAGCCGCACACGAGCAAGTCGTCTGCGCCATCGCCATCAATATCCGCCGTGCGATGCGCGGCGATGCGCGGGTGCGCGTCCACGATGATCCTTTGCGTTCCCTCCTTCATCCTGAAATCCACAATCTGCCCGGCACGTGCGTCGTATCCGAGGTGACCGATGAGCGCAACACGGCAGACCTCTCCCAGTCGCTCGAAAGTCACCGGCTCGGAAGGGACTTCGATCGGCGTCGTGATCCCGCGCTGCAAAACCAGCATTCCGCTGGGGCGGGAGAGCCCGACCACGAGTGCCTGATCCGAAGGGTCAATGGCGACCATGCTGACGACCGAGGCGTCGATCGCAAGCGGCAGCTCGTCGAACAGCTTGGTCGCAGGCGGCGAGTGTGACGGAGGCGGAAGCCGATACTGAAGGGACGACTGCTCCAGGTAGTAATCCTTGATCGCCTGGAACTGCTCGCTCGTGACTACGGGTTGCGGTGGGACGAAGCCTTTGACGACCAGCGCAGGATTAATCGCGATCTCTGCCGGCCGGCCGAGGTAATTTCCCATCCACGCGAGCAAGTAAGGCCATTCCTCGCGTGACAGCTGCGCGGGCGACGGAACTGCGTGACACTGGGCGCAAGCAATCGCGGCCAGTTCCTTGCCGTTCAGAGGCGCGGGCGGTGGAGGCTTGGCTCCACAGCCGGGCAGTCCCAGCACCGCCGCCAAACAAAGTGTTCCCGCAAGCCGCTTCGCGCCTGTGGGGTTTGCGATTTCAGGCGGGGGCAGTGATGGGAAACGGCCGTTTGAAAAGTCCGGCTTCATCGCTATCTGAGGCTCTTCGTGGAAAAACATCCAATCAAGGAAAAAAGCCGGTCGTGCCGCCGACCACCTGACCACGCCGGGTTGTGTGAACTTCGATCCCATTTGCTGGAGCGCCTCTTTTTGACTCGCGTTTTTTGCCCGCTTCAATACAAACGGCATTGCGCTTATGAAAACCCTCCTGGTCATTTCCCTTTCTCTGCTCCTGGCTCCGGCTCTTCAAGCGGAGCTCAAGCTGTCCGCGATCATCAGCGACCACATGGTGCTGCAGCAGAACCTCGCTAATCCCATCTGGGGTTGGGATACCCCAGGCACGCAGGTAACGGTCGCCTTCGCCGGCCAGCAGAAAACCGCGCAAGCCGGGTCTGACGGGAAATGGACGGTAAAGCTTGACCCGGTGCCGGCCAATGCTCAGCCGCAAGTATTGACCATTTCCGGCACGGACAAGAAGGAGATTCAGGACGTGCTCGTGGGCGAGGTTTGGATGTGCTCTGGCCAATCGAACATGGGCTTTACCCTGGCGGGCGATTGGAACGGCGATATCGATGCCGCCGCCTCGCAGCTGCCGAATCTGCGTCTGATCAAAGTCCCGCAGGCCGGCACGCAGGAGCTGCAAAACGATTTCAAAGGCGCCTGGCGCGCTTCCACGGCCGACACCGCCAAAAATTTCAGCGCCGTGGGATTGTACTTTGGGCGCTACCTGCACCTTATTCTCGGAGTGCCAGTTGGGCTCATCGACAACGCGTGGGGCGGTTCGGCTGCGGAAGCTTGGATTCGGCGCGAAACTCTCGAGAAAGATCCCCGCTTCGCAGCGCTCATGGAGCGAACGACGAAACAGGAAGCCCACCTTCAAAGTGACGCCGCCAAAGCAGACTACGAAAAGCAAGTAGCCAAGTGGAAAGAAGACGTCGAGAAGGCCAAGGCTGAACAGAAGCCCGCGCCACGACAACCAGGCTCACCGTTCCAATGGCTGACTGGGAACGCCCGACCCGGAAATATCTTTTGCGGCGTGGTCTATCCGACTCTGGGCTATGGAATGAAAGGGGTCATCTGGTACCAGGGCGAGTCCAATGCTGGACGTGCCTGGGAATACGCCGACCTTTTCCCGCTTCTCATCGAGCAATGGCGTAAGGAATGGAATCAGGGCGACTTCCCGTTTTACTGGGTGCAGCTGGCCGACTTCATGCAGGAGAAACCAGAGCCCGGCGAAAGCGCATGGGCTGAGCTCCGCGAGTCTCAGACAAAAACCATGAAGCTGCCGAAGACCGGACAGGCAGTCATCATTGACCTGGGTGAAGGCAAGGACATTCATCCACGCAACAAGCACGACGTGGCCGCGCGCCTGGTACGTTGGGCACTCGTACAGGATTACGGGTTGAACTTTCCTTACCGAAGCCCGGAATTCAAAAGCATGGAGGTGGCCGGTCCGAAAGCTGTGATTACGTTCGACTGTTTTGGCAGCAGCCTACGGCCTTTCGACCAGGACCAGGTCACCGGGTTCGCGGTATGCGGGGCGGACAAAGTCTGGCATTGGGCCAAAGGCACCGTCCAAGGCAAAGACAAGGTTGAGGTTTCCAGCGACCAGGTTGCCACCCCCGTCGCGATTCGATATGCCTGGGCCGACAACCCGGTCTGCAACCTGTTTAGCAACGACGGTCTTCCGGTCACACCATTCCGGACCGATGATTTCGAGATGACTACCCGTCCGAAAACCGCCAACTCAAAGCCATAGGGCGCAGGGGCTGCCGCAGGCATCCAAGGCCGATAACCATCAGCGCCAGCACTCCCAGCACCACCTGTTGCGCCAGCGGCACGCGCATCACACGGGCATATGAGAACCTTGGTTTTCATCACCGTGATTGCAAATTCGTTGTTGGCTCCGCCAAATTCAAGCTGACGGCCAAAACCTTTCCGCGCCAGCAAATCCTTCAACCACCACTTCGCTACCTGCCGCGCAGCTCTGGTCAGACCGTCCGGGATTTTTTTGAAAGTCCTCATACAAACTCGCCACTCGTAAACGCGATTTCATTCCCACAAAAATCTTCAAATCGCTTGACACCCTATCGAATAGTGAATATGAATATCACTCATAAACCCGTTACAATTCTGGCCACGCAAGCAGATTACGCCCCGCTTGATAAAGCGG
>Ga0306920_100004765_pt1 | contig 17426 bp, 15 predicted proteins | sample flu12Cox44000170_FD_204666 | JGI IMG/M metagenome (GOLD analysis project Ga0306920, IMG submission 204666) | Lab enrichment of tropical soil microbial communities from Luquillo Experimental Forest, Puerto Rico - flux4day.12C.oxic.44.000.170 (v2)... | ecosystem: Environmental > Terrestrial >... | reverse complement strand
ATACTGGCCCCGTCGCGGGTATCGGACCAGGCGGAATGCACCACACCGTCGGGTCCCGAGACCAACTGCGTATAGTCGCCAAAGAAACTACAGCCCGGAAAGCCGACGCACGGATTGAATGAAGTGCCGCTCACAGCAGTCTGCGTCGGGAAGGTCTTCCCACCGTCGGTAGACTTCCCGACAAAATACTCCACCTTGGTGTTAAAGGGGTCGTTGCGGTTATCATACCAACCTACGTACACTCCGCCGGCGGTCGCCGTGGCCCAGGCAAAGAAGTGGTCTTTGCCGTCGTTAAAAGGGTCGTTGTTGACGCGGTGAATCGACGACTTACAGGAGAGAGTGTGCACGACAGCAAGATAGACGCTGGGAGTACCCTCCGGACGGCCCCCGGCAATTTGATTGGCCGAGAACGCACAATAGGCAGTATCAACCAGGATCCCGCATCCGGGCGCCTCCGCTCCAAAATCTCGGAAAGACCAGTTGAGATTGTTCAGCCCGTTGTAAATGAAAGTCGCCACGGGGCTGCTGGATACTACCCACCCGCCAGCCGTCAGGGTGGACTCCCACATCGTCGTTACCGGGCTGGAAAAGTCATCGAAGAAGATGTGCGGCGTGCCATGGCTATCGATGACCATGGAAGAGAACTGCTCTTGTGTCAGCGACCCGCTCACCAGGGCAGGAGGGGAGAAGGGAAGCCCGGCCCCAGGGGAATGCGATTCCAGGATCGCTGAGGAATTCGCGGGTACAGTGGCAGTCCCGTCGGTGCAGGGGCTCGAACCGCAGAACAAGGTGTAATACACATAGATCGTGCCGTTGTTCGGGCTTCCAGCAACGTTATCCACCGTCACCAGCGGTTTATCGAGCGTTGGACAGTCGAAAGTCGGCGCGGTGGAAACGCACGGCTGATCATCGATCGGCGTTGGGAGAAGGGACGTGTAGCGGCCATGAGCAAAGCCCTCGGCCACTTCGATCTCGGTGTCAACGTTGAAGTAGTTGTTGGTGTAGTCAAAAATCGCGTTGCCCGTGATCGTTGACACGAAACTATGACCTACCGAGTCGAATGCCACGCCCGGATCACTCTGAAAGGTGAGAGGAATGAAACCGGTAACAGGGTCCGCTGCTCCTACCATCGAGTCATCGGTCCACGTTGCACCACCATTGGTTGAGACATGGTAAAACATGTGGTTCCAATTCTCGCGGAAGTCATTCGACATCACAACGTAGTTCTTCCCGTTCGTGGGGTCAATCGCGGCCCCTATTTCAGCCTTGGGCCAAGGATTACGGTCCTGATTTACTTTTACGTTGTGACCAGGAACTGCGATAGCTGGCCGGGACCGTGTCTGCAGCTCCGACAGCTTCTGTGCCCCTCCCTTAGGAAGCACGACTCCATCGCGGTGAAATGGCGCCCGGTGGTGCGACTGGACATATCTGACGTACGACTCCAGGTCCTTCGGCGCCTCCTGGGCGCCCGCAAGCTGTCCCCAGAGCAGCAGTGCCACAAACGCGGTGCCTAGTGGACCGGCGCCACCCATCTTGCCGCTAGAACATCTTGAGATGTCCATGCCCGAACGATAAGCATACTTCAGTTCGCTTCCCCTCATCTCTCTTCTCTTTGTTCGTTAGGATCTCTGCCCCTTGACTAGTGAGGGCAACGTATTAGGCCACTTGTGAAATGCGTTGTAAAGTCACCGCGCAGTTAATCTCTTGCGAGAGACATACTACCCACGCATAATAGCGTCTGATAGCCGATCTCTGTCGCAGAGATTCCCGCGACAAATCAAACTGCCTCAGATCATTAAGGTGTAAGCCAAAGTCACTGGCCATCCGATTCCCTTTACCGAGTGTTCGAACCCACGGCTACGCTGTGGGCCAAGTTACATCGCTACTTCGGAGCTGAGTTCTGCAGCGACTTCCGTTACGGGACAGTAGTCTGGTCCGCAAGACTAGCCGGGGCGGCCGCAGGGGGCCGCCCTCACGGGCCGCCCCACGGGCCCGGGAGTGCATTCACCACCCGTCGCCCCAGGGCATCATATGGGCCGCCAGCCCTACAGGCCTGGGGAGTGTTTCGTTTCTCTACTTGATGTCGTTCTGCGAGTGTTTCCTTTCTAAACAGTCATCGATGACGTGGCTGGAGATCAAGCGCGAGACTGGATGTATCCTATTGATAAGTTGTCACTTGCCGCGATATGGCAGATTGGAACGATACATGCTCACTGGAGGCTGGAATCGACGGCGTTGTAGCCTGTGCCACAAGCGAGTGAGGGTTCGATGAAGATTCTGGTGGTCGAGGACGATAAGGAAAGCCGCGACCTGTTGTGTGAGGTGCTTTCCGGAAGCGATTACGCGGTGAATGCTGTGGAGAATGTCGCCGACGCGCGCCGCGAGTTGTGCGCGAACGCCAACTACGGCATCGTGATTGCCGATCTTCGTATGCCGGATGGGACCAGCCTGGAACTGCTGCGCGACCTGGGCAAGCGGGACTCGAAGCCTGCAGTCATTCTGATTTCTTCCTTCATGAGCGGCTTGGAGAGGAAGGCGGCTCTGGAGTTAGGCGCTGGCGCCCTGCTCGAGAAGCCCTTTCGATTCGGCGATCTACTTCAGGCGGTGGCCAACTTGGCGGCGCCTGATCCCGTTGGGATGGTTTCTTGAGACCGTGGGTGGGTCTCGGGTAGAGAGGTCAGATAAGACAGATAAGGAGAAACGATGAACATTGAACAGAAAGTGATTCAGATTATCGAGCGCGAGCAACATCTTGAACCGGGCTCAGTGAAACCCAATTCGACTTTTGCGGAGTTGGGGGTCGACTCGCTAGACGGTGTCAATATCCTGTTCGCTATCGAGGAGGAGTTCAAAATCGACATTCCCGACAGCATTGCGCAGAACATGAGGAGTGTGGCTCAGGTCGTGGACGGCCTGAACCGGGCGCTCGAGGGTAGGGACGTCTCGGATCTCGTGGCGATGGCACACAGTGAAGCTTAGCGCCGTGTTCGGAAAATGCGTTTACCTTTGGCCACGCGTCCCTTTCGGAAACATAAGGCAGGGTTTGCCTCGTATCAGGGCACGGCTTCAGCCGTGCCACAGGACGGCGAAGCCAGGCAGGGCTTTGGCCGCTGGTGCCGGCCTCAGGAAGTTAGGTTCTGATTGGGAAGGCGTTCCCCAGCGGCACGGCTGAAGCCATGCCCTGATACAAAGGTCGGAGTCAGTGTGAGAAGAGTAGCCATCACCGGCCTGGGAGTTGTTGCCGCCACGGGCAGGGACGTTGGAAGTTTTTTCGATAATCTTGTTCATGCTCATTCTGGCGTCAGGCGCATCACCCAGTTCGATCCGTCGAGCCTGAGCGTCCAGATCGCCGCCGAGGTCCCGGACTATCGCTCCACCGACTACTTTCCGCAAAAGCAACTGGATTTCATAGACCGTTTCTGCGAGTTCGGCCTGGTCGCCGCCCGCGAAGCCATGCAGTCCAGCGGTCTCCAGATACCGGAAGAGGAGGGGACGCGATTCGGGGTGGCGATGGGGTCCGGCATAGGTGGCGCCAACACGCTGGAGTCCGGTTTTTACAATCTCTACGCCAAACAGGCGACCCGTCTGCACCCTTTTACCATCCCGAAGATGATGCACAACGCCGCCGCCTCCCAAATCTCGATGGAATTCGGCGCCAAGGGACCTTCGCTGGCTACCTCGACGGCCTGCTCTTCGGCCGGGCACGCTATGGGCGAAGCGTTTCACTTCATCAAGTTCGGATTAGCGGACCTCATGCTGGCTGGTGGAAGCGACGCTCCCATTACTTATGGGATGATTCGCTCCTGGGAGTCTGTCCGGGTTTTGGCCGTGGGCAACGGTGACCCGTCCCGCGCCTGCCGCCCGTTCTCAGCTGACCGCGAAGGATTGGTAATGGGAGAAGGCGCTGGAGTTTTGCTGCTGGAGGAGATGGGGCACGCCCGCCGGCGAGGAGCCAAGATCTACGGGGAACTCGCCGGCTACGGCATCACGTCAGATGCCAGCCACATTACCCAGCCCTCTGTCGAAGGTCCGGTGCGTGCCATTCAGATGGCCCTCGAAGAAGCGGGCGTTAAACCCGAGGAAGTGGATTACGTCAATGCTCACGGCACAGGTACGCGGTTGAACGACGTCACCGAAACGCAGGTTGTTAAAGCAGCCTTCAAAGAGCACGCCAGAAGGGTGGCGATCAGTTCCACCAAATCGATGCACGGCCACGCTATGGGCGCTACGGGAGCTATTGAACTGGTCGCCAGCGTCATGGCGCTGGAGCGAGGGATCATTCCTCCGACGGCGAACTATACGAAGCCCGATCCCGAGTGTGATCTCGATTATGTTCCAAACCAGGCGCGCGAGGCGAGCGTCCGTGTGGCCGTTTCCAACTCCTTTGCCTTTGGTGGCCTGAACGCCGTGCTGGTAGTGCGGAAGCTTGAAAGCTAATGGTTCGTAATTCTTGGGTCGTGGCTTGTATCCCGCGGGACCAGAACTAAGAACAGCGGTTGCGCTACTGAACACTGACAACTGTCTACCGACAACTGCTTTTATGAAGCGAATTGCAATTCTCACTCTCAGTATTGGTTCAGGCCATGTTCGCGCCTCTTCGGTAATCGCGCGCGCCTTCCAAGAGGGAGGCGGCGGTCTCGAGGTGCGCGTGTTCGACGCGATCAACCACGCGCAGCCCTGGTTCCGCTGGCTTTACGTATATCCCTACTGGTGGATGTTGCGCTACGCTCCGAGGCTTTGGGGACGGCTGTACGAACGGCGGCACCGGAAGAATCACCGCGCCACGGCGCCCCACTGGGTTTTTCGCTGGGGTTGCCGCAAGGTCCTCCGGGAGCTTCGCAGCTTTACTCCGCATTTGCTTATTCTGACCGAGATTGGAGCAGCAGAGATTGCCGCGCTGGGTAAGCGAAAAGGTTGGCTGACCGCCCCTCTGCTCGCGGTGCAGACGGACTTTCAGACTGAGCCGCCCTGGGTGCAGCCCGAGATCGACTTCTACTGCGTGGGAAGCGCAGCCGCCAGGTCGCAGTTGATCGGATGGGGAATCTCTCCTCACCGCATTTTGGTGTGTGGTATACCCATCGATCCGGTTTTTGCTCTGCCGCATGACAAGCCTGAGATCTTGCGCTCATTGGGCTTGGCTGCGGAGCGGCCTGTGGTCCTGGTGATGGCTGGCGGGATGGGACCGGTGCCGCTGGACGAGGTTGTTCTCAGTCTGGAGCGTTGTGGGCTGCCCTTGCAGGTGATCGCTGTTGCCGGCCACAACGGAGAGATGCGGGCCCGGTTAAAGAGCCTGCAGGGGAAGGTCGCCTTGGACTTGCGCACTTTGGGATGGATCGAGAACGTTCCTGAATTGATGGCGGCGGCAGATCTGCTTGTGACCAAGCCGGGGGGGTTGTCGACTTCCGAAGCGCTGGCTGCTGGGCTGCCCATGGTTTTGACCCATCCCATCCCGGGGCCGGAACAGCGCCATGTCCGGCATCTTGTCCAGCACGGCGTCGCTCTCCACGCGCCCAGCAGTGAGGAAATACCACAGCTCGTTTTGCCGCTCTTGCGCAGCGCCGAGAAGCGCGCGGAGATGGCGCGCCGGGCAAAAGAACTGGCGCGACCCGATGCAGCGTACGCTGTGGCCCAGGTTGGACGGGCGCTGCTCGAAAAGGCTAGCTACATCGACTTACTGGCGAGCCCGGGAGTCCGTCTCAGTGAGTCCTCGTATGTGATGTGAAACAACTCGGCGTTTGGCGGCCTATGATTCCCGACCGCAGATGATGAACATGCTGAATGATCTTCGAAATCTACTTGAGCGCGTCATGATCGGCAAGTCCGTTCCGAGGCTGGTGCGTTTTGGTAAGGCAACCCCGCGTCCGCTTATCCGCAGTCTGCAAGAGGATGCGTTTCGTCAGGCAGTTCGATACGCCGCAAAACACCAGAGATTCCTTGCCCGTAAGGTGCAAGAGAGCGGAATTGACCCGGCTCGGGTACAAGGGCCGGCGGATCTCCGCGACGTCTTCACCACGCCTGATGACCTGTTGAGGTTCCCGGCGGAAGACTTTCTCTGTCGTGAACCGCAAACCGTCTTTGAGACTACCGGCACTTCGGGAGCGCCAAAACGGGTCTACTTTACCTATGATGAGTTAGAGTTCGCCGGGCGGTACGAAGCCGCAGCTCTGTGGGAAAACGGAGTACGTCCAGGTGACCGGGTGGTCTGCACATTCGATCCAGGATACTGGCTGAGCAGTTGGGTTACCTTTCTGGGCTGCAAGCGCATGGAAGTGTTCTGCTCAGCCGTGGGCAAGCCGACGCCACGGGACTTGTATCCTCGCCTGGCTCTTTATCGATACAACGTGATCATCGCCGACCCTACCTGGCTCGTCAGCTTGACGGAGATTGCGGAAAGAGAAGGCATTGTCCCGATGAAGTTGATCGTGGCGGCGGGGGACCGCATGACCGATGTATATCGGAGTTACGTCCAGAAAGTCTGGCAGGCACCCGTGATTCTGGGTTACGGATCGACCGAGGCGGGCGGCGGTCTGGGCATGGAGTGTCAGAGGCGCGACGGCTATCACCTCGACGAGTTCAACTTCCTCTTTGAGATTGTCGATCCGGACGACGAAGGCTACGGAGAGCTAGTGGTCACAACGCTTTCCCGCCGGACTCAGCCCTTCATCCGTTACCGGATGCGGGATATCGTGCGCTTCATTGATGAACCGTGCTCGTGCGGCGCGCCGCTGAGGCGCATCAGCAAGATCAAAGGCCGTCGCGACGAGATGGTCGTGATGGGCGCGGGCAACCTCCATCCGGAAATCTTCGAGAGGGTATTGCACGACGTAAAGGGGATCTCTGAGGGTTGGCAAGTGGCAGTCCGGCAAGAAGGCTTGCACGATATCCTGGAGTTTCGTCTGGAGCTCAGCAATGGCACCAGCACGGGCTGCGTGGAGCAAGCGGTCCGCCGAAACCTGGAATCGCGTTACCCAGACCTCTGGGCAAACCAAGTCTGCGGAATGTACCAGCTGGCTTTCAGGTTTTTGCCGGCGGGCACTTTGGAGCGCCCGAGGAAGCCGAAGCGATTAGTGGACGAGCGACAAAATTGAGTTCCCGAGTTATGAGTTCTGAAAAGGGCAGGACTTGTAGCCAGCTAGAATTCATAACTTAAAATGCTTATAACTCAAGGTGTATAACTACAACGTACGAGGACATGCACATGGTTAATTCGGGAGCAAAGCCGAGGGGTGAGGTCCCCATCGTTTTCTGCGACTTCGATGGGACGATCACCGATATTGATGTGACCGATGAAATCCTCACCCAGCTCGCACATCCCTCCTGGCGCGAGGTCGAGCAGGCTTGGGTGCAGGGCCTGATCGGTTCCCGAGAGTGCCTGGAACGGCAGATGGCCTTGGTGGAAACGACCGAAAAGGAGCTGAACGCGCTGATTGATTCGATCGGCATCGACCCCCACTTCTCCAAGTTCTACCGTTTTGTCCAGAAACACGCCGTGCCTTTCTATGTTCTCAGCGATGGCTTCGACTACGTCGTTCGTCGTGTGCTGAGACACGCCGGGGTCAACGGCGAACTGCGGAACGGCTCGCATCTGTTTACCAGTGCCCTGCGTTTCGAGGGGCGTCGCTTGGCGGCCTCTTTCCCGAACTGCAGCCCGCCCTGTGAGCACGGCTGCGCCACCTGCAAGCCACGCATTATCCGCAGTTTGGGCCACAAGCACCGCCCGATCATCTACATCGGCGATGGCCTTTCCGATCGCTTCGCGGTGGAGCAATCCGACGTGATCTTTGCTAAACGACAACTGCTTGTCCACTGCCGCGAGGCTGGCATTGGGTACCATCCCTTTGAGACGTTCGCGGATGTTGAAGCCGCGCTCGAGAGCGAGGTTCACGATCAAAGGTCCAAGGTCAAGAGCCAAATCATGAAGCTCGCAGTTGGCGTTGAGGGTTGACCCTCTTAGGTGACAGGTTACAGGAAGCAGGTTACAGACGGCAAGTTGGGGGCTGGTGCTGCTGTTCCCTGTAACCTCTCCCTGTAGACCGGTCCCCTTTAACCTGTAATCTATGGAGGCAAGCATCGATACTACAACCAGGACGGCCGAACTGTTGGAGTTGGAGCGCAAGTACTGCTCCTTTGGTGATACGGTCCATTATCTGGAGCCCCCTAAAGTCTTTGCCAATTGCGAAGGCAGCTACCTGTACGACGAGGAAGGCACGCCTTACCTGGACCTGCAGATGTGGTATTCCGCGGCCAGTTTTGGTTACAAGAACAGGCGGTTGAACGATGCGCTGAAACGGCAAGTGGACCATTTGCCCCAGCTCGCCTGCCAATACCTGCACGCCGAGAAGGTGGAGGTGGCGGCGCGCATCGCCCAGTATTGTGAGAGGCGCTTTGGCGTCAAGGGACGCGTGCACTTCAATGTGGGCGGGTCGCAGGCCATCGAGGACTCGCTCAAGATCGTGCGGAACTACACCGGCAAGAACCTGATGTTCGCCTTCATGGGCGGGTACCACGGACGCACGCTCGCCGCCTCCGCCATTACCTCCAGCTACCGTTACCGGCGTCGCTACGGTCACTTCAGTGACCGCGCCCAGTTTGTGTTCTATCCCTACTGCTTTCGCTGCATTTACGGGATGAAGCGTGAGACCTGTGACCTCTATTGCCATGGCCAGTTCGCCAAGCAGTTTGAGACCGAGTACTACTCGGTGTGGGACGCCAAGGCGCAGTCCGCCGAATACGGCGCCTTCTACATCGAGGCGGTGCAGGGAACCGGCGGCTACGTGATTCCCCCGACCGAGTACTTTACGCGGCTGAAGGAGACCTGCGATCAGCACAACATCCTGGTCGTCGACGATGAGATCCAGATGGGCTTCTACCGTACCGGGAAGTTCTGGGCGGTGGAGCATTTGGGCATCACGCCAGATATCATCGTCTTCGGCAAAGCCCTTACTAATGGCCTCAATCCGATCTCCGGATTGTGGGCACGGGAGGAGCTGATCACTCCCGAACTCTTTCCGCCTGGGTCAACACACTCCACCTTCTCGTCCAACACGCTGGGTACCGCCGTTGCCCTCGAAGCGCTCAAAATGATGGAAGAGGAAGACTACGAGAAGCTGGTGAATGGGAAGGGCGCGTATTTTCTCGCGGGCCTGCGTGAGTTGCAGAGCCGCCATGCGGGCGTCATCGGGCAAGTGGACGGCCTAGGCCTAGCGCTGCGCATCGAGGTCTGCAAGGAAGACGGCCTCACCCCCGACCGCGAGCTGACCGATCGCATCTTCGCCGAAGGTTTGAAAGGTGATCTCTCGGTTCGCGGCCGCAGGTACGGACTGGTGCTCGACGTCGGCGGCTACTACAAGAACGTGTTCACGCTGGCTCCGTCGTTCATCATGACCCACGAGGAGATTGACCTCGCCATCGATCTGCTGGATCAACTTTTTCGCCGCTGCCGCGCTTGACGGAGGGTAGCTGTATCAGTCAGGAGGGAGGCTGGAAGCGGTGGCCTGCTCTTGCCACAGAGCTGTGGTCAATACCTCGCTTGGCCGACCACCGCAGAGGCGAGGCCGCGGCCTCACTGGAGTTCCTGCACCCAGCTCCGAAGCTCTCGCAACCACTCCCGGCTTCTTAGCGACATGCTCCGTTGAACCAGGCGCGACAAGTCGGCGGCGGAGGCTTTGGGAAAGGCGCGGCTTCGTGAATATTCAGTGTACTCATCGCCGCGCAAATGGAGGATGACAAGCCGTTTGCCATCATAACGCCAGATCTCGGGAACGTGAAAACCCGCGTAGATGGGTAGCTTATTCAGAACTGGGCTGGTGATCTCCACTTCAATCACGAGGTCTGGGGCGGGATCAACGGCCGGATCGATGTGGATCTTGCCGTGCATGCGCTCAGCATTTTGAACGTAGAAGCACACGTCGGCCTCGAATCCCCGCTCGAGCTCACTACGCTTAAAGGTCGTCGAGCCGAGGTTCTGAATGTCCACCCCCAGCCCCTCGGCCAGCATGTCTACCAGCAAGCTCAGCGTCTGCTTGCATCTTTCATGCTCTGAAGAAGGGCTCATGATCTCCAGCACCCCTTGGTCGAAAGTGAAGCGAGGCGATGGGGCATCGCCTTGATCGGCGAGGAGACGCTCGTACGTCTCCCAGCTCACATTCCGCAGAAGCGTTCTCTGCTCGGGAACGGTAACTACAGTGCCCATCGTGCATTTCCTCCACCAGTGCTCAGTTTAGCAGTGAGCGAGTCGCGTTTCCACATAAACCCCGCTGCCCGGCGCTCACCAAGAATGAGCTGCCTTATATGGATTGCTCTGCGTATCAATCGCTCTTGCCTGCCGAAGCGTGAATTTGTTCACGTTCTTGTTCCATCGTTATAGGGCCGGCTCTACATTTGGGGTATTAAGAGCGGAGGCTGCAACCATCCCATTGAATCCCGGATAGCGTGGGTAGCGGAACTTGAGTTCCCATCCAAGCAAGAACGCGGTATGCTGTTGTCACCTTGGGAGGTGGTGCGTGTCCGCTGTTGTCGAACCTTCGACTGTTCTCGAACCTTCGCCCGTCATCCAGCAAACCCCTCGCGGTCCGCGTCCGGCAGCGCGAAACGTTGCGGTGGATGCGTATCGCGGGTTCGTGATGCTATTGATGATGGCCGAGGTGCTGCGCTTCTCTCGCGTGGCCGAGGCCTTTCCGACAAGCTGGTTCTGGAAGGTTCTGGCGTATAACCAGACCCATGTGGAGTGGGCAGGCTGCTCGCTGCACGATCTCATCCAGCCGTCGTTTTCCTTCCTGGTGGGTGTGGCGCTGCCCTACTCCATTGCCAGCCGCTTGGCAAAGGGTGCGACCTTTGGCAAGCTCTTGGCACACGCTGCATGGCGGTCGCTGATCCTGATCGTGCTCGGCATCTTTCTGCGCTCGATGCACAGCTCACAGACCTATTTCACCTTCGAAGACACCCTGACTCAGATCGGTCTGGGTTACACCTTCCTGTTTCTACTCGGGTTCTGCTCACCGCGCTGGCAATGGACGGCGTTCGCCGCGATTTTGGTGGGCTATTGGCTAGCCTGGGCTCTCTACCCGTTGCCCGGCCAAGGGTTCGACTGGCAATCCGTGGGAGTGCCGGCCGCCTGGCACCTGCAGCACAATTACACCGGCTTTGCTGCCCACTGGAACAAGAACGCCAACCTGGGGAACGCCTTCGACCAGTGGTTTCTAAATCTCTTCCGGCGTGAATGGCCGTTTGTTTATAACGGCGGCGGATACCTGACGCTCAGCTTCATTCCCACGCTCGGCACTATGATCCTGGGCCTTGTAGCAGGCCGCTGGCTGCGCGAGGTGGCGCCGCGCATTCCGATGAAACGGTTGTTGCTGGCCGGAGTCGTAGGCATCACTGCCGGCCTACTGCTGCACTTCACCCACCTCTGCCCGGTCGTGAAGCGCATCTGGACGCCCAGTTGGACGCTCGCGAGCGGCGGCGCGTGCTTCCTGCTCCTGGCAGGCTTCAGCTGGCTGATTGAGGTCAAAGGCTTCAAGAAGTGGGCCTTTCCCTTGGTCGTCGTCGGCATGAATTCCATCGCCGCCTACCTGATTGCCCACTTGTTTGAGGATTTCTTTGTCAGCTCCTTGCGCATCCACCTAGGCCCACACTTCTTCCAGTTCCTTGGAACCGGTCTCGAACCGTTCTTCGAAGGAGCGGCGGTGCTGGTCATGTACTGGTTGATCCTTTTCTGGATGTACCGCCGAAAGCTCTTCTTGAAGATCTAAGCCGGGTAGCGCAGACCGTCGGTTCTCAGAAATGTCTGCGGGTTGTGCGGACGAAGAACCGCAGTGTTCCAAAAGGGCGAACTCTGCGCTACGCCACGATTTCCCACCAGGCACCGATGATTAGATAGCGTCATGTGGACGCGGCTAATCTTGCCGAAGACATTAGCCCGTCCGGAGTGCGCGCGGACGGCCAATCGGAGGTGTCGATTGCCGCCGCGAGTCCCTACGTGGTGGACTTGCCTTCTTTCGCCCTTAACGTTGGGATCGGCACCGGCTGGCAGAAGCGCGGTCGCGGTCTCCGCGTCGCGGAAATCGACGGTTGCGGCATAGAGTACGTCCTGCTTAACCGGCTCACATTTTACCCAATGGGAGGATTGACAACAGCATCCTGGTGAGCTACACTGTGAGCCTAGAGCATTGGTTCCGGTTGAGGGCCAGGCTGCAACGATGAACGTGGAACGACGAAGGGTCCGCGACCGGGAGTTAGACCAGGAGCCATAGGCTTTAGACGACGCGAGTTGTGCTAGCCTGCAAACCGCTTGGGGCGTTATGGCCCGCCGATTTCCGGTGATTGGATTTGGACATTCACGATAAGCTGCGGTGGTGCATGCACCGCTGGCCGATAAGATAAGCTGCTGACTTGACAAAGCGTCATCCGTTGGCTATAAATAGATATAGCTGCGGGGTTCAGGGGAACGTGAGGGTGGTGTTCTTCGTTTAACCTCTTGAAATGAAACAAGTTAAGCTTACAACAAAGAAAAAGGTCGGGGTGACAGGGACCCGACGCGCCCCCAAAGGCGGCGGCTCCCGCCTTATCTCCTCCGAGCACCAGGTGAACTCTGGAAACGGGCGCCGGGAGAAAGCCATACCACGGGGCGTGGGCAAGCCTTCCCGAGATTTCGACCGCCCGCCGCGCAGATCTACGGTCATGAACAACGGCGACGGTCAACTGCAGGGCGCAGTCAAACAATTTGAGACTGCGGTGAGTTACTTCCAGAAGGCGAGTTACGGGAAGGCTAAGGAAATCCTGAAGCGACTTGCTGACACGGCTCCGCCGGAAGTGGCCGACCGGGCGCGAGTCCACCTGCGCTTGTGCGAGCGACGGAGCGCCACAGCCGCGGCTCCCAAGACAGCAGCAGAAAACTACCTCTTTGGTGTGGCGGAGCTCAATGCAGGTCGCCCGGAGTTGGCCGCAGGCTATCTGGAGAAGGCGCACCACCAGGAGCCCGGGCGGGAAGATGTTTGCTACGCTCTTGCTGCCTCCTACGCGCTACAAGGCAACGCAGAAGGCGCGCTCGAACTTTTGAAAGTGGCCGTCGACATCCGACCTCAGAATCGTTTCCAGGCGCGTCAGGATCCGGACTTCCGATCTTTGGCGGGGGATCCTCGTTTTCAGGAGCTTGTTGGGCTCTTGGGTCCCTCGGCTGCGCGGACAGCGCCTTGACTTGTCTCTCATTACTTGTCACTGTATCTGACCTATGAAGGTCGTTGCCATCGGAGGAGGCACGGGCCTGTCCACCCTCCTGCGGGGACTCAAGCTCCACGTTGCGGAACCTGGGCGCCCAGCCCGCCTCAAGCCTTACATTTCGCGACCAGCGGCGATAGTTACCGTCACCGATGAGGGTGGCAGCTCAGGAAAGTTGCGCCGCGAATTCGGCATTCTGCCGCCCGGTGACATCCGTAACTGCCTGGTAGCCTTGGCCGACGACGAGCAGCTCTTCACGCGCCTCTTCAACTACCGGTTTAGCGACGGCCGAGGTCTCGCCGGCCACAGTTTTGGCAACCTCTTTCTCGCTGCCCTCACTGGCCTCACCCACGATTTCGCCAAGGCGGTGCGCGTTTCCAGCGAAGTCCTGGCCGTGCGGGGGGAGATCTTTCCCTCCACGCTTTCGGACGTGCGGTTGGAAGCACGGTTGCGCGACGGTCGCGTCGTTCTTGGGGAGTCCCGCATTAACAAGACCCGCGTCCCCGTTCGGACGCTGCGTATCGTTCCGTCTCGCTGTCAGCCGCTGCCGGAGGCCCTGGCCGCCATCAAGGCCGCTGACCTCATCACGATCGGGCCGGGTTCCCTTTACACCTCCTTGATTCCCAACCTGCTGGTGCACGGCATTAGCGAGCAGATCGCACGCTCGAAGGCGCTGAAGGTTTACATTGCCAATCTCATGACCCAGCCGGGAGAGACTCGCGGCTACACGGCCGCGGACCATCTGCGCGCCCTGCACGAACATGCCGGAGGAAGAGTTTTCGACCGGGTGATTCTTAACACCGGCGAATTGTCTGCCGGCATGCTTCGGCGCTACGCCGCGCAGCGCGCCGCGCCCGTGCAAAACGACTTCCAAGCCGTCCGGGCTCTGGGGGTTGAACCGGTCCTGGCCGACTTGCTGGAAGAAGACCACGTCGCCCGCCACGATTCCAGCCGACTTGCCAAGCTCCTACTCAAGCTCGTCACCCGCCGGCTTTCCGGTGCTTCCCACCAGCCAAGAACGAGAGAAGGTGAGAAAAGATGAGCAGCCTCACGCAAAGACGCCGAGGCGCAAAGACCCACTTGCGAGAACACCTGGGTTTGCTCTGGGGCCTTGGCGACTTTGCGCCCTTGCGTGAGATCTTTTTTGCCTTCCAACGATTTCACGCCTTCAGTGAGTGAGACTGGGTGAGTAAGTTAAGAGGTGTCCATGAGCGAACTGGAGTTCTCAGTGGTGATTCTTGCGGCTGGCAAGGCGACACGGTTCAAGTCCGAGCGCCCGAAAGTATTGCATCCCCTCGCCGGTCGCCGGTTAGGCGACTACGTGATCGACGCCACACAAGCGGCGGAACCGCAGAGGACCTACATCATTATTGGATATCAGGCCGAAGACGTGCGTCGCGCTCTCGACCGACCCGGCCTGCGGTTCATTGCTCAAACGGAACAGTTGGGTACCGGGCATGCGCTCATGGTTGCGCGTCCGGAGCTTGAACAGTGTCCCAGTCCGAACCTGGTGGTGCTGGTCGGCGACGCACCGCTGGTGCGGCCTGAGACACTGCGGACTCTCGTCAGTAGACATGTCGGGTCAAAGGCTGCTGCCACCATCCTTACCACTCAACTGGATGACCCGACGGGTTACGGAAGGGTGATGCGCTGGAAAAGGGGTTACACGCCATTGGACAGCCCAGAGCGCGACCGAGTCCGAACCATCGTTGAGGAGAGGCTCTGCACACCGCGCCAAAAGGCGACCAAAGAGGTCAGTTCCGGCATTCTGTGTTTCGACCGCGAAGTTCTCTTGAAGTATGTTGACCAGCTATCGGCCGACAATACCCAGAAGGAATACCTCCTCACGGACCTGATTGAGATCTTAAACAAGCAGCGCTACAAGGTGATAGCGCTTCGGGTTGCGGACTCACGCGAGGTTCTGGGCGTAAACGACCGGATAGAATTGGCGAGAGTGGAAAAGACCCTGCGTTTGCGCAAAGCCGAAGCTTTAATGCGCGACGGAGTTACCATTGTGGATCCCCACACGACGTACATCGACGACGGCGTCGAAGTGGGCCAGGAAACCGTAATCGGGCCGGGTGTGAGCCTGCTGGGCCGCACGTGGGTGGGCCGCAATTGCCTACTGGGTCCTTATTCAACGATCAACGATTCCACTTTGGAGGACAACGTCAGCGTACGCCAGAATTGTGTGGTGAGCGGAAGCCAGATTGCGTCCGGTGTTATCCTCGGGCCCTTCGCCCACGTGCGCGACGGCGCGACAATCGCTCAAGATGCCCAGGTCGGCAACTTCGTGGAAGTGAAGAAATCACGGATCGGGCGGGGCAGCAAAGCCAGGCACCTCACTTACCTCGGCGACGCCACCTTGGGTGAGAAAGTCAACGTGGGCGCCGGCACGATCACCTGCAACTACGACGGTGAGAAGAAAAACTCCACCCAGATCGAGGACGGGGCATTCATTGGCAGTGGGACCATGCTAGTGGCCCCCGTCCGCGTTGGCAGAGACTCCTACGTTGCCGCCGGTTCCACCATCACCGACGAAGTACCTCCGGAGTCGCTCGCTCTCGGGCGCGCCCGCCAGATCAATAAGGAAGGCTGGGCGCGCGAACGCGCCAAGATGAAGGGCCAGGAAGGGGCTAACCTGAAACCTGAAGCGGATTCTGAATATCCCCGAGCTTAACTGGGCTGCTGGATTCAGCCCGGCCCGCAGAATTTCTTACACAACCCCTGTAAGATTTGCTCTCCCGCGTCAAGCGGCGCTCCTTGCTCGGCGGACCATCCTCCGTGTTTTCACAAAGATGGATGACCCGAGTGTTGGCACGTGCCGTGCCTCTGTCGAGAAGTGGAGCGGACACTGTGCATATCAAAATCAGCCTGTTCCGCCCCTTTCGAGACTAGGGAGATACACCAATGAGCACTGAGGAGACCAAACACGACGCTGGCGGTTTTCCACCGCAGAACCGCGTTTCCAGATTTACGACTGTCCTCGTGATTCTAGCCCTACTGGCAATCGGCGAAATCTACAGCATTGCCAGGATCAGCACAGTGCGTCAGACGCTGGAAAAACAGCAGGGCCTGATGCGTCAGGAACTCGACGCCCAGTTTTCCAGGAAACTTGCCGGTGTGGAAGACTCAAACCTTAAGCAACTGACCGCCCTGAGGGCGGAACTGGACCAGACAGCTGGCCGCATGGGCTCGACGGGGCAAGAGCTGAACCGTGCCCGCGCGATGGTGGCCGGACTTCAGAAGCGGCAGCAGCAGCAGGCGGATGAACTGAAGAAGGAGATTGCCAAGAAGGCTGACGATGAGAAACTCGGCGCTCTCAGCCAGGACGTTTCCACAACCCAAACCGATTTGGCCAGCACGAAGCAGAATGTTGACCAGCTCTCTAAGGACCTCGGTATGGCCAGGAGCGAGCTTGGAACCCTCATCGCCCGCAACCATGACGACATCGAAGTGCTGCGCAAACTGGGCGAGCGCGACTACTTTGAGTTCAAGCTTACCAAGAACGAGAAGCAGAACATCGCAGGTCTCGGTCTGACGCTAAAAAAGACCAATGTGAAGCACAACCGCTTTGATCTGAACCTGCTCGCTGACGACTTGCAAGTTGAGAAAAAGGGCCGTACGGTTGACGAGCCCATCTTCTTTTACTTGGGAGGCTCAAAAAAGCCTTACGAACTGGTGGTAAATAAGGTAGAATCAGACCGGGTGATTGGCTACGTCAGTACCCCGAAAGGAGCCACTCAAGAGATGGCGTCGCGGTAGGTGCGCGGAGGCCAGAGTCTTGGAGCTGGGAGGTTATTCGCGTAGGGCGAGTAAACCTCGAGGCGAGTGCTCAACAAAACTAATAATCCACGAGCTGGATAAAGCGCTAGGTCCGGCCATGAGAAGCAGTGATGAGTGACTAGTGGTCAGTGGCAAGCGCAGAAGAAGCTCCTAAGAGGTGCGCTTGCCGCTCATTACTCTCCATTTGTCACCGCAGTGAGGAGGCGATCATGGTCAAGCGCGCTTTGTTTGCGGTGCTGTTCTTCTCTTTCGGTGTCCGGTTGGCAGCGGGCGCCACTCAGACTGTTCCTTCCGGCCGTACCATTCATTGCCGGCTCTCCCAAACACTCAACACCGAGCTCAACTTCCGCGGCGACCCGTTCACCGCTATGGTCACCGAGCCATTCATGCTCAATGGCCAGGAGGTGATCCCTTACGGCAGCATC
>Ga0306920_100004764_pt1 | contig 17426 bp, 17 predicted proteins | sample flu12Cox44000170_FD_204666 | JGI IMG/M metagenome (GOLD analysis project Ga0306920, IMG submission 204666) | Lab enrichment of tropical soil microbial communities from Luquillo Experimental Forest, Puerto Rico - flux4day.12C.oxic.44.000.170 (v2)... | ecosystem: Environmental > Terrestrial >... | reverse complement strand
ACATAATCGGCATTTGGCCGAAAAGTCTTGATGGTGTCGGCCATTCCCCATAAAGGCTGGGCTTCCGTGATGATGGTCCGAGGAAGCCGCCATGCCGCGCCTGCCCGATCCTGGTGATCTCGAAGCGCTGAAGGCGTTCGACACGCCGACAATCTGCAACGCGCTGGAGCTCGTCGTGCCGGCACGGCGGGCGATCGGCTTCACGCGACGACCGCTGTTCGCCGCATTCCCGAGGCTCAAGCCGGTCGTCGCCTTTGCCCGCACCGCGATCATCCGCTCCCGGGAACCGCATCCGCGCAGCCGTGAAGACGCTAAGGAGGTGCGTCTCGGCTATTACGCGCATATCGCTGCCGAGCCGTTGCCGAGCATCGCCATCATCCAGGATATCGATGCTCCCGATATCGGCTTCGGCGCGTTCTGGGGCGAGGTGCAGAGCCATATCCATAAGGGGCTCGGCTGTGCCGGCGTCATTACCGACGGCTCGGTCCGCGACCTCGATGCGATGGCGCCCGATTTTCTGGTTCTCGCCGGGTCGGTCATGCCCTCGCATGCGCATGTCCATCTCGTCGATTACGCCGGCACGGTCAGCGTCGCCGGTATGGTCGTATCGCCTAACGACATCATCCACGCCGACCGCCACGGTGCGGTCGTCGTGCCGCCGGATGCAGTCAACGAGCTTCCTATGGCTGCGGCCCTGCTGGCGCGCCGCGAAAAGGTGATCATCGATGCCTCGAAGACCCCCGGGTTCTCGGTAGCGCGCCTGCGCCAGGCCTTTGACGAACAAGAGGACATTCATTAAAGGCGATAAAAGCGCTTTTGATCAGATCGGAGCGGATGATTCCGATCGGCCCCTCGGCGGCATCCCTCTGGGTCGAGTCGGGCGTGCTGTAGAGGCCGCGAACCGGCTGAAATGACGCTCGATGGTGCCGACACAGCGTGCCCCAGCACGGGTGACGGACATGAAACGAATTATCGTAGGTCTGCTTCTGGTCGGCCTGGTGTGGATCCTTTCGGGTTGCGCCGATGCGATCGACGTCCTCTGCCCTCCTGCAGGCCAGTGTCCGAACGTCCGCCCCGCGCATGGCGGTGGCTATTGACCGGTGCATGCACAAACGAGCGCCGGGATTGGCCCGGTTTTGTCGGGCTTGCCCGGCTTGAACTGGGACTGGCAATAAGCAGCCGCTCACAGTAGTCGAGGTTGAGACCCACTAATGTCAATTTGATCGTCTTTTTGGGGATCTTTCCTCTGTATTGGAGGCATTTCCCTAGTTGTTTAGTTTTTTGCAGAGGAGGGCGAGTCAAGAACGCTCGGCCTTCCCACTCAGACGCTTCCTTCGGCACCCGATGCCTCTGGGGGCGTCTTGGGAGTTGACCTTGATTAGGAAGGTGCTGTGTCCCAGACGACTAACTGTTCGCTAATGTAAGTCCCTTCCTTCGAAGCTTGTCGGGCTGTCGTAAAAATCGCGGAAAGGACTTAGCAGAACGTCAACCGGATCTTGGGCGACCCCGCTCAGATATACACGCCGCGCATGCCGCCTTCCGGGTAGCGGGTGCCGGCGGCGGCTCCGATCGGGATTACGACGGAGATACGATCGACCTCGGCAGGGCTTAGCCGGACGCGCAGCGCACCGAGATTCTCCTCGAGCCGGTCGATGCGCTTGGTGCCCGGGATCGGGATCACGTCGGGGCCCTGCGCCAGCATCCAGGCGAGGACGAGTTGAGCCGGAGTGCAACCTTTTTCGTCGGCAATCGCCTCGATGCGCTGCACGAGCTCGCGGTTCTTCGCGAAATTTGCGGGTGTGAAGCGGGGATGACGGCCGCGGGTGTCACTGGGAGCCAGGTTGGCGAAATCGGGGACCTCTCCGGTGAGGAGGCTGCGGCCAAGCGGAGCATAGGCGACGAAGGCGATACCGAGGTCGCGGGTCAACTCGCGCGTCTCGGTCGCTTCCTCGCGATATAGGAGCGAGAATTCGCTCTGCACCGCGGCGATCGGGTGGACGGCGTGCGCTCGACGGATCCGTTCCGGCCGCGCCTCGCATAAGCCGAGATAGCGGACTTTGCCCCGTTCGACGAGCCGCGCCATGGCGCCGACGGTCTCCTCGGCCGGTACCGCCGGATCGACACGGTGCTGGTAATAGAGATCGATGACATCGACGCCGAGGCGTTTCAGGCTCGCCTCGCAGGCCTCCGCGACATAATCGGGGCGGCCGTCGACGCCGTTGGCGCCGCCCGGCCGGCGCGTCTGGCCGAATTTGGTCGCGATCACGATGCTGTTGCGCCGGCCCTTCAAAGCCCGGCCGAGCAGCTCCTCGTTCTGCCCCCAGCCATACATGTCCGAGCTGTCGAACTGATCGACGCCTAGCTCGATTGCGCGGTGGATCAGGCGGATGCCGGCCTCGTCATCGCTCGGGCCGTACGTCCCTGACAGCGACATGCAGCCGAGGCCGATCCCCGAGACCTCCGGCCCCGCCTTGCCGAGCCTGCGCCGCTCCGTGACCACCGTGCCGCTCATCGGCCTCTCCATTGTTAAAGGGCTTTGTGACAAGCTCCTATAGAGGCGTATGATCGCCGCGGCAATCCAGGCGTGGGAGGTGGATATGGCGGCTACTAACGTTTACGCCGGTACGGCGCGGTCGATGGGGGCTACAATGGGCGGCGTGTTCCGCCAGGTTGCAGGCGAGACCCGGTGGGAGCACCTTACCAATGGTTTTCCGGACGAGGCCGATGTCCACGCGATCACCGTTCATCCGGAAAACCCCGATGTGATCTACGTCGGCAGCACGAAGGGTGCCTACCGCAGCACCAATCGGGGCAACAGCTGGGAGCGGCTGCGCCTGCCGGCTGAAGCGGACATCTGGTCGGTCTGCGTTCATCCCAAGAACCCGCGTATCATCTATGCGGGTGCATCGCCTCCCGGGGTCTACCGCAGCGAAGATGGCGGCGACACATGGCGCAAAACCGCGGATCCGGGTCTCCCTGATCGGGTCATCATGGGGTTCGCTTGCCGGGTGATGCGGCTCGATGTCGATCCCAACTCGCCTAATGATATCTACGCGACGTTGGAAGCGAACGGCACGATGCGTAGCCGCAATGGCGGCGAGACGTGGGAGGATTGCACCGCCGACCTCATCCGCTTCTGCGAGGATCCGAAATACCGCAGCCGGATCGGCAGCCAGACCGAGATCGAGGGGATGCTCGACGGCCACGCCCTGGCAGTCAGCGCGGCAGCGCCGGGCACGGTGTTTCTCGCCAACCGCATGGGCCTATTCCGCAGCAACGACCGCGGCGAGCATTGGCAGGACATGGAGATCAGCCGGTTCTCGCCGCTGACCTATGGCCGCGATATACGGGTATCGCCTCACGACCCCAAGGTCATGTATGCCTGTCTGAGCCCGGCGGCGCGCAGCACCGACGGATCGATCTACCGCAGTGACGATGTCGGCCAGACCTGGAAGCGCTTCGACCACGACATCAAGGCCGAGGCGACGATGATGGCGGTGACGGTACACCCACGCGACCCCAACCAGGTTTATGGCGCGTCGCGTTTTGGCCAAGTGTTCGGAACCCAAAACGGCGGCCGTACCTGGAACGAGTCCCGGCTGCCCGAAGGAGTGCGCGATGTCTACGCGGTTGCCTGTGGCTAGGTGAACGCGCGCCGGGACACGACCGCTTTGCGGGGAATTCCGCCGAGGTGACGCGGATTTCCTTCGCACCAGTCGGCGACCTGCTCGATGAGAGCGCGCTGTCGCTTGGCGAGGGCGGCGTGGTGTTGCCGGGGTTCGCCCGCGAGCTAGCGGCGGCACTGGTCGCAGCAGTAGACGAAATCGCGGCTGTGGCGCCGTTTCGGAATATGGTAACGCCGGGCGGCTTTCGGATGTCGGTGGCGATGACCAACTGCGGCCGCGCTGGCTGGGTGACGGATCGCAAAGGATATCGCTACGCACCGGACGACCCGATAACCGGTCGTCCCTGGCCCCCGATCCCCGCGTTATTCCGACGGCTCGCCGCAAATGCCGCGGCCGCTGCCGGATATCCCGGCTTCGAGCTCGATGCCTGCCTGATGAATTTGTATGGACCCGGAACACGGCTGTCATTGCACCGTGACGAGAACGAGCGCGATATGACGGCCCCGATCGTGTCGGTCTCGCTGGGATTGCCGGCGGTATTTCTGTTCGGGGGTCAGCAGCGCGGCGACCGGCCGCGGCGCATCGCGCTCGAGAGCGGCGATGTCGTCGTATGGGGCGGCCCGCTCCGCCTCGTCTATCACGGTGTCGCGCGGCTCGCCGAAGGCGAGCACCAGCTGACCGGCCGCCGCCGCATCAATCTGACCTTCCGCAAGGCGCTTTGACCAATGCGCCGTCTATTGGCCCTGGGCTGCGCCATTGTCGTCTGGGTGCCGCTCGCGATAGCCGAGGAGGGGCAGACCCTGAAGGAGCGCTTGTCGGACAAGGCGTCGGACGCCCAACGGGTCGACGATTGCCGTGTCCCTCCCGACCGACGCGGTTCAGTAGCCCGTCCCGATTGTCCCGACAAGCCGCAGATCTCGGCGCCTGCCGTCCAATTGGGACGGGAGAAGCCGACCCGGGAGCTTCGGTGATCGTTTCAGCTACTCGATGCTTCCGGCTTCTCGAATAGGGCGAGGCTCTCCATTGCGAGGCCGTAGCCCAGCAGCTCGTGCATCTGCCGCCGCAGATATTCGGTGAACAGCAGCCGGGTGTAGCGAAGCAGTAGAGTGGGTCTGCGGGTCAGGTCCTCGGCAAGTTCCCAAGCACGCGCCAACACCCTGTCAGCCGGCAGAACTTCGGCGACGAGACCCAGTCGTAATGCCTCCGCGGCGTCCAAGGTCTGGCCGGTCATCAAGAAGTAGCGGCCGCGGTTGATCCCCAATAGCAGCGGATAGACAATGTGCATGCCGTCACCCGGCACCACCTCCGAATTGAAGTGCGCGGAGTCCTGGAACTGCGCGGTGTCGGCAGCAATAACAATATCACACAGCAGCGGGATTTCCGAATGACGCCAGGCAGGACCATTAATCGCGCTGATCATCGGCACCTCGATGTTCAATAGGTTCATCAGCAGGTGCCGGCCTTCCCAATGGATGCGATCGATCCTCTCGATCGTCGGGCGGGCCGGGAAGGACGAGGTCCCGGGGGTCGCCCGTGGCCCCGAGAATTCCGCGCCGGTGCCGGTCAGGATGACGACGCGGTTCTCGCGGTCGGCGCCGATGTCGTGAAACAGCTCCGGCAGTTCACCATGCGGCAGGAACCCCCAGCGCAGCGACTGTCCGTCGGTATGCAGCGTCACCTCTAGGATGCCGTTGCGGCGCTCCATCCGCGCCGATTGGTACTTGTTTCGATATTCGTCGAACACGCTCATCGGGGTCCCTCCCTTCCTTGCACTCCGGGCGTCAGGACAATCTTGCGGCGCACCGTGCGATCGCGCACCTGCCGCAAAGCGTCGGCAAAGCGCTCGAGCTGATAGGTGGCCATCACAAAGGGCGTTAGTTTCCCGGCTTCGTAGAGAGTGAACAACTCCTCGAAGCATTGGACGACCTCGTCGGGCGCCCGTTTCTTGTAATCGCTGACCTGCAGACCGGTGACTTCGATATTCTTCACCAGCAGGTAGTTTGCTCTGACCGTCGGGATGATCTGCCCGCCGGCGAAGCCAATCACAACCATCCGGCCACGCCAGGCGAGTGCGCGCAATGCCGCCTCGAACACCTCGCCGCCGACCGGATCGAGGATGATGTCGGCTCCCTCGCCGCCGGTTGCTTTGCGCACCTGCGCACGCAGGCTGTCGCGAAGATCGGGGCGCCAAAGCTCGATCACCGCGTCCGCCCCGGCCAGGTGCGCCAGATCGACTTTTTCGGGCGTGGCGATCCCGGCGAGCACCCTGGCGCCGAGTGCTTTGGCTAGCTGGACGGCGGCAAAGCCGACCGCGCCCGAAGCGCCGAGCACGAGCACAGTATCGCCCGGCCGAAATCGCGCGCGGTCATGTAATGCGAACCAAGCGGTCGCGTAATCCAGCCCCAACGCCGCGACATCGACGAACGGCATCGCCGCGGGCAGGCGATAGCAGAGCCGTTCGGGCGCCGCGACTGCTTCGGCATAGCCTCCTTCCTCGACCCAGGCAAATACGCGATCGCCGACACGGAAGCGGGTTACTGCGTCTCCCACTGCCGCGACTGTTCCGGCCGCACCCTTTCCGGGAATGAACGGAAGCTGCGGCCGGGTCTGGTAGCGGCCAGCGATGACCAGAAGGTCGGCGTAGTTTACCGGCGCTGAATGGATCGCGATCAACAGCTCGCCGGAGCCGGCGACCGGTACCGGCACTTCTGCCAGGGAGGCAGCCTCGATCGGCCCGAATTCGCGAACTACGACGGCGCGCATCAATCGTCCCCGCGCCAGCGCACTGGGACCGGGCACAGGCGCGCCTGTTGAACACCTTCGACCAAGTCGCGCTTTATGACCTTGCCGGTCGGGGTCAGCTTCATCTGATCAAGTTCCAGTAGATATTCGGGCATATCGAATTTCGACAGCCCGGCGGTATTCAGGTGCGCAAGGATCGCCTTGCCGCCCGGCGCCACAGAGTGGCGATATACGACGGCGAGGCAGACCTTCTCGCCGAGCCGCCCATCCTTGACCGGAAAGGCTGCTGCGCGCTCGACCGCAGGATGGCACAGCGCCAGCGCCTCGATCGGGGCCGGATAGATCTTCCTGCCGCCGCGATTGATTACATCCTTGAGCCGGCCGCAGAGGCGCAGATATCCCTCGTCATCGACGCAGCCGAGATCGCCGGTCATGAGCCATCCGTGGCGGTTGAACGCTTGCTCGGTCGCGATCTGATTGTCGAAATACCCGAGCATCAGGCTCGCGCCACGGCTGCCGATCTGACCGATTTCGCCGGGCGGCGCCTCGATATCCGGTTCGTCCTCCCGCCAGATCTTGATCTCGAAGCCGGAACAGCAGCGCCCGACCGTCTCAACGATCCGGCGAGGATCGTCCTCGGGCAGCGTGTATTGGTGCGAACAGGTCTCGGTCATCCCGTAGCCGCTTTGCGGAACGATGCCGTGCCGCATCAGCTCGGCGATGACCTCGCCGGCAACAGCGGCTCCCGAAATGCGAAAGCCCTTGACCGCCAGTGCAGCAGGAAAACTGCGAGCGCGCAGTTCGGAGAGCAGGTCGATGGCGTGGGTCGGAACGCCTACGAGATAGGTTGCGCAAGTTTCCAAGAGGCGATCCAATAGGCTTTCGCCCGTCGGAAGATCGTGAACCACCAGCTCGGCGCCGATCGCCATGGCGGTGACGAGGGCTCCGATGCCGAGATTGTGGCTGAGCGGACTGAGACTGTAGATCACCGAATGGGCGCCCAGCCGCCAATCGGCAGCGACTGCCCGCGCATTGGCCAATAGGGTGTTGTCGCTGTGCATCACCCCTTTCGGCACGCCGGTCGTCCCGGATGTGAAAGCGAGATAGATCACCCGATCCGGATCCTCGCTCGGTGGCGCGGCTTGCCTGCCTCCCACGTCGAGTTCCAATCGCTGGCCCGCCTCGAGGCGATATACATGGCGAACGAATGGCAGCCGCCGAGCCATCGAGAAGATGTCCTGCTGGTCGGCATCCGCGCCATATCCCGGCCGGGCTAACAGCGCCGCTGACCGGGTGCGCTCGAGCAGAGCCGAGACCTCGGCGACGGTGTTTTCGCGATGCAAAGACGGGCAGCAGACATAGCCGTTGCGTGAGCAGGCCAGCAGCGCGACGGCGGTCTCGATGCTGCTCGGCAGCCACACCGAGACGCGCTCGCCGAGGCGCTCGCCGCGGCCGGCGAGGTCGGCCGCGAACGCATCGACAGCAGTGAGGAGCCCGCGATAGGTCAGCCGGCGGGTGCGATCGCGCAGCGCGAAATGGTCGGGCGAGCGGCTCGCGTGCTGCATGAGCAAAGAGTAGATCGTGTCGTGCCGCCAAAACCCGGATCGGTAGTGCTCGTCCAGGCGCTCCCGGCTCAACAGGCTGAGGATGGTATTGCTCATCGCGGACGAGGCCGATTATCCGGCAGGCCCGGAAAGCGGCATGTGAGATTCGCTCGGGTCGGCGAAATGCTCTAAGATCCGAGCACTGGTTTGTTGCTGGGAGGTTGTCATGCCTGTGATCAAAGCCTTCGATCTCGCTTACGGGCGCCTGCGGTCGCCCGATCTCGACAAACAGGAAGAGTTTCTCACCGATTTCGGCATGGTCCGTGCCGACCGGACCAAGACGGCCCTTTATATGCGCGGCAGCGACGCGCCGCATCATATCCATGTCACCGAACTAGGTGAGCCGCGCTATGTCGGCATCGCCGTGCATGCCGCGAGCATGGAGGACCTCGATCGCATTTCCCGGGTCGAGGGGGCCTCGCCAATCGAAGACATCGACGAGCCCGGCGGCGGCAAGCGGGTCCGGCTGACCGATCCCGACGGGTATCAGGTCGAGGTCATCCATGGCATGGGGTTGCTCGACCCGATCGAAGTGCCGCGGCCTGTGGTCAATTCCGGCGACAGCAAATACCGCCGCAAGGGCGAGCTTTTCCGCATCAAGCAGGGCCCCTCGCACATCAAGCGGTTTGGCCATTTCGTCATCATGTCGAAGAATTTCGAGAAGACCCTCGGCTGGTACCGCGAGATGCTCGGCTTTCGCTGCTCGGACGAGTTCTACGCTGGCGAGAAGACCAATGTCGTCGGCTCGTTCAATCGGCTCGACCGCGGCGACGGCTATGTCGACCACCACGCGTTCTTCTGCATTCGTGGCGACAAGAGCGGGCTCAACCACCTCTCATTTGAGGCCGCCGACATCGACGACGTAATGGTCGGTCACGAGCATCTGGAGAGGAAGGGCTATGAGCACATGTGGGGCATCGGCCGCCACCTGATCGGCAGCCAGCTGTTCGACTACTGGGCCGATCCTTGGGGCCGCGTGCACGAGCATTGGGCCGATACCGACGTGCTGAATGCCCATACCCCGCCCAATCTTCTGGAGCGCGGTGAAGGAACCGGCGGACCCTGGGGCCAACCGATCCCGCAAAAATTCATGGGCCACGCCTCGCCCTGATTAGAACGGGCTTCACTCCGACCTCCGTTGGCAAGCTCTCTCTGATTCCCTCCCCGTAAGCGGGGGAAGGGTTAGGGAGGGATGATCTGCGCCACTACGGCAGGGTGCCGGACGCCGGCCTCGGCTATGAGCGCACGCTTGCCTACGTCACTGGCCTCGCCGACGCGAGCGGCTAATTGAAAAATATAATGTCGCCGATAGTCAGGTGTCGGCCGGACCCGGTACGGCGCCCCGCAAAAAGAAGATGGAGTCTCTACTACCGCCCATGGCGACGCCTGCTCTCGGTTCAAGATCTGACTCGATACCTGGCCGCACCGGGGGGGCATCGCGTCGAGTGCCGGATCGCCGAATTCAACCTCAACCTCTTCTGGACGCGGTGATCGCAATTGGCGCCGGCGATCAGTCCACGAAATTCGCTTATTCGATCGTGCCGATTTAACACATCACCCTGTTAAACCGGTTGCTTTGCGCCGTAGAAATTTCTGAGTTCATCAGCAAGTTCCATAAGCAAAATACCATCGTCTGGAGGTAGGATGGAAAGGCTCGGGTAATCTTCTACACGTTGTATCATCGTACGGATACCCTCAGCCCATGAGGCCATCAAGGCTTGATTTCCGGAGGTAACGCCAACTGCAGCTTTCTGTTCTTTAGTGAAGATCACTCCATATTTGAAATATACAGAGCCAGCAGAAATTCGCTCAACACAAAAATGCCAAGGAGCTTTTCCAAAAAAATGTCCGGGTTCTATATAATTTTCGGAGTCATTCCTTATTGAACGAACTTTGTCTTTGTAGGTGTTAAATACCTTCGTTGAGTCATCTCCTGTGGGTATTATTGAATAAAAGCCGTTGTTTGTAGAATTTGGCATGCTAATATTCAAATTAGATTTTGCCATGCTCGGAATATTGTCCTTTGTCGAGAACAAAGAAAGGTTATTTACCCCAATAAAAGAACCAGGTATTAGTATATCCATTTTGTTTTCTCGCGACGCCTTGAAACCAAATTTTAAGATTTGATAAAAAAAATCTACTTTATGCTGAGGTCTAGCTTCATTCAGTGAGCTGAACGGAATGATGTACGATGAATCCAGGCTCTGCTTTGCTAGTTGTGCCACTGGTGAGGTTAAATTCTCCTCCTCGATGACTTTTTTAATCTCGGCACGATTGCCTCGATCGAACACGGCCCGCAATCGCGTAGAAATAGCCTCGATCCCGCGCTTGACAACCTCGGTCGAAGCAGCCTTCAGCAGGCTCTCGATTACAATGTCCGTAGGATCCATCAGGCTCTCCAGCGTAGTCGAGAAGGCTCGCGCGATTCTCTATGATTGGAGGGCGGTTGGCAACTGGGAGCAGGCGAGCACCGGTCCAAGCCAATCCCTGGCTGCCTTATGGGATTTTCGAGGCGTTTTTGGCCACTGCGGAGGGCCGAGGTTCCTGCTACCACCTTTCGGGGCCGAGGACATATGGAGAGGGCCAACGATGGGATCACCCCTACGATGAGCCTTTCGTTAGACCCGTCGCCGGACAAGCGCCGCGTGACGCTGTGACGACAAAGCAATCTCGACTCCGTCAGCGCGGTGGGCAAGAGTTAGTAGCTCGGCCTGGCGGCAAGCGGCGTCAGCTGCAGTTCGTGCGTCCAGCACGAGCGGTCCTGCGTGTGCAGATACCAGTACGCCTCCGCGATCTTCACCGGATTGATGATCAGGTCGCGGCGGTTCTGGTTGCGCGGCAGCTTGCGGCTGCCCGGCGAGTCGATCGAACCGTCGATGACGATGTTGGCGACGTGCACGCCGTGTTCCGAATATTCCTCGGTCAAGACCTGAGCCAAAGTGCGCATCAGCACCCGGGGATAGTAGAGCGACTGTCCGGTCATGCGCTTCTTGCCGCGTAACGAGCTCGAATTATTCGAGAAAAAGAACGAGCCGCGGCCGTTCTTGCGCATCGCCGGCAGCACCTCTTGCGCCACGAGAAACGGCCCGCGCGCCGAGACGTGGAGCCCGGTGTCGAGGATTTCGACCGGGACGTATTCGAGCAATTCCTTGTCGGCCGGAAGGTCGCGGCCTTCGAGATACCCGGCGTTGTAGATCAGCACCTCGGGGTCGCCGGCCTCGCGTCGGATCGTCGCAAAGGCGCTCGAGATCGAATCCTGCGAGACGAGGTCCAATTCGACAATCATGCAATCGCCGCTCTGCTCGCGGATCGCAGCCGCCAGTGGCATGGCATTGTTCTCGCTGCGCGTGGTGAGGACGGTGAAGAAGCCCTCCTGTGCGAATTTCTGCGCGATCGCGCCGCCCACGCCCCAGCGCACGCCGACTTCCACGTCGCTGTCATCGACGGCATGGCCGTGCGCCAGTAACGTATTGCGGCCATCGGACTGCCACTTTGACGTGGCGCCGATAACGACGCACACCTGTTTGCCTTTTGCATTGGTTTTCATTACGCAATCTCCTTTGTGCGGTCCCAGCCCCACCACGCGCACAGCGCCTCACCCATAACCAGCTCCAAATCGCGGCCTGTCAGCCACGGCAGTTCCTCGGTGAACATCGCCACGCATTGGCGCCACGAGCAAGGCATCTTGGTAATGTCGGTGCCCCAGAACATGCGATTGGGGCCAAACGCGTCGTAGACCTGCCGCAGATAAGTGTGCAGCGCCGGAAACGGGTAGGCCTGGCTGGAATAGTGCGGCACGCCGGTCGCCTTGACCGCCACATTGGGCAATTTCGCCAATGCCACAAGGTCCGGGATATGGGTCATCGCCGCAGCGTCTTTCTGCGTTGTCGTGCCGCCTCTGCCACCGAGGTGATCGATCGTCAGGCGGAGTCTCGGGTGACGCTCGGCGATCCGGCCTATTTCCCTCAAAGAGTCTGTCGCGAGCATCGCGATTGGGACACCGGCATTTTCGGCTGCCGCCCACAGCCATTCGAGCGTGCCGTCGTGCAGCCAGCGCCGCGCAGGATCATTGAGAAATCCGTAGCGCAGACCGAGCATGCCCGGCTGTTCCCGCCAGCCCGCGATGCGCGCGCGGGATTCCGGCCGGTCGAGCGGCACCGAACCCATGATCGCGAAGCGGCCGGGATAGTCGCGGACCGCGGCAAATGCCATGTCGTGCGAATTCGGGTCCCAACCGGGCGGATGAATGACGGCGGCGTCGACACCGCCTTCGTCCATCAGCGCGGTGGCCTCCTCAGGGGTGAAATGCGTCACTTGCCGATGCGACAGGTTGCTCGGCAAGCCGCTTCCCCAGAGGTGAATTTGGGCGTCGACAATCTGCATCACCTGCCTCCCTATATCGTCGAGGCCGCAAACAACCGCGGATAGCGACGTCGCCCGACAAAGACGAGACCGACGATGCTGATCGCCGCGGTGAGCATGATGTAAAAACTCGGCGACAAGTTGTTGCCGGTCACCGCGATGAGCCAGGTCGCGACAAAGGGTGTGAAACCGCCGAAGATCGTCACCGCGATGGCGAAGCTCAACGACACGCCGATGCCGCGGACGGCAGTCGGAAAGAGCTCGGCGAGCTGCGACGGCAGCACCCCGCTGTAGCCGGCCTTGACGAGGCTGAGCCAGCTTGCGGCAAAGATTGCCGTCAGGAGCGACGGAAAAGCGACCATCAGAAAAAACAGCGGCCAGGTGGTGAGGAAAAAGAGCCAGCCCATTCCGGTCAGAATGCCGCCGCGGCCGAATTTGTCGGAGAGATGTCCGGCGAACGGCGAGGCGACGCCGAGAATGATGGCGCCGACGAGGGTCGCGGTGAAGCCGGTCGCCGGCGGCAGGTGCAGCTCCTTCATCGCATAGGTCGGGATGTAGAGGATGATGTAGGCCGAACTGTTTGAGATCGCCGAGACGCCGACCGCAAGCAGCGCCTCGATCGGATGGGCGCGCAACAAGTCGCGCACCGGCGTGCGCGTGGGCTCGATCTCGACATATTCGGGCGTCTCGTCGAGCCGGCGGCGGATATAGAGCCCGACCGGGCCAACCAATATCCCGAACAGGAACGGCACCCGCCAGCCCCAGTCGCTGAGCTGTTCCGGCGACAGGATGCCCGACAGCGCGAGCCCGAAAGCCGATGCCAGGAAGTTCGTGATGCCTGTGCTGGCCCATTGCCAGCTCGCAACGAAGCCTTTGCGCGAGGCGGTCTGTTCGGCAAGAAAGGTGACCGCGCTGCCGAACTCGCCGCCAACTGAAAACCCCTGGGTCAGGCGAGCGACAAGGATCAGGATCGGCGCCGCGACTCCGATCGTCGCATAACCCGGCGTCACCGCGGTCATCGTCGTGCCGATGACCATCAACAGGATCGAGAGGGTGAGCCCGGCCTTGCGGCCGTAGCGATCGGTGTAGGCGCCGATGAAAATTGCGCCGACCGGCCGCATGATATAGGCGGCCCCAAAAGTACCGAGGGTCAGCAGCAGCGACGCCGTCTCGTTCTCGCTCGGGAAAAACACTTTCGCGATCGTGACCGCGAAATAGCCGTAGATGAGAAAATCGAACCACTCCATCGCGTTGCCGATCGAGGCAGCGACGATGACCTTCGTCAGCGAGGGCCGGGCGGGGAGTGCAGGCTGGATTAGGGCGTCGGCGGTCATGGCGTTTCCCCAAGCGCCTCGGCGGAGGCTTGCATCATCCTGGACACGAGGACCGTTGCGTCATTGTCGCGTTTTTCCCCGCCCCACGCCAGAATGAAACGGGACACGCTTCTGAGAGGCGGCAATGACGATCAAACTCTGCGCCTTCACTTGCGGCACGGTAACCGGCGAATTCGCCCGGTTGATGGACGGCGGCGAGGGCGACATCACCATGCCGGTCCCGGTTTTTCTGATCGAACATCCCAAGGGCCGCGCGCTGTTCGACACCGGGCTGCATCCCGATTGCCAGCGCGACACGGCCGGGCGGCTCGGCGCGCGGCTCGCCGGGCTGTTTCGGATCGAGTTCAAGCCCGGTGAGGAGGTCAGCGCGCGACTCGAAGCGATCGACCGCGATCCCGGCAAGATCGACCTCGTCATCAACTCGCATTTCCACTTCGATCATGTCGGCGGCAACGCACTGATCCCCAACGCGACGATGCTGGTGCAGCGCCGCGAATGGGAGGCCGGCATGGTGCCCGACACGGCCGGGCGGCTCGGCTACAACCCGCGCGATTTCGACCTCGGCCATAAGTTGCGCCTCGTCGATGGCGAGTACGATGTGTTCGGCGACGGCTCGGTCGTGTGCCTGCCGACGTACGGGCACACGCCGGGGCACCAGTCGCTGCGGCTGCGGCTCGACGGCGGCGAGATCGTGCTCGCGGCGGACGCCTGCTACTTCTGCCGGACGCTGCGCGAGCGCGGCCTGCCGCGCTATGTTTATGACCGCGCGGCGATGTTCGCCTCGCTCGACCGGCTGGAGGCGCTGGAACGGGGCGGGGCGCGCATCTTCTTCGGGCACGACCCGGAATTCTGGCAGACGGTGCCGCAGGCGCCGGCCACCATCTCATAAAGTAGAAGAAGATATTGTCGCCCTCGCACGTGTGTTTCGCTCTCACTACAATCACAGATCGAGTCGCATACTATGCTTTGTGCAATCTGCAGCGAATCAGCAGCTAATTCCCGTGAAGGTTGTGGCAACGATGATCTGATTGAAGGCAGGCAAACCCGTCATTCCGGGGCGCCGCCCAGCGGCCAGCCGGGAACCCATTTTCCAGAGACCGGTGTGCATAGGTTCCGGACCTCCGCCATTCGTTTGGCTGTCGGCTGCGCTCGCGCACGCGAGGCAAAAAAAGAGATCAGGTCCAAGTAGCTGTATTCCACGATTCCGAGCCCGAAAAACAGGCGGTAACAAGCGAAGAGAGCGGACCTGCGACGATTTCCGGCATCAGTGACCTCCGGGCAAATGGGGGCCCGCATATATGGGTTCACCATATGTTCCAATCAACGGCCCGCCAGCAGGAGCGCCGGGCGCACAATTTGCGCGACGGTCTCCCTTCCTTCCGAACCTTCGGTAACACGCGGTATTCGGGATATAACCGGTCCAGCGTCTCGGCACCGGTTGCGGCGAGATCACGAGCGGACCGCGCCATCTCGCTCTAACAGCGCAAAAGTAGCGGTTGGGCGGACACCTACGCCGGCGATACCGCTCGTCAAAGAATCGATACTGAGAAGACAAACGGAGAAGCCATGCCGCCCGCAATCACTTCATTGTCGCCAGCTCGCAACAGCGCATCATCGGTGCGGAAATGATCGCCTATGGGCTCGCCGTTGACGATCGTCCCAAGCGTGCTGCAGAGGTCGTGTACGTGATAACCGCGATCGCGTTTCTCAATCATGAAATGGTTGCGCGATAGCCTGAATGGGGCAGTGTCATCAAGCAAGAGATCTGGCTGCCGTGGCGGCAGCGCCTCTTCTGCAAGCGGCCGCCGGCCAACAACAAACGGCCTGTCGCCGAGCCCGAGCGGGGTGTGCAATTGACGCTGCAGCCATGGATCCTTGGCAGCGAGATAGGCATGATGGACTAGCGGCGCCGGCGTCTGACGGTCTGCGTCCTCCCAGTTCGTTAGGGCCCTGCCGCTTTGTTTCTCGTCGCTGACAATGCGGTCGTCGGCCTCGCGCAGCCGCTGACTGAGGCGCTGAATCAACTCGCGAGCAGCCGACGGCGAGCCAGCGATCTGATCGACGAACTCGGGCGGTGTGAGAATTTCGACTTCGACTTCATTGGCCGCTCGAGCGGTGGCATTGCGGGAACGGTTCTCCACGACGCCCATTTCGCCGATAAACTGCCCCGCGCCAACCGTGCCGAGGAGGATGGGATCGCCATCGAGTTCCCGGAGGATGTCGACGGCACCGCTGAGTAGGCGAAAAACACAGTCCGGCGGGTCTCCCTCTCTGAAGAGAATTTGCCCTTTGGCGAAGTGCGTGCGGGTCATTACATCCCCTTTTGCGCGATAGAGCTACTTGGCCGGGCGCATCAAAGCCGGTCTGCGTCCCTGTTTCCTCAATATCCTCCAGATAGATCGAATTCAACGACGCTGAAAAGCAAGCGGCATTCTGGCAATCGCCGCCCCTCCGGGCATACCGTTGGGGTACCTCGCCCGCCCACGGTCGGCCGGGCACGGTTCTGATCTTGGAGGTCGAAGATGACGTTACCCGCATCGAGCCGCTTTCAATTCACCCCTGATCTTGGGATCTGCCGGATATTGAACGGGATGTGGCAGGTCTCTGGCGCGCATGGCGCGATCGATCCGGCGCGCGCTACCGAGGCTATGTTCGCTTATCATGACGTGGGTTTCACGACTTGGGACCTCGCCGATCATTATGGGCCCGCCGAAGACTTTATCGGGACCTTCCGCCGGCAGTTCTCCGCGCGCTACGGAGAGGGACGGCTCGCCGAGATCCAGGCCTTTACAAAATGGGTGCCGCGTCCGGCGCGAATGACGCGGCGCACGGTCGAGGAGGCGATCGGCATCTCACTGGCGCGCATGGGTATCGAATGCCTCGATCTCCTGCAATTTCATTGGTGGGACTACGCCAATGAGAGCTACCTCGATGCCCTCGATCATCTTGCTGAGCTGCAGCAGGAGGGCAAAATCCGCCATCTGGCGCTGACTAATTTCGACACCGAGCGGCTGCGGATCATCGCCGACCATGGCATCCGGATCGTCTCGAACCAGGTGCAGTATTCTGTCGTCGACCGCCGGCCCGAGGTCCGGATGGCTTCATTCTGCGGCGAGCACGGAATGACATTGCTCGCCTATGGCACGCTGCTGGGCGGGTTGCTGTCGGAAAAATACCTCGGTCGCCCCGAGCCGCGCCGATCCGACCTCGTCACCGCCTCGCTGCAGAAATACAAGAACATGATCGACGCCTGGGGCGGATGGGGGCTGTTCCAGGAACTCCTCGCCGTCCTCAAAGAAATAGCCGGCAAGCATCGGGTGAGCATCGCCAATGTCGGGCTGCGCTACATATTGGACCGCCCCGCAGTGGCCGGCGTCATCATCGGCGCGCGTCTGGGCGTCACCGACCACCTCGCCGACAATGCCCGAGCCTTCGACTGCGAGCTCGATGCCGGCGACGTCGCGGCGGTCGAGGCGGTGCTCGCGAAATCGCGCGACCTGATGCGGGTGATCGGCGACTGCGGCACCGAGTATCGGTAGTGCTCAGCCCGGCGCTCGTCGCGGCCTTCAACGTTAGCTTATGACGATCGATCCGCAAACGGAAAAGGGATTCGAACTGCGGCTGGCCTCCGATACCTCCAGTACCACTACGACGCGACAGCGGGACCAACAGGACGTTCCTAAGCCGGCCAAGCCGGAACCAAACAGGATAATATAAACGCATCAGACGCGCGGAGCGGGAGGGACGGTTGAGGCGGC
>Ga0306920_100004762_pt1 | contig 17429 bp, 11 predicted proteins | sample flu12Cox44000170_FD_204666 | JGI IMG/M metagenome (GOLD analysis project Ga0306920, IMG submission 204666) | Lab enrichment of tropical soil microbial communities from Luquillo Experimental Forest, Puerto Rico - flux4day.12C.oxic.44.000.170 (v2)... | ecosystem: Environmental > Terrestrial >... | reverse complement strand
CGCTCCCTCGAGATGGATTGGCCTGGCCGGGTCGGCCGGTCGCGGGGGGTCGGGAAGAAAGCGGACGAGCAGCGCCGCGAGACGATCGGTGAAAGGCAGGAACAACACCGCGAGTGCCAGGTTGAAGGCGGTGTGGAAATTGACGATGAGGCGCGCTGGGGCCGATTCGATATGTGCGAGCAGCCCGGCAATCATTCCCAAAAGCGGCAGCGCGACCATGCAGCCTGCCGCGCGGATCAACAAATTGCCAAGCGGAAGGCGGCCCGCCGGCCCTGTGCCGGCCTCGAAAAGCGGCGGTAGCGTACCACCGAGATTGGCACCGACGACGAGAGCCAGCGAGGCCGCGGGCGCGATCACGCCTGAGGCGGCAAGTGAGGCAATCAGCAGGACGACCGCGACGCTCGAATGGCACGCCCAGGTCAGTGCTCCCGCGATCAGCACCGCCAACACCGGCTCACCAGTGAGGCCCTGCAGCACGGTTCGCAAGGCGGGCGCCGTCTCGACCGGCGCTAGGGTGCCGCCGAGCGCGCCGAGAGCAAGGAGCATCAGCCCGAGGCCGATGCCCACCCGGCCGAGGTTTTTCGCCCTGCCGTCGCCCGAGGAGCGAAAGAGGACGACCCCGATCAGCACAAGGACTGGTGCCACCGCGGTGATGTCGAAGGCCAAGATTTGGGTGATCAACGTGCTGCCGAGATTGGCCCCGAGCATGACGGCGAGCGCCGGCGCCAGATCGAGCGCGCCGCGCGCGGCGAACGAGGTCGCCATCATTCCCGTCGCGGTGCTGCTAAAGCAGCACCGCGGTCACCGCAAGACCGATCATCACGGCGCGCAGACGAGCCCCTCTTCCCGGCGGCGATAGGCGGCGGCCGAGCCATTGGCGGAGCTCGGCGCCGAAACCCCGCTCGACGCCGGTCGTCACCATGTGAGTGCCCCAGAGAAGCAGCCCGACATAGCCGCCAAGCTGCAGCAGTATCAGTGTGCCGGACATTTCCGTACTGTTATCCGGGAGTTCCCGGCTCGGCCTGCTCCGACGCCGTCGCCGGCGGGCGGGCGATGGTCAGGGCGGCAGCTTTGCGCGAAGTCTTTGCGAACTCTGCACGGCAGGTTCGCTGTCCGCAGGTATCTGGCCATCCTGCAGCTCAGTAGCAATCAGGGCGCGGCACCAAAGCTCCCGCGCCGAGGGGGTCCACAAGCGAACCCGGCGCGCTTGCCGGCGAGTAACGGTCGGAGCCGGCGCCGGCATGTCAAGCACCACCCGTTGCGAGGGTGACTATACGTGATAGCACGAGCCCAGCCGCGACGATCAGGTAGGCCCGCAGGACCAGCAGCCAAGCTCGGTTGAGCGGGGTTAGTTGTCGGGGCGGCAGTAATGCAAGAGGCGGCATTCGCCAGGCATCGCGCAGCGGTCGGTCGGCCGGCTCGACGGGCGCCGAGACGGTCGGACGAATGCTGCCGAAGGCGAGGAAGATGACCACGCCTGCCAAGCCGCCGCTGAGCAATATGGCGAGGATCGTTGCCCCGCTTATCTCCGGATAGAGGACAGAAGCCGTCAGGATGATCGAAAGCACCACCAGCACCGCGATCACCGCGCCGGTGAAGAAGTTGAGGCCTTGCGTGTTCACCCAAGGACCGAGCACCGCTTTGTCGTTGCACAACAGCAATAGGAAGACAGTCGCGCTCGGCAGCAGCACGCCGGCGAGGGTCTGGACGGCGTTGGTCAGCAGCCCGAGGGGTGTGCCGGGGGTCAGGACGAGTGCGGCGGCGAGCGCGATCAGACCACAATACACTCCGTAGAACGCCTTTGCTTCGGTCGGCTTGCGGTGTAGCGAATGGCGCAGATCGAGCACGTCGCCGATCGCATAAGCGGTCGACAGCGACACCGCGGCGGCGCCGATGATGCAGGCGTCGAGCAATGCAAACGCGAACAGCACCGCGGGCATCTTTCCGACATACCTTTCGAGGCCGAAGGCGACCTCGCCGGCATCGCTGAACCCGCCGAATTCAGCATGACCGGCAAAGGTCCCGGCGGCGATCGCCATCAGTGCCACCGCGCCGACAGTGACAAAGACGATGCCGATCCACAAATCCGCACGTTCGTAGGAGATGAAGCGTGGGGAGATGCGTTTGTCGATGACGTAGCTCTGCTGAAAAAACAGCTGCCAGGGCGCCACGGTGGTGCCGACGATGGCGACTATCAGCAGCATCATCTCGCTCAATCGGCCTCCTCGCAGGCCTTCTTGCGGCAATCTCGGCACCAGAAAGTCGCCGACCATCTGGCCGACCGGCGGATGCACCGTCAAAAACACCGGGACAAGAAGCAGGCTGCCCACCACAAGGAGGAGCGAAAACCGTTCGAAACGGCGGAAACTGCCGGTGCCTGCCGCGAGCATGATCAAGGCCGCCGCGACGACCACACCTAGCGGCTTTGAGACGCCGAGAAATCCGAGCGCCAGGCTGATGCCAATGAACTCGGTGACGATCGTCAGTGCATTCAGCAAAAACAGATCGATGACGCTGAAGGCGCCCCAGAACCGCCCGAATCGCTCGAGGATCAGACGGGCGTGTCCGATCCCGGACACGGCGCCGAGGCGCAGCACCATCTCCTGGTTGACGTAGAGCACCGGGATCAGCAGCGCCAAGGTCCACAACAGCGTCGTGCCATATTGCTGGCCGGCTTGCGAATAGGTGCCAAAGGCGCCGGCGTCATTATCGCCGACCATGACGATAAGACCCGGCCCGAGGATCGCCAGCAAAGTCTTGAGCTTGGCGACCCAGCCAATCCGCGGAGCGACGTCGCCGTGCAGGATCGTCCCGAGCGCACCGTTGATGTGGCCGATATGGGCATCGTCGAGCACGGCGGTGCGGGGCTCGGGCGCGAGGAATTCGCCGACGGAGGACATGGCTTCCTCCGTCATCGGCCGCATTCGGCCGCACGACGACCGGGCGATTTCGGCAGTTTTTCGGCGATACCGAGCTTATCGGCGCGCCGGTGCATTTCGGTCCACACCTCGTCAGGGGTAACGCCGCAGTCGTGCCACAGCACGACCAGGTGGTAGACCAGATCGGCGCTCTCGCGGACGACACCGCGCGAGCGGTTGCGCGCCGCTTCGAGGGCGGTCTCCGCGGCCTCTTCCACCAGCTTTTGTGCGAGCTTACTGCGACCGCAAGCGAGCAGCCGCGCGGTGCGCGGATTGTCCCGTTCGTTGACCCGGTCGAGGTCGGCGTAGAGGCGCGCGATCTCCGCCGCGTCGGCGCCAATCTTCGGGCCCGCCAGCCGAAGCACGGCCTCTACGGACGCGTCGTGCCTTACCAGGGCAGTCATGTCTCATCCCTCCATTCCCAGGTTGGTGTCGTGCCGACCCGGGCGGAAGTGGCGGACTGCCCCTAGCGGCGGGCTGTTATTGCGATCGCAACTCCCGCCCGATCGAGGGACCCCGTCGCATCACCCCGGGTAGGTGGCCCGAAGAGCCGGTCGCGCCGAGGCGACTTGGAGGCTCCGCGGACGTGTTGCTAGATCGAGGTTCCATCATTCGGTTGCTGTTGCGTACACATCTTCGGACGAGACGTCTCAAAGATACCGTGCCAGGTATGCTCATTGCGCCGGGTTGTCAATGGCAAAAATTTCGAGATCGGAGCCATTTCCAAAGATTTAATGGTTGGTAGAAAGCCCGCCGTAGCCGAGTTTACGATGAGTCGAGAATCGGCGGTCGTCGGGGCGAACCGGACGGGCCCGGTCAAAACCTGAGGTGCAGCTGCAGACCAAAAATCGACACGGGACCTCGATCGCGGTTGTAGGCCGGGTGGTCGATGAACTGATAATCGAGCGCGACGCGGGCGAAGCCGAACACGGCAATGCGGTAGTAGGCTTCGATGATCTGCTCGGGCCCCGCATTCGCCAGTTGGCCGTCGCCGATGATCCCGCCGAGCCCGCCAGCGGCGAGATACAGCTTGCCTTGATGCGAGATTCGGTTGGCGGCACCCGCCAATCCCACGGTGTCGTCGGGCCGACCCCAGCGCGAGCCGGTCAGAGAGAATCCGCCCGACATAGACTGGTTGATGTCGGTGAAATCAACCTCCTCGACGGTACCTTGCGACACGCTGGCCCGAGCAAAGACGCCAAAGTCGGGGGCGAGCTGCTGTTCCAGATTGAGCCCGAATCCGCCCTTTGTGCGAAAGCTGCGGACGTCGCCGGTCGACGGCGTCTGACCGGTCACCTCACCCAGCGCAATCGCGGCGAGGTAGGTCCCGAGATTGCCGCGAGTCAGCCAATAGAGGGCTTTGAGCTTGCCGGGCTGATCCCACAGCCTGTGCCTCTCTTCCAGCTCGGCCACGAACTGCCCTTGCGCGAACCCATTGGAGAGCTTGGGGCTGTTGGGCGTTTGTGAAAGATCGAACAGCCCGACCCTGGCGGTCCACCAGTCCTGGTACCACTCGGCCGCGCCGCCGTAAGTGTAGCCCCAGGAGTTCGCCGCATAGTCGAATGCGCCCTGGTCGATGATCGACCAGTTCAAGAAGTCGTTGCGCGGGTCGTGTGCGTACGTATTGGTGTCGAAGATGTCGACGATCGAGTATTTGCCGACCGTGAACACGAGCCGGTTGGCGGTCTGGGTGCCGCCGAGCTGATTGAGGTCGGGTTCGAGCTTTTGGGTCTCGCCGCCCAGATCCATGGTCTGGCGAAGAAAACCGCGCTGGACCAAAATGTAAGGATCGACCTTGCCGAGCTTGAAGGCCTCACCGCTAGGATATCCCGCCACGCCAAAGGTATTGCTGAGCCCAAATCCCTGGTCGACCTCTGGATTGATCCAGATTTCGCCGCCGGCCCAAGGCCGGACACCGGCATAGAGTGTCGCATCGATCGTTTCTCTGCCATTGGCGGCGGGGCTCAGGCTCTGGGGCCCCTGATAGGGCGACCGGAACGCGGGTTGAAGGAGCCAGGTAATCGTTGCTTGGCCGTGAATGGCCCAATTCTCCGGGTCGATCTGCTCTACCTCCTTCGGTGTAACCGGTATGCCCTGAGGTTGCGGCGTCGGGCCGACCATCTGAGCACCCCCCATTATCGGCCAGCAGAGTAAGCCGACGGACAGAGTGGCGAACGCGGCCCTCGCTCTTAAAGCATACCTTATCGGGTATAATCTTGCAAACCACATCCTGGGTTACAGTTTTGTGGGGTACCCGCCATATAGAACTGGGTTTGCCGCGTCCGTGAGGCGATTATACCCATACCCGTTTCAGTGTTCGCGGATCCTGTCGATACCAAATTCGACGAAGCGATCGCGATCCATGTAACATCGAGCGGCCGCCCTTTGTCGGGGACTAGATCCATGAGCCATAGGAATGACGAGGGTTCAGCTGACCAGCCGCTCCGCGACAAGCGCGGACTGGTCAACCGGGTGCGCCGGCTGCGCGGTCAGGTCGATGCGATCGAGCGGGCGCTCGCCGGAGAGGCGAGCTGCTCGGACCTGCTGCAGCGTATCACCGCAGCGCGCGGCGCAATCAACGGGCTGATGGCCGAGGTTCTTGAGGAGCACGTGCGGGAACATTTACTGCCGGCCGACAGCGATGCCGATCCGCTCAAGGCCGATGCCGCCGAAGAGCTGATCGAAATTATTCATTCCTATCTGACCTGAAGCGCTTTAATTGGTTAGACGAGAGCCTTGGCATCGGTTTCCAGGATCGGGCCGAGAAACGCCACGCCAGGTTTATCCTGCGGCCGAACCCGACGGCGTCCTTGTGGAATCTTTCTTTGTGTCGACCCTGGTCGTCGGCCTCGCGGAGATCGGCGACAAAACACAAATCCTCTCCTTGATCCTCGCCGCGCGCTTTCTGCGTCCGGTGCCGATCATTTTCCGGATCTTGTGCGCTACCCTCCCCAATCACGCAGCAGCGGGCTTGGCCGGCACGTTCTTTGGCAGCCTGCTCAAGGGTCCGGTGATGCGATGGATACTGGGGCTTTCCTTCTCCAGCGTCGGGGTGTGGGCGCTATGCCCGGACAAATACGAGGGAAGCGATCGGGCTATCAGCCGCTCGGGAGCGTTCATCGCTACGCTCTGTGCTTTTTTCATCGAGGAAATCGGCGACAAGACACAGATCGCCACGGTCGGCCTCGCCGCGCGGTTCGAGCAGTTCTATCCGGTCGTCTTGGGCACCACTCTCGGCATGATGTCGGCGAACATCCCGGCCGTCTTGATCGGGAACAGGCTTGCCGATAAGGTGCCAGTCAAGGCGATCCGCATAACCGCCGCGGTGGTGTTTGCAGCGCTCGGCGTGTTGACGATCGTCAGAGGAGACGGGTGAGACCTGCTGGCCCGTGCCACTTGTCACAGAGCCAGTACATCCGCATAGACCAGCCTTCTCTGCTCGCTTCCCGGTACGTCCTTGACGAAGGTTTCGAATTCCTGGACCAATAGCCGAAATGGCCGTGAACCGCGCGGCGCAGGCAAAGTGATCTGCGCGGTCCACAGCGTATCCGGGCCGCCAAATGCGTGGGGCGTGAGCGAAATCACCGACACCGGCGCCCAGGCGAGATCGCCGCCACCCGGAGGCTGCGTCTGCACGGTTGCGGTCATGACCGCCGAGCCGGGCCCGCCGTGAGTCAAGCCGTTTATCGCGAGCTGCAGCGACGTCGGGTCGATCGGGTCGAAACTGATGCTGGCAGACCGGTCGGGCAGCAATTGAGCGAATTCGGCGAGAACCACCCGTGACAGGTGCGCGCCCGGCATCGACTGCGGCTGATATCGCGCAAGCGCCAGCCGCACGAACGGGAAGTACGCTTCCCCGGCATCCATCTCGATGTCGCAGTACCACAGCTTGCGGCCGTGCTGGTCGTCGTAGAACACCTGATGGCCGACGGCAGTGAATGGGATGAACGGCTCGTTAGGCAGCTCATCCAGGGTAAGCTCCGTGCCGACGGCAACCGCGTTGCGGAAGTGCTCCGGCAAGGGCATGGCTTGCGACGGAGGAGCCGCGGCCGTCCAGATCGGATCCTTGCCCCACTGGGTGATATATCCTTTGAGAAAGTCGGGAACCGACCAACCCTGAAACGCAGGTGGTGGCGCGCAGCCCCATAGAACCGCGGCCAATAGTTCGCCCTCGCCCGACGATAGCCAGGGCCGGTCCAAATAGACGCGCAATCCGCCGCCCGACCGTTTGCTGGTTGCCCACGCACCTTCCGTCGTCGATTGCCATCCGAAGGAGGGGATCACGTACAGCACCTTGGGGGCAGCAGGCCGCGCAGAGTTGAGGATCGAGACCGTGACCGGCTGCGAAGTCCGCGTAATATTGGCCGGATCAGCCGTTAATGTATCCGGGAAGTATTCCTTGAAGCGCGTCGTCGCCACCGCCGTGTACGTCACGTTACGATGCTTTGTATCATGAAACTCGTGCTTGCTGCTGAAATGCTTTGTGGGCATTTGCGTGTCGTCGATCACGGCGACAGTTTCGCCCTGGTTGATTGGCACTTCGAAGGCACGCATCGAGCCGTTTAGAATTTGCGGTTGCTTTTTTTCTGTCAGGTCGTCGATCGGGTCCTGCCACACCGCCTGGATGTCCACCTTGATCGTGCTCTTGCCATCGATCGGGAATTGGTCGGTCAACGTTGCAAATGTATCGCCGAGCCGCAGCTTGTCGGCTCGAAGATCTTGAAACTGTGGTTCGATCAATGGCTGCTGCACCGCGTGAACCAATGTCAGAAGCCTCGGTGGTGTGAGCATCCAATGCCCGCCGTTGAGCGCGAGAGTTCGCAGATCATTGAGGCTCGGCGGGCTCGCCGCTTCAATCAATGACCAGATCTTCATCGTCGACAGCATTTTAGCAGGCTTTGTAGTCGGGTCGTCGGTCAGAAAGCAGGTCATCGCGACAGTGACGACTTCCGCCTTCGGCAGATGAACGCGCAGGACTCGCTCCGTCGCGTTTTCGCTGAATTCCGGCGCGCCCGAGCCCTCGTCGAGCACCAGGCGAAACGGGGTCGTGTTTGGCCAGGCGCCGGTGAAGGGTGTCTGCCACACGGAACCGTCAGGGGTGCCCGGAAGTGTGGCGAACGCCGCTCCTGGAGCAAACGGGTCCGGCAGATACGGCAGCGCGAGCTGGGGTCCGGGAAACGGGACCGGCTGATCGGGATGCGCCGGGTCGCTGGCGAACGCGCCGTCCTTGCTCACCAGCATGGCATACAATGCCTTATCGGGCGGACCGGCCGGCGTATCCAGCATCCCATGGGTTTCGGCCATCGTCTCCGAGGTCTTGGGTGGCGCAATGTGGCGTTCCGAAACCGCCGCGATATGTGTATTGAAATTGCTGCGGATGACGACGCGGTCACCCGATTCTCCGGGCGTTGCAACGGGGTCCAGCGCCTGCCGGAGCACAACTGCCGGTGCCGCTACCGGCTCGTATCGCAAATACGAGATCGGCTGCGGCGGCAGGTTGTAGATGTCGTCGAGGACCGCGTCGGGGGCAAGGCTGTTGCCCGCCAGATCCACCGCGCGGACACGGAACTGATACTGGGCCCCAAAGCGCAGCCGCGGCAATGTTCCTTTCTGGACAGTGAATAAAGTTTCGAGCTTGATCGCAGTGGTCGCCGGATTAGCCGGCGTTTGCGGTGTCGAATCCGACCCTATCGTGTTGCCCGCCCGCGGTGCGCAGAGGCTCCAGCCCGCCCAGCGGAACAAGGATTCGGGAAGCCGTAGATCCGCCGTCGTGCCGTCTGCGGATTGGCTGGTGGCGACGGTGACAAAGCCCTCGTCGGAAAACTGTCTCGTCAACGGCCCATTCAGAAATTTATAGGTACCGTCGCGCAGGCACAGGGAGTGCCACTGGCCGCTCATCGAATTCCACACATCGACGCGATAGCCGCGGGTGACATCTTCGGCGTGCAGCGCAAAGGTCGAGTTCTGCGGATTGGCGACGATTGCGGTGTTGTTGCCTTTGGCCGCAGCGAACGTGTTCACGAGGCGGGTTGCGCGGTCTACGCGTGCTGCCGAAAATCCAGCCGAGTGGAGCGCCGGCAAGCCGTAATTGGTCGGAGTATCGATCGAACTCTGTCCGTCACCGAACCCCAAGCGCGCCAGATTGTACGAAAAATCCAGGGCCTTTTCAGCGGCGCCATCGACGTCGAGCTCTACGATATCGTATTGATCGGGTCCCGACAGCAGCAGCATGCCGTCGGTCACGTCCGAGGTCCCGGTCGTGGCAGCGACAAACAGCTTTTTGCCGGTATCGAGCGTGTATGCGATCCACGGGATCATCGGCGGCGCTCCGGGCAGGTTCGGATGCACACGCACATTGGAAGATGCCGGCACACCAGCGAGCGGCACCTCAAGATCGATCGCCAGCCCCAGCGCCCGCATCAGCTTGGGATATTGACCGAGCCCGGCGACGGCCTTGTGGAAGTCGATGTCGGGAAGCTGTTGGGGCGGCAGCGGTATGGCGTTGCCCCCTCTCGGGTCCGGTGCGAACCGCGAAAGAAATTGATGCATCAGCCGGACCTGGAGGAAATCGGTCTGGGGGGTTCCGAAGTTCGCCGGCACCGCTTTGAGGCGGCTCAGCAACACATTGATGCGCTCTTCGAGGCCGGCCTGTTCATCAGAATAGATCGCGATTTGATTGAGTGGCACGAGTCCAGGGCCGTTGTCGCCGAAACCGAGCTGAGCGAGACTCGGCTTCTGCTGGGGAGACTGGACGGCGATGGTCTGATAGGTGTTTGTCAGGAAAGAGAAGACCTTCTTCGTCGGAAACGAACGGACCGGAAGATCGGATCGATCGTCAAACGCATACGAGTTGACCGGGATCGCGCGGTCGAACAACGCCGTCCACGCGGCCGAGTCGAGCGCCGGGTTGCCCGGTTCCGTCACCGGGGTCGCAGGCACGACCGGACCGCCCTGGAACTCTACCGTAAAGCGAAGCCCACCGACGGTCGCCGGCCAATCCAGAAAATCCGGGAACTCGGCCAATGTACCAGTCGCGGCATTGGTGACCAGCCGCGGCGAGACGAGCACGGACAACCGCAACTGGTTGCCGGCAGCAGTGACGCCGTTGGGCAGCGCCGTCCACATGATGTTCTGGGTGCTCATAACAATCCACCCTCTCACGCGGCGAACGAATCGCAGTAGTAATCCCAGATCGACGATGTTCCCAGCGGATCGCCCGGCACAGCCGGGATCAAGTCGGCGAACGAGATATGCGGGTCGGCGAATTGACGGCGCAGCGAGGCCGACACCGATGCGCTAAAGAATAGCACGTGTACCTCGATGGTGACAGTGGCCTCGCCGGCGATGCTGCACGGCGGACCAAAATAATAGGTGAACCCCAGATAGAATTCGACCGAAGCGGTGATCAAGCCGAGCACGCTCAACGACCCGCCGGCGCGCAGATAGCCGGTGAGCTGGGAGCTCTTTCCGACCATGTCGTATTTCAGATAGACGCCGGCCATGATGTGCACGTTGCCGGTCGCTACGACGACGTCGATCGAGACATTGGCGCCGACCTCGATCGACGCCTCGAGTATCTCGACGCCATCGGGTCCTACGGTGATGCCGAAGAAACCGCCGCCACCGAGCAGCGAAACACTGATTAGGAAAGGATGCTCGCGCTCGCTGAAGGCAAAGCGGAAACGGAGCGGGCTGGGCGCGAAGAAAGGCAGGGTCAGCGCGGCGCCGAGGCTGATGTTTTCGAGGCTGAAGACGCCGACGCCAATGCTCGGTATTGGCAAGGTGTAGCCGGCGGTGATGCCGTCTGCGGTCACGTCCAGGCTCGGCGGATCCTGAAATCCGTCCGAGGGGATGAACTTTCGTAACGTATTTAGAAAACTCAAATCGCCGAGAAATTGTATCGGGCCATTGTCGTCGGTGGGCGGCATCTTGGCCGTAACGGTCAATTTCTGCCCGGCCGGCGCGTCGAATGCGATCTGGTCGATCGTGATGCCGATCACTTTGGCGAGCGACAGCGTGAAGTTGTTCAGCTCGCCGTGAATCGTGACCTGAGGTCCGCCGCCATCGAGCGGCATCACGATGGTCGCCTTCAGGATCAGCGACGCTTTGAGATCGCCGTTGAACGTCAGATGGAGTAATCCGGTCGGGTCATTGTAGTCATGGTGTACGACCGGTGTGAAATCGAGCGTGGTCGTGATCTGGGAGGGCAGGCGGTTGGTGGTCAGGATCGGCGCTGTCTTGTCCAGTCCCGCGACGGCGTCTATCAGATCGGCAATGCTGATGACGCCGAACAGCTTTGCGCCAATGTCGCTGAAGATGTCGCTGGCGTTGAAATTGCCGCTTGCAACGTTGTCCGGTGTCGCGCCGCTGACCGTCCCGAATTTGCGCGAAAGCCCCGATACCGTGAGGTTTGGAGTGGCAACACCGCCGGACTGCTTGCCGTTGAAGCCAACCCGCAGCGGCATTCCCGCATTTTGGGCGAAAACCTCGCCCGCTCCCATGCCGGCCGAAATGTAACCGTGAAAATAGACGATCGGCAGCGCGCCGGAACCACCAGTGAGCTGTTGAATGGACGGAACGATAACGCCTGCGCCCTCAAGTCGTGGATAGACCGGTGCGGGATTGTCGCGAGAAGGGGCGCGCAGCTGCGCGGTGAATGTCAGCGTGCTCGTCTGAAGGGTTGTGTCACCGGGGTTGTTGGGCAGAGCGAATGCTATTTTCTGGCCAGACAGATCGCGCGTCCCGATGCCGGGAGCATTGTATATCGTCACCGCTTTTGCAAAATCTCCGCCTTGCTCGACAAAATAGAGCGGCGCGGAAAACTCAGAAGTCTGTCCTTCCCAATCGGTGCCGATGATGTGGAACAGAAAGCTGCTCGGTCCCGTCGTCGGGAAGAACGCATAGCGCTTGAAATCGTCTATAGCCGGCGAAACGTCTGGCGTGACCAGGGTTGTAATGCGGATCGATCGGAATGGGAGGCTGCGCTGCTGAGAATCGGAGAGAGAATCGTAGGATTTCTCCGGTTCGCGGACGAGGATGTAGAATTTTTGTCGAAGGTAAGCCGTCGTCGGGCCATCATCGATCGACTGCAGCTTTCGCTCGGTGACCTTGATCAGCGAAGCGGCATTACCGAACGGGAGCAAAAAGCCGGCATACACCACGCGTACGTAATTATCGCGGGCCATGGCGGCGCGGTGCTGCCATTGCTCGACGCTGAAGATCGCATTGGGTCCGAACGGGAGCGGTTCCGGCCACTCGCCGAACACATCCATCCACGCGCCGAGGGGCGTGAGAACGAGCTTATCCGCCGCGATGGAAACAGGCGTGTAAGGCGTGAGCCGTGACGCCGACAACGTGAAATCCGACGAAAGCCGCACAATCTGATCGCGATCGTCGGGGTCGAGAGACATGCGGAATGGGGCGTTCGCCTGTGTGAAAGGCGGGGTTGGGTGGCCCGGGATCGCTCCCGGACTGTAGTCGGGAGACCAGACGGCGCGCACCCTGCGCGGGAACGTTTCGTTCGCCGCAAACCCGTCGCCCTGCGGCGTCCGGACAGCAAGCCGGGTATGCCAGAGCTCGGTTCTGTCATCGAGAGTAACCGCCGGGGTGGAGTGCGCCCAGGTCCCGGAATAGTTGGGCGACAGAAATAGACGCCACGGCGCCTCGATTGCGGTCTCCGTAGCCAGAGGCTCGCGGATGGCCGGCGGAGGCATCATCGGCGGCGGTTCCGGCACGCCCGGCTGATTGGGATCGGGCATCTGCGCAACCGGAACAACGCTTTGCTCGAGGCTCGTCCAATTCAGCAGGTCGGCGAGGGAGTAGGGCAACGCGTTGGTGCCGGCGGGAAAGCGAAACACGAGACGGGCGGGCCCTGCCGACCGCGCTGGCGCTACCAGCGGCAGGGCCGGACTGCTGCCTGGTTTCTCTTCGGCAAGGGTGAGGTCTATTACGGTGCTGCCCGGCGGTGGAGTGTGGCCCGGCGGATCACTGTTGTACAATTCCAGATAAGCCTGCTCGGCGATATTCTGCGGCGCGTCGAACAAGGCGACCAGGTAGGACGGTTGCGTCGGGTCCTTGCGCACGATCTGAGGAGGGTCGCCGCCGCCGGCTTCAAGGGCCAGATTGACGAACATGAAGTCGAGCGACAGCAAGTCCTCACGGCGCACAACCGATACAGCAAAGTCCGGCAGCGAGATGCGTCGGCGACCGGCAACTTCAGGTCCGGCAATCATACCCCAACCCGGCACGGGCCCAGGTGAAACGACAAGGGGCAGCACGGAACCGCCGATCGGCAACGGTTCGGCCGCCAGGTTTTCTCCTGGTGCCGAATTTATCGGTGCCGCCGCCAAGAGGAGAGCAGGCTCGCAACGCACCGAGATCACATTGTCTTTGAGGGTGTCGACCTCAAATCCTGGCGGGCCGGAAGAATCGCCGACGAGCAGAGCAAACCCATCCGCGGCGAGCCATGTCGGCTGAGAAGCGAAGCGCGAAGTAAGAAATGTCTGGTCGCCCAGCGAGTGGTCCGCCGAGGTGTCGAACGCAATGGCATAAGTCGGCGACGCGAGAGCAAGCGAGGAAGATCTGCCATCGAGGTCGGTGATCCCCCCAGCCACCGCCAACGCCAATCCATCGGCGCGCGTCGACGAGGCGAGCAGCTCCCGCGCCATGTCCCCGGCCGGCCCTTCGCCCGCTTCGATGTCGATCCGGTTGAACAGACCGGCGGCAGCCGTCAGGGTGCCAATCGGCAAGCTGGTCACAGCCGGACCGAGGCTCCAGCCGGCAGCGCTGGCGAGCAATGTCAGCAAGGTGCGCTTCGACTTGGGGTGGGCGCTGATGCTGGGGTCGGTCGGAAACAGCAGCTTGAGGGCAAGGCCGTCGCTGGTAATCGCGGGTCCCAGACCACTAATCGTAGCAATCGCCGAACCGCCGATCGCCATCAGCCAATTCGGCGAAAACCGCGCATGGCCGCTGCCCGAGAAGGCCAGCTTGGACGCCGCCCCGAGCGGGCAGATATCGCCGTTTACGGTGACCGGCGAATCCATCGCTTGAACCCCGGCCAGCCAGCTCTCGAGGATCACCTGGGCGTGGAAGCCGCCAAGTGTGAAACTGATGTCTGCTGGTGTGCCGAAGGGGCCGGTTCGCCCGACGACGCACACAAAGTCTGCCGGCAGCCCGGTTCCCGGGAACCGTGCGGCATGCAAGGTGATAGTCGCTCGTTGAGGCGGAGCAGGACGCGTTGTCAGAGTCGGCGTTCCGGCAAATCGCCGGACATCGATCACCCAACGTGGAAGGCCATTCAGTGTGAAGGTGATCGTTCCCGGACCCTCCACCACTCCGAGAGTGCCGGGAGGAACGCCGATCGGCGGCAGCCGCGGCGAGGATGTCGTGATAGGCGGCCACAGATCGGCGCTCTGGCGCACCGCTGAGAAATTCAGTCGGCTTGGCATGTCCCCTCCCGTCGGATCGATGTACGATATCGCATTTCGCAAAAAATGCGGCGAGCTTCCAGGCTCGGTCGCATTTCAGCTGGTGGCGTTCTGCGGGTTGGCGTAGCCTTCTCCGCCGCGCCAACGAGTGAGTACAATTCGGAGCCACCCATGATCGACACGGTGACAATTTCTGCCAAGCCCGTCGGCGCCCTAGCTGTCCTACTCCCGGCTGTGCTCGCCATCCTGCTCGGCGCGGTCCTCGTTTATGGCGTCGGCTTCGCCAGCCCGATGACCATCCACAACGCCGCACATGACGCGAGGCACGCCTTCGCCTTTCCGTGCCACTGACCGCATCCGTGTTTCAACGGATCTTCCTGACCGCGCTGATCGCCGGAGCACTCGCCGGGCTGTTCGCCGCCGGCGTCCAGCGGATTAGGATCATCCCGCTGATCGAGCAAGCCGAGGTCTACGAGGCGGCCGAGGCGCATGACGGACATGGCGGGGCAGGCACGGCGGCAGCATGGGAGCCGCGAGCCGGCCTCGAACGAGCTGCCTACACGGCACTGGCCGATGTCCTAGCCGGCATTGGTTTTGCGTTTCTGCTGACCGGGGCGATCGCGCTGGCGGGCCTGCGCGGGTACACGGTCGATGTGCGGCGAGGCATTCTGTGGGGCGCCGCCGGATTTGCGGTGTTTGCGCTCGCCCCGGCACTCGGTCTTCCGCCGTTGCCTCCGGGTATGGAAGCCGCCGAACTCGTCGAGCGTCAGCTGTGGTGGATCGCCGCCGCTGCCGCGGCGACACTTGGTTTGGGTCTGATCGTCTTTTCGAAGAAGCTCGTCTACCGGGTGTCCGGGGTGGCTGTGATGGTGCTGCCTTATGCAATCGGCGCACCCGAACTGCTGGAAACCGCCGGCAAGGTGCCGGCCGGGCTCGCAGCGGAGTTCGTTGTCGCCTCATTGGCGGCAGCCGGCGCATTTTGGCTGCTGCTTGGCGCCTTGAGCGGGTGGCTCTACCACCGCCTCGGACGAGCGTGAACATCATCAGCCGGCGGGAGCTCCTGCCTCCTCCGGCGGGCGCACCTTTTGGAACTTGATCAACAGCAGAATGTCGTAGGTGCCCTTGACCACACCGGCGATCAACAGCGGCCAGCCAAAGGTCGAGAGCGTCAACAAATAGCCTGAGATCATCGAGCCGGCGGCCCAGGCAAACGTCTTGGGGACATTGGTGATGCTCGCCGCTGCCGGCCGCTCCTCCGGCGCGACCACCGCCATGACATAGGAGCTGCGCGTCGGCACATCCATCTGCGACAGCGCGCTGCGCGCCAGCAGAAGGCCGATCGCGGTCGTCAGATCGGGTGCGAACGGGATCAGGATCAGCAGCAGGTTCGACGGCAGATGGGTGAATACCATCGTGTTGATCAGCCCGATCCGCGCGGCGATCGGCACCGCGACGAGATAGGAGATCGCCGAGCAGATGCTGCTCCAGAACAGGATCGAGGCGGCGATCGTCACCGATATCGCAAATGTCTGGTAAAGCCACAGCGCAAGCAACGACTGGACCAGAAACCCGGTGCCGAACGAATCCATGCCAAACAGCGCCGCCATTCGATAAACGAGCCGGCGCGACTGCTGCAGTGGCGCGGGGGGCGTCTCGAAACTCGCTTCGACCGCCGGCGAGAGCGGCCGATACAGCAGCAGGGCGACGATCCCGAGCATTCCGTAAAACGCGAACATCAGCTGCGTCACGGCGGCGCGCGAGCATCCGGCCCAGTTCGCGGCGAGATCGGGTAGGGCTGCCGCGAGGATGCCAAGCGCCGCGGCACCCGAGCCAACCAGGCTGTACCGGGCAAAGAGTGCCGTACGCCGGCGCGGCTCGACGGTCTGCGTCAATGCCGTCTGCTCGAGCGGCAGAAAGACGCTGGCGTCGCCCGAGGTCGGGTTCATCGTGCCGACAAAGGCGATGACAAGGAGCGGCCAGAACGCGGTCGTGGCGGCAAATCCCGCGCCCGTCACCGCCATCAGCAGGCTGGCGGCGAGCAGCAGCCGGCGCAGCGAATGCCGATTGGCGATCAGCCCCACCCATAATGTCAGCAGCGCGGTGCCGACCAGAGTGCCGCAGACGATGGCGCCGATCGCGAGCGCGCTGAAGCCGAGGTCGAAGAGGTAGATCGGCAACAGCAGCGCGACAAACCCGTCGCCAAATGCCCGCACCCCACGTGCGGCGAGAATTCGGATCGCGTCGGCCGAGGCTCCCTGCGGCATCGGTCGCCACCACTCGTTGCCGCTGATCATCGCCATCCCCGCACCGCTTCAGGGGAGTGGACGAAACACCAGGATCGCCGCATCCGACCCCAACAGACCGGCGCGGGCGGCGACGTACAGCCGGTCGAGCTCGGGCACGAACAGTGAGGTCCGCGCGCCCGACGACGTCTCGACCCGTGCCAAGAGACGGTAGCCGGCCGCTTCGCCCTGAAGGGCGTCGACTGCCCCGGCGCCGCAGCTGACATAGATGCGCCGGCGTTTGGTGTCGAAGAACACGTCGTCGGCGTCACCGCAAACATCGAGCTGCTGCGTCACCGCACCGGTCCTGGCGTCGAGCAGGACGAGCTTTGCCGGATGCCGGAACACCGTGGCGACCCGGGCACCCGGACCGTCGACCGCGAGCGGAAAATTCGCCCGCAGACCCGGTACGGTCCAGCTCGCCACTTGTCTCGCCGTGGCAAGGTCGACGACGGCGATGTGGCCGGCATCCGGCACGTTGACGAAGGCCCGGCTGGACATCGGGTCGATCTGGAACGATTCGGGGTGGGCGGCGAGCTTGACGTCGGCGATTTTCGATTTTTTCTCAGGGTCGATGACCGCCAGCCCGCCGCTGCCGTAGCCGACGATGATGTTGCCGGTGCGCGGGTCGATGCGGACATTGTCGGCGTCGTTGCCCAGAGCGAGGCTGCCGGCGGGTGCCAGATCCTCGCCGCGGAAAAAACGCACCGAGCCGTCACCGGCGCTGGCGACGGCCACGAGATCCGGCTTCTGCGCGTAGCCGACGCCTTGCGGCTCGCGAAGCCCTGTGATCTGCTTGACCC
>Ga0306920_100004761_pt1 | contig 17433 bp, 17 predicted proteins | sample flu12Cox44000170_FD_204666 | JGI IMG/M metagenome (GOLD analysis project Ga0306920, IMG submission 204666) | Lab enrichment of tropical soil microbial communities from Luquillo Experimental Forest, Puerto Rico - flux4day.12C.oxic.44.000.170 (v2)... | ecosystem: Environmental > Terrestrial >... | reverse complement strand
TCGTGATCGACAGCTTTCGATGGGCCATCCAATGGAGAAAATGCTCCGCTGCGCGAATGTGTTTACGCGCTGCCACCCACTGATAGCGGTCTTGGAACAGTGTCTTGGCGAACCCTTCAAGCAGATGGCCACCCGGGTTAGTGCGCAGTTCCTCGATACGTGATGGGCGTGCGAAGTAGCAAACCAGCATGATGTTCGCCCTCCTTTGGGAGCATCATGATTATGCGTAGTGGCGAGCCTAGACCTACACGCGCTGTTCCGAGGACAAAGCGGAACTGTTGGACATGGCTGAATCTCAACTTCGGCGTGCCCGTCATACACTCGCGGCTGGCCGTCTGTGCCGAGGGCATCTAAAGAGGATTCTCTATGGTAAGGTGCTGAGCGCCTTGGCGTCGTAGACAATCTTCCCACCGACCATTGTCAGCACGGACTCTGTCTTCGGCAATTCCGGCGGTGGGATGCTAAAGATATCCTGCGACAACACCGCAAGATCCGCGAATTTTCCCGTTTCAAGACTGCCCTTATCCCTATCGGCAAACTCAGAGTAAGCTGCCGTCAGCGTGTAGGCGATAACTGCTTGTTCACGGGTAATCGCCTCGCGCGGCTTTCCGGCGTAGATGGTTGCCAGCATAATGTTCAGATACGGATTGTTGGGCCCATCCGATCCTAACGCTAACGGAATACCAGCCTCCAGCAATGAGCGCATCGGTTGCATTTGGTCCGCACGTTCCGCGCCGAAACGTTGTACAAACAGCTCCCGCAACGCCAAGTGTGTTGGATTCTCGACGACGATCAGCCCCAATCGTTTCACTCTTGGCATCAGGTCAGGCATGATTCCATCGCCATGTTCGATGCGCACGCGCTTGTCCGACCACGTCTTCGCGCCGCCGGTCGCATCCATCGCGTTTAGAAATAGTTCCGTAGCCTGGTCACCGGTGGCATGCACCATTAGCTGATCGTGGTTGTGTAGCGACTCTTCCAACATCGCTTCCATTTCCTTTTCCGGAAAGTCCAGCTCGCCCGAAGTGCTTGGAAGGTCGGTGTACGGTTTGCGCAAGGCTGCCGTACGTTCGATCGGGGAACCGTCGAGGAGCCACTTGGTACCGCTGACCATGATTAGGGGCGTAGGATGGACCGCAAGGGAGCGCCCTTCTGTCGTGTCCCGCCCGTTCACAGTCGTTCCAGCCATGCGAACTACGCGCATCCGAATCGGAGTCGGCGCTTCTCTCGACGCCATCAGGCACCGTGAAGCACCCCCCGGCATAGACATGTCTTGTACCGATGTGATGCCCAGCTTGACCGCGTCCTCGAAAAACGCCCGCGCCTGCTGCAAAGCTTCTTCCTCCGTGGCCATATCGGAGCGGAGGCGGTTAATTTGGCCTTTCGCATATTCATACACCACACCCGTCAGCTTGCCGTCGGCGGAGCGGACAAAATGGCCAGCCACAGGATCGGGTTCGTTCTCTTTGATTCCAAACTTCGCCAACGCCGCGCTATTGAGGACGCCTCCGTGTTGCGCCCATGTGTCCAGCATTACCGGATGGTCTGGCGCAATTCTGTCGAGCGACGCGGCGTTCGCTCGTACATCCAAGAAGGCCGCCGGCCCGATCTCACCGTGGATTAACGTTCCCTTCGGGTTCTTCGCCACGGCTGCGGCCACTTCCCCCTCAACTTCCGCCCATCTCGGCTCCCCGCTCTTGAACTTCAGATGGAAACCTGCCGGCTCAAATGCGCAATGGTGGTGAGCGTCGTTGATCCCCGGAATCACCGCTCGACCACCTAAATCGATTCGTTTCGTCTGCGGACCGGCTAACATCCGTACCTTTTCCGCACTGCCAGTGGCAACAATGCGCTCGCCCTGGATGGCGAGGGCCTCAACGTATGGATGGGCCGAGTCGCTGGTGAAAATCTTGCCGTTCAGCAGAATCACATCAGCAGGCAATTGCTGGCCGGACGAAAACGCCGCCAGAAGGGTCAAAGCTAGCGGGCCGAGCAGAATCGTAGTCTTTATCCCTGGCATGGGGATCTCCTCGAATCGAAGTCATTTTACTCCGACAGAGAACACTTGGTAACAAGCGGAATAGAACGCGTATCGTAGGTGCGGAAACGTGCCACTGATAACCGGGCCGGCTAACTACCGGATCGTCGGCAAGATTGAAGCTGACTGTTTTGCAAGCTGGGTGTCTGCGCAGGTTGAAAGCAATGCGATTGGTCACGTTCAGACTATTGCAGATTATGCGAAGCGGTCACACTCTGGCGATCGGCCGATCATGTTGGCCCCCAAAGAGTTCATCCTCGGCTAGACTGCCGCACTCTGCATAAAAACTCACTCCGCATTATGCGGTGCACTGCATAATGCCCCGTCTCACGCCGGAACAAGAGTGCCGGATTCGTGCTGTCCTCAGCCGCCGTGCTTATTATTCCGTTGAGGAGGTTGTCGAGCCGTTGAACAACGGACCGTGCCGGGCTTCGCGGGAACACCGGAAGAACTCGACACGTTGCTCGTTGAAGGGCTTGCGTCTAAGCAACTCACCGAGTTTTGGAGTTCCGTTAGCAAACAAACGGATGCGCTGCTTGCTGAGCATAAGAGCGGCCCGCGTTCGTGAAGGTTTCTGTATCGACAGACAGGCAGCGACGACATCGTACGTCAGTTTCGTATTACCTCCTCACTGCAAATGCTCCCGAGATCCCCGTTCGTTTCCGGGAAGCTGTCAGGCGTACCGTCCAATCGCTAACAGGCTGCTGAAAAATTCGGCAAAAGTGTAACGGCGCGAGCTGGAGTGCGTCCAATTGCGCATGAGAGGAAACGACCCACAGCAGGATGGCATGTTCAGCTACATTTCGCCGGAGCAGCGAGTGCGCAAGGATCATCCGCTGCGGCCGATCCGCACGATGGTAGACCAGGTACTCAAGCAACTCTCGCCGGAGTTCAACAAGATGTATTCCAAAGTGGGTCGTCCGTCGATTCCGCCGGAGCAGTTGCTGCGTGCTCTGTTGTTGCAGATGCTGTACTCGGTGCGTAGCGAGCGACTGCTGGTCGAAGAGATCGACTACAACATATTGTTCCGCTGGTTCGTGGGGCTGAACTTGGACGATGAGGTGTGGGATGCCACGGTGTTCACCAAGAACCGCGACCGTTTGCTAGAGGCTGAAGTGGCCAAGGAGTTTTTGTCGCTGGTGGTGGAGCAAGCCCGCGGGAAGGGCTGGGCGTCGGACGAGCACTTCACGGTCGACGGAAGTTTGCTGGAAGCTTGGGCCAGCACGAAGAGTTTTCAGCCCAAGAATCCCAAGAATAAGAAGAAGGGTTCGCTGCCGCCGGATGATCCTGGAAATCCCACGGTGGATTATCGGGGCGAGAAGCGTTCGAACGCAACGCACGAATCGAAAAGCGATCCCGAAGCGCAGATGGCGCGCAAAGGGCCGGGCAAGGAGGCCAAGTTGAGCTACAGCGGGAATCTGCTGGTGGAGAATCGCAACGGCTTGATTGTGTCGAGCCTGGTGTGGGAAGCCACGGGCACCGCCGAGCGCGATGCGGCGATGGCCATGCTGCAAGAGGTTCCAGGAACCGGCCGCGTGACCGTGGGCGGCGACAAGGGATTTGATACTGCGGAGTTTGTGCGCGAGTGCCGGAACATGTGCGTAACGCCCCACGTAGCGCAAAACCTGGCGCGTCGCGGCGGCAGTGCTATTGATGGGCGCACTACGCAACATGCGAACTACCACATCAGCCAGAAGAAAAGGAAACGCATCGAAGAATGTTTTGGCTGGCTGAAGACCATTGCCCTGCTGCGCAAGGTGCGCCATCGCGGCACGCTGAAGGTCGATTGGATTTTCACCTTCGCCTGCGCGGCCTACAATCTGGTGCGCATGCGGAACCTGATGCGCAGCGTAGTTCCGGCGTAGTTCGTCCGGGCCGTAGTGTCTCCGAACGGCGCTGCAACGCTTCTTTCAGGCGCTTTGTAGCACGAAAAATCACGCCTCAGACACTCGAAAAACTCCAAAACTCCCGAATGACTCAAACCAACCAAGAAATTGCTGGCTCAGCACGTTTTTTCCGCAGCCTGCTAAGCCAAGATCCTCATGTGGTATTACGCTCTGGAGGAAGACGACATCCACACTATTCGTATCCTCCACGGCAAACCAGACGTCAGGCTCATGCTTCAAAGTGAATGAGTACTTTCCTACCAAATCACGAGCGCGACGCACGCTATAGCCCGAACAAGGGTTTAGCAAACGAGTGATTGCGCCCTGGCTCGCTGGTAAATCGCTGAAAACTAAGGACCCCGTTCGGCTCTGGACGGTTTGGGCACGGTTGCCTGCCTACCGGGATAAATTGGGGATAAACACTTTGCACGCCGGAACGACATACCACTCATCCGCGCCCTAGCTGCTAGCTTTGCGTGAGACGTCTGACTGTATCACTTCCTGCGCGGCCTCGCTCCAATGGCGGAATCGGCGCGATAGCGAAACTTGTTAATACCAAGCCGCCTAATTCGGAAGTCAAGCGTTGACGGCGGCAGTCCCAGCCGCATCGCGGCGCCGTTCGGCCCAGCCACCCGACCACCGGTGGCTCCCAGAGCGGCTTCGATTGCGCTACGCTCGGTCGCTTGGAGCTGCGCATCTACGTCTCCCGTCAAGGCAGCCCCCGGCATCGCGTCGCGATCCACCCGCAGGGTGCCGTTGCGTGAGAGAATGACCGCCCGCTCGACGAGGTTTTCGAGTTCGCGTACATTGCCTGGCCAGTCGTAGGATTCTAGCAGCTTTAGCGTTCGCCGATCGATGCGGGCGATCGCTCGCCCGAAGCGGGTTGCATGCTTGGCGGCAAAGTGCCCCACCAGCAGCGGAATGTCCTCGCGCCGCTCGCGCAGGGGCGGTACGCAGATGGGGAAGACGTTCAGTCGGTAGAACAAGTCGTTCCGGAATTGACCGGCGCGGACACGGTCGGCAAGGTCGCGGTTCGTGGCGGCAACAATCCGCACGTCCACGCACAGAGTTTGCCCGCCGCCCACCCGCTGGAACTCACGCTCTTGCAAGACACGGAGGAGCATCACCTGAGTCTCCAGCGGCATTTCCGCCACCTCGTCCAGAAGCAGCGTACCCCCATGCGCCTGCTCAAACCGCCCTCTTCGGCGTTCAATCGCTCCTGTGAAGGCGCCGCGCTCATGCCCGAACAGTTCGGAAGCGAGCAGCGTTTCGGGAACCGCTGAGCAATTGACCATTACTAGTGGCCCGCGAGCACGAGGGGACCGGCGGTGCAGAGAACGGGCGATCAACTCCTTGCCCGTACCGGTTTCGCCCATGATCAGCACGGTGGCATCGGTCGCCGCCACCTGCTCGACCGCCTCCAGCGTGTTCCGCAGCGTCTGCGACTCACCGATAATCCCCTCGAACCAAGGCGCCTGGCCGAGTTGGGTACGAAGGGAGATATTTTCCGCCTCCAACTGCTCTCTCAGATTGCGGATCTCGTCATTAGCCAGGGCATTCGCCACGGCTACAGCCAGCGCACGCGAAACATCCGACAAGACCGCCAACTGTGAGGATGTGAACGCTACAGCCTCGCCGCGGCAGAAAATCGCCACTCCCACCGGCTTACCGCGCACCTGCAGTGGACAGGTCGCATAGGCACGAACGCCCACCGCCGCCAGCATGGATTCGTGAGGTAGCCAGGCTCCTTTCGCAAAGACGTCGTCGCAAGCGTAAGGCAGACCAGCCTTGTGCGCACGCGACAACTCGGAATCTTGATACGGAACGACCGGACGTGTCGGGAGCGGATCGACGGCGTGCGCTCGCCACACTTCTTCCGAACTCCGCGACTCGCCAGGCGAGCCCACGATATGGAATGCGTAGGCTCCGCAGTCCTCAAGGCCCGTCAGAGCTACGCCGCCAATACTCCCCGGAGTTCCCTCTCGGCGTTGATAGCTTCCCAAGCCCGCAGCACGAGCGCATGCCGCTGAGCGTCATCGACCGACCGCGCGGCCGAATGTGTAGCGGCCTCGAGGTTGCCAAACATGAGGGCCAGTTTATCAGACTCCGCGATTCCTTGGAAAATCACAAAATCTTGTGAATCTGACAGCCCAGCACACCTTATCTCTGACGATTAGCACTATTGCTTTTCAATAAGATCGCGCGATTCCTCCGGATGGTTCCATGCGTGCTCAGCGCAGTTCTGAAGACATGGTTCGAAATCTTCCATTGGTCCTTAAGAGCTGCTTGCGCAATCGTCGCCGGAGCGCGTTGACGATTGCCAGTCTTGCCGCTTCTGTTTGCTTGCTTGGTGTCCTAATGGCGATCTACCAAGTGCTGATCTTCGGTGGTGATTCGACTCCATCGCAGGCGCTGCGGTTCATCACACACCACAAGGTATCACTTGCGCAGCCTCTTCCCATCGCATACGTCCGGCAGATACAGGAGGCTCCAGGCGTCGAGACTGTCACAGTCTGGCAGTGGTTCGGCGGCTCTTATAGAGACTCGCGGGATAGCCGTAACTTTTTTGCGCGTTTCGCAGTGGACCCTTCGCAGATGTTTCGAGTCTGGCCGGAATACGTGATTCCCGAGGATCAGAAGATCGCATTCGAGCGCCAGCGGACGGCCTGTGTGGCGTCCCGGAAGCTGGCGAACAAGTTCGGCTGGAAACCGGGTGAGCGCATCACCCTTGTCGGCGATTCTTTCCCGGTGACACTGGAGCTCACGCTGGCTGGAATATTCGACGGCGCGGAAACCAGCGAAGTCCTCTACTTCAACCATGATTACTTGCGCGAAAGCTTGCCCGCCGGAAGCGCCCGGCACGACATGGTTTCGCAGTTGATGGTGCGACTCAAGGGCCGCGATGACGCCCCACAGGTGGTTGAGAGGATCGATGCATTGTTCGAGAACTCGCCCGATCCGACAACGACTGAATCGGAAAGTTTGTTTCTGCTGAATTTCATTTCGTTTCTCGGAAACATCAAGCTGTTTATAGCGGCCATCTGCGGTGCCGTGACGTTCACCATCCTGCTCGTCTCGGGCAATACCCTTTCGATGTCGGTCCGCGAGCGTGTTCGCGAGGTTGGGATCCTCAAGACGCTTGGCTTCACTCCGTCCGCAATTCTCGGGATGATCGTCGGCGAATCGGCCCTGATCTCTTTGACTGCGGCGGTGATCGGCTGCGTTCTGGCCGGTCTGCTGTGCAGCGTGATTAGGAACATCGCTCCCTCGTTCATTCCAGGTATACGGTCGCTCGGCGTGACGCCGTTCATTGCCGGGCTGAGCCTCGCGACCGCCCTACTGATTGGCCTAGCGAGCGCATTTCTGCCGGCGATGAGTGCATCCCGAATGTCCATAGTGAGTTCGCTTCGGCATAACGGATAAGCAAGTATGTGCATACCAATCGCCTACAATCTCCGCAATTTGGTCGTACGAAAGACCACAACGGTCATGACCGCGCTCGGCATCGCGCTCGCGGTCGCCGTGCTGGTCGCGGACTTGGCCATGGCGAGAGGTCTGTACGCGGTTTTCGAGCGTTCGGGAAACCCTCTGCATGTCCTTGTCCTCCGCAAAGGCTCGACGTCCGAACTGAGTAGCCCCGTCACCCGGGAGGTCTATCGAGACTTGCTATTCATGCCCGGAATCGCCACCAACAGCGCGGGAGAGCCGGTGGCTTCACTCGAGATGACCACGGTCATCAATCTCCCACGCGTCGATAGCGCAAAAGGCATAAATGTCACGGTTCGCGGGCTGACCCCGCGTGGTATCGAGATGCGGAATGTGAAAATCGACCAGGGGCGCTGGCATCGGTCCGGACAGCGCGAGGTTGTCGTGGGGAAGTCGATCGCGCTGCATCCGCGCGCGCAAGTCGGCAAAAACCTCCGCTTCGGGAAGGGCGAATGGCAGGTGGTCGGTGTGATGGATGGCGGCCAGTCCGCCCTCGATAACGAGATTTGGGGAGATCTGAACCAAATCAGTTCCGATTTCAATCGACCGGATCGGTTGAGTTCCGTCTTGATTCGCGCCGCTGATGCTGCTGGGGTTCCAGCGCTGATCAACGCGGTCAATGACGATCGCCGTCTCAATGCGTCGGCCATCACCGAGCGGGCCTATTACGACAATCAGACTGCCGCGGGCGCGCCACTTCAGTTTCTCGGGATCCTCGTTTCTATCATTATGGCGGCCGGCAGCGGGTTCGCCGCAATGAATACAATGTATGCGGCCGTCTCTCGGCGGGGGAATGAAATCGGCACGCTACGGGTGCTCGGTTTCTCTCGGAGTTCCATCCTTACCAGTTTCCTGATCGAGTCGCTAGTGCTATCGCTAACGGGCGGCGTGCTCGGGTGCCTGCTCGCGCTTCCGCTAAACACTTTCCGCACCGGCATAGGGAACATGGCGACGTTTAGCGAAATCTCATTTGGGTTTCGTGTGGACCTGGCCGCCGTGCTCGTTGGGATCCTGTTCGCTCTCGCGATGGGCGCAATCGGCGGGTTCTTCCCCGCGCGCGCGGCGGCGCGTCAAGAAATCCTCGACGCGTTGAGGGAAACCTGATGCGCGGCGTCGTGGTGCCGGCCTCGACAGTGCGCGACGGCGCTGTGTTCATCGTGGTTGACGGCAGGGTTGTGCGCCGGGCCGTCAAGGTGGCTGGCACCTCCAACGGCAGCGTTCAAATCACCGCCGGGCTCATTGGGGGCGAGGATCTGGCGTTAACGCGCCCGCAAACCTGAACGATGGAGACGAGGTGCGTGCCAAGGAGATGTCATGAAAAGAGACGACCTCCCGTTGGTTATCCCCGGTGATATACATCGGTGGTGATCAACATAAGGACCTGCAGGCAGCAGGTCCAACAGGAGGTCGTCGATGTTCTACGCTGGCATAGATGCACACGTGAAGTCGAGCACGATTTGGATCGTAGATCGAAAGGGACGGAAGGTGAGCAGTTCGACGGTGATGACAAGCGCAGAAGGCTTTGCTGCTGGTTTGGGACGATGGGGTCGGCGGGGACTAAAAGCCGCAGTGGAAGCCAGCGGGATCACCCCGTGGATCTGCCAATTGCTGAAGGATCTTGGAGTGAAGGTAGTAGTGGTGAACCCGAACCGCGTGCGACTGATTGCCGAGTCGAGAAAGAAATCGGATCGCGTGGATGCGGAAACCCTGGCAGAACTGTTGCGGCTAGGCGGACTGCCGGAAGTGCATCAGCCATCGATAGAAGCGCGGCGGCTGCGTACGGAGCTGAGCGTGCGACGGCAACTGGTGCGGCAGCGAACCGGGTTGATTAACCAGGCCCGCGGGCTGCTCCGGGGATGGGGCGTGATTTTGCCAGCACGTTTTTTTCAAGCCCGCGGAGGATGGAAAGACCTAGAAGCCAAGAAACTACCTGAGTATTTGCGTCCGCTGTTGGAAACGATGAAGGGAGTCTACGAGCAGTTGACGCGGGCAATCCGCCAGGTGGAAACGACGCTGAAACAGCGTGAGCACAGCGATGAACGAGTAACACGACTGGAGACCATTCCTGGAGTGGGACCGGTGAGTGCACTGACCTTGGTCGCTGCGGTGGATAAAGTGGCACGGTTTGCCAGAGCCAAGCAGCTGACCGCCTACAACGGGATTGTTCCCACGGTCCGTTCCAGCGGAGAACGCGAACAGCAGGGAGCGATTACCCGGCAGGGACGCAGCGAAGTGCGTGCGGTTTGGATTCAAGCAGCACACAGCTTGGTGCGTAGCCGGCAACCGGCCGCAGGACCGCTGCAGCGCTGGTTTTGGAAAGTGGCGCGACGCCGAGGGGCGCGCACGGGAATAGTAGCCCTGGCCAGAAAGATGTTGAGTTTGGCGTTCTATCTCTTACGGGATGGGACGCAGTACGAACCGCTGCGACTGAAGCAGGCTGCGGCCTGATTCAGGAAACCACAGCGGGAATCGGGGAGACCGACAAGAGCCTACCAGGGAATAAAGGGATGAACGCAGCTCGCATTAGGTCCATGGTCTTCGAGACCGTTAGGAGATAGGGCGCGTTCGCTGGTCAGACAAAATGGGCCACCTAGTGAGCCCGGATGGAAGGATGGCTGACTCCCTCAATTCTCACGCAAGGCTTGACACGGTTGTCCCTTTTCATGGAAGGTCCTATGAATGACGTTGCCATAGCCGCGCGTGGTCTGAGCAAGGAGTATGTCCGCAACCAGTTCCGCATCGTGGCGCTTAAGGACGTCGATCTCGATATTCTCAACGGCGAGTTCGTGGCGCTGATGGGACCGTCGGGTTCTGGCAAGTCGACTTTGCTGCACCTGACTGCCGCCATGGACCGCCCAACTTCCGGCGAGATCCGGGTAATCGGCGAGGACTTGTCCAAGCTCAGCGATCGGCAGCTCGCGAAATGGCGCAACGCCCATGTGGGTTTCGTATTCCAGAACTTCAACCTGATTCCTGTGCTGACGGCGATTGAGAACGTCGAACTGCCGCTCAAGCTCACGCACTTGAAGAGAAAGGAGCGGCTAGAGCATGCCGTCACTGCGCTCCGCCTCGTCGGTTTGGAGGATCGTCTCCACCATTACCCTCGGCAACTCTCGGGCGGCCAAGAGCAGCGTGTCGCGATTGCGCGTGCCATTGTTACGGATCCTGATCTGATACTTGCCGATGAGCCTACGGGGAACCTGGATGCGGTTTCCGCACAGGATGTCCTTACGCTGCTTCAGCGGCTGAACCGGGAGTTCAGAAAGACGATCGTCATAGTGACTCATGATCTGCAAGCGGCGCGGTATGCCACGACGATACGCGGCTTAGAGAAAGGCGCGATAACGGATAGAGCAGTTTCAGATCCAGAGCGGAGGGTAACAGCGGGACCGTGCATTGGTCAGTAGCTTCCCCAGGGTTTGGGGGATTTTCTTTCAGAGCGTGCCGGCACAAGCGCAATGTGATCGACTACGACCATGCCTCAGTAGCAACTCATATAGAGGCCGCAGAAATTGTCAGAAGCGAATGATTTCTTCGAACCGTTTGACCATCGCTTGCACTCAAGCCTGCGACCGGGCCATGAGACATATAATCGCGAGATGGAAAGCTCTGGCTCGCAGCTTTGGTCCGTTGGTCCCGCTCTTCGCTTAGATCGACAGGAGCCCTATCTTCGTCTTCAGCATGTGACCCTCTTTGTTCGCGACCAGGACCGCAGTTTGCGCTTCTTTGTGGACCGCATGGGCTTCAGCTTGGTCGCTGACTATCCTTTGTCAAACGGATACCGCTGGGTAGCGGTCGCGCCACCCGATGGGACAGCGATTGTGGCGCTTGTGAAGCCCAAGTGTGATGATGCGGAGTATCGTCTCGTCGGTCAGGCGCGCCAGATCGTCTTTATCACCGAGGACGTACCCGCGAAGTATCAGTTCTGGCTGGAACGCGGCGTAAAGTTTCTTCATCCTCCGAAAATGCCGCCTTGGGGCGGAATCTTCACGAGCTTTGAAGACCCCGACGGAAACTCCTTCGCGCTGGTGGGTTTCGACCGTATCACTCAAGAACTGGAACAACAACGGCGGCGAGCTTCTGAGAAACTCGAATCCGAGCGCCGTGCTGCTCGCGAGTTGGAAATTGCAAGACAGGTGCAGGCCAGACTGCTCCCCCAAAAAATGCCGCACCTTTCTACCCTGGAATATCAGGGTGTTTGTATTCCGGCTCGCCACGTCGGTGGAGATTACTACGACTTCTTAGACCTCGGTCGCGAATGCTTTGGTCTGGTCATCGCCGATATCGCTGGAAAAGGGATCGCTGCCGCCCTATTGATGGCGAATCTACAGGCAAACCTCCGCAGCCAATGCGCGATTGCTTCCGATCAGCCGCAGAAGTTCTTGCGATCCGTCAATCAGTTGTTTTACGCAAACACGGCTGATGGCGACTATGCTACGTTCTTCTTCACGAAGTATGACGATAAGACAAGACGACTGCGCTACGCGAATTGTGGCCACCTCTCCCCTCTTCTCTTTCATCGCGATAAGAAGATGGAACGACTGCATCCCACGTCTACCGTGCTGGGTCTTTTCGAGGAATGGAATTGCTCCATCGAGGAAAAGCAGCTTTCTCCTGGAGACACTCTGGTCCTCTTCACCGACGGCATTACCGAATCGGTGAGTGATGCGGGGGAGGAGTTCGGTGAGCAGCGGCTCTGCGAATCCCTGCGCCTTCATCTTGGCCTAGCGCCGCAGCCGCTACTGGCATCAGTTCTTGACGAAGTACGCCGGTTCAGCCCGAACGAACAACAAGATGACATCACGCTCATTGTTGCGAATTGTCGATAAAAGCCCAAAACGAATCTATTTAGCTTCAGCCCAGGTGATCCACTTACGGCTTCCAGCGCGAACTAGTTTCTGTCGTTCAAGGTCGCAATCTGATCATTTGGTTGTCGCCGAGCTAGCCGGTGGCGAGTACCCATAAACTGTCCCTTCCTGCGCCCCGACATAGACTTGTTCTCCGTCGCCATTGGTGCCAATGCTACGGAGGCAGCCCTTTAGCTTGTCGGGCCCGCAAGCAGAAGGCCGTGCCAAAGACGCGGCCATTCTGAGGACCACGCACGATCTGACTTCTGTATCCAGCGAACATGAGACAAATTGAAATCCGTGCTGACCAGATATCCGGCCCGACTTTCGCGATGTTCCAGAAACATGTAAAGAGCAAAGTCTTCGCCTACCAGAATGCGACCTTCCGGGACGGCTGGCATTGGCAGCTCGTTTTGGATCTGTCCGTCGTCGGCTGAAATGCGAAACAATCTCTTTGTAGAATTACCAAGATAGAGTGAATTACCGACGACACTGAGTTTCGTGGTCGCACGTTTGCCAAGATCGCGCTTCCAGAGCACCTTCCCTGATTGGCCGTCTAAGCTGTAAAGTACGCCGTTCAATCCGGTGTAAAAGACTCGATCACCAATGATCACAGGAGAGGAGGGGAGTTCGCAGTCTGGGTTCGGAGTTCCAGTCGCGAGTGTCCATCGCAAGCTGCCATCTGTGAGATTCAGCGCAACTAGCTCATCCAAAAAAGTTGCTCTGTATACCGTGGAGCCGATCTTCGCAATGTCCGTCGGGATGCCGGTGGTGCGATATTTCCAACGCACAATTCCGGACGTTCGGTCGAATGCGTATAGGTGTCCGATAGAGCCGGACGCACAACTCTTGTCAGTTCCGATCAGGACCAGTTGGTCGGTTACGAGCGGGTTGCCATGGAAGCTGGTCTGGTTTCCATCCTGATGGATGTTGTAACTCCACCGCACCTGGCCGGTACGCTTGTCAAAAGCATAGAAGGTCCCCTCGCACGATCCGATCAGTAGCGCATCCCCCGCGACCGTGGGGGTAGAGAATACTCAACCGTTTGTGTTGTATTGCCACGCGATCTTACCTGCTGGCGAGTCCAGTTGAGCCTTTTGGGTGTCAGGTGCTTGCTGCGCTTCAAGCAAAGAGACGCCAATCCAAAATGTCACAAGACCAGCACCAAGCAATCGCACCGAAAGCCGCACGATGTATACCATTGGCAGAGCTAGTGTGTATCGCGACGCGTATCGCGCGTCAAGCGAGATCCCAGTCGCTTCTTTGCACAGGAATCCTGCACCCCTTGGAATAATTTGCGGCTCGACGTTTTTGCGCCTTTTCCCAAAGAGCTGGAATCACCAAAGACAGGATAGCGATTGACAGGATGTTCGTTCGACCATATCCTATGGTAAGTGAGCGAGTGACTCACAATGAAAAGGATATCGGCTACACGCTGGCAGGAAGTGGCAGGGGCTGCCACTGACGTGTTTTTGCACAAAGGTTACAAGCGCGCGCAAATGGCGGACGTCACCGAGGCTCTTGGACTTTCGGCTGGCGCCATCTACCGGTACGTCGAGAGCAAGGAGGCTCTATTCGATCTTGTGGTCAGAGTGGGTGCCGGGATGAACCTCGAAACGAGCGTTCTCATCGCCCCGATTGCTACTCCCCGGCCCGGAGCGACGATGGCGTTCTTGCGGAGGACTTTGAAACGAGAGGGTCGAATCGCGAGATTGGAAGAGGGACTCGGGGATCCGAAACCCGAAGACGTTGGTGCTGAATTTGAAGGGATCGTTCGCGAACTCTACGGAAAGACGGCTCAATTCCGGGTGGGCATCCAACTGCTCGACCGATCCTCATTAGACTGGCCGGAACTCGCTGCCCTTTGGTCTGGACGGTGGCGAGCGAAGCTCGTCGATCAACTGGCTCGGTACCTTGATCTTCGGATATCGCAGCGCTTGGTGCCGCCGGTGCCCCACAGTAAACCGTGGGCCCGCTACATCGTAGAGACGGTTGCTTTCTTCGCGCTGCATCGCCACTACGACCCGTTTCCGACGGCGATGAGCGATAAGGTCGCTGAGGCCACAGCATTGTCTGCACTGGTTCGCGCTACGTGCGCAGAAAACGCACGGAAGAGAAAGGAATGAGTCATGGGGAAGATACAGTCCGCTCCGGTATGTTCGCTAGATCGGCGTTGCATGCGGCTCAAACATTTTTATCCGCTGATGGGTTTTCTTATTCCGACGATCGTCATCGCATATGGATTCGTCATTCCACGAAGCCCTATCGCGGGCATAAACCAATTCAGCATCGGGTTCGGAAGTACCCTGGTGGGTGCCACGGTTGCCTACTGGCAGGGAGTTCGTTTCGCTTTGCGAAGGGATGTGGGTAGTCGCAGAGATGGGCGCGCTGGAACGTAGTCACGTTCACTGAACAGGAGGATGTCGTGGGTTTCTACGCGAGGCGGATCTTGCCGCATCTCATCAACGCCGCTATGAAAAATAAAGATGCAACGCGTCTGCGTGGCGCCTGGGTTCCTGAGGCTCGTGGCAGGGTCCTGGAAATAGGCATTGGCTCGGGTTTAAACCTGCCGTTCTATTCTTCCAAAGTCGAGCGTGTGTACGGAATGGAGCCGTCAAAGGAGCTTCAAAAGATGGCCGAAGAGCGGGCGAAGCGCTCAAATACGAAAGTCGAATTTTTGTCGCAATCCGCAGAAGACACAATACCCCTCGCAGACGACAGCGTCGACACGATTGTGATGACCTGGACGCTATGTTCGATTTCCGACCCAGCGAGGGCTCTGGCACAGATGAAGCGGGTGCTGAAGCCGCATGGCCGAATGCTATTCATCGAGCACGGAAAGTCTTCGGATGCCGGTGTCGCTCGTTGGCAAGACAGGCTCACGCCAGCGTGGAAAAAGATTGGCGGAGGGTGTCATCTAAATCGCAAGATCGATGATCTGCTGAAAGCCGCTGGATTCGAGATCCAAGAATTGAAGACTTGCTATCTTCCTGGACCGCGCCCGATGACGTATACCTATCAGGGGTTTGCAACACGAACTTAAGTCCGTTTGGAATGATGGCCACCTGCCGGTGAATCGTGCCTGTCTACCGTGACCGCATCTATCCCTACCTCGTCAGCCGAATGGGCGATCCCAAACCGATTCGCGACCTTCGCCAGAGAGTCATTCCTCTGGCGAACGGCGTTGTCCTCGAAGTCGGGTCGGGCACCGGAGCGAATTTTCCGCATTATGATCGCGCACGCGTCACGAAACTTTACGCACTGGAACCAAACCCAAGGATGATTGCTCTCGCAGAGCCGCAGCGTCCAGCGAATCTAGCTGTCGAGTATTTGGAGCTGCCAGGCGAACGAATCCCGCTGCAGGACGCAAGTGTGGACTCCGTGGTATCGACATTTACGCTTGGGACAATTCCCGACGTTTTTTCCGCGCTGCGAGGGATGAGGCGCGTGCTGCGACCGGAAGGAAAACTGATTTTCCTGGAATTGGGACTATCGCCTGAAGCGGCGGTGCGCCGCTGGCAAAAGCGATGGGATCCCACGGCTCATTGGCTGTTTGAAGGCCTTAATCTCACGCTGGACATTCGGTCGCTTCTCATGGAAAGTGGATTCCAGATTGAGACTCTGGAAACGAAGTATCTTGCTACGTTTCCCAAATCGTGGACCTTTTGTTCCTGGGGCACAGCAGGAGTTTCCCGAGGCGTTCGATAGCACCGAAACTTATTGCGCTGTGAGCGCTTGCAGCCCAGCGGAACCGAGTTCCAGTTATACCCCCAAGGGGGTTGCCCTAGAAAAGAGAGATTTCCGGTCGCCGTTCCTTCACTACTGCTTAAGCTTTACCGGGTCCCTTAACCGAGTGCCTGAAGAAGGTCCTCGATGAGGTCTTCAGGATGCTCTAGCCCGATAGACAGGCGGAGAAGATTCGGCGGCGCGTTCGAACCTTTACCTTCGTTTGACGCGCGGTGCTCGATAAGACTCTCCGTTCCGCCAAGGCTCGTAGCGTTCACAAACAGCTTCACGCGCGAAGCGACGCGCAACGCATCCTCGCGCCCACCGCGAACCAAAAAGGAAAGCATGCCGCCGAAATTCTTCATCTGCCGCCGCGCAATCTTGTGTCCGGGATGGGACGGAAGGCCCGGATAATAAACCGCTTCAACGGCCGGAGAAGCCACGAGCGCGGCGGCAACCGCCGCCGCATTCGCCGAATGCCTCTCCATGCGGCACGGCAGCGAGCGCAGTCCGGGCAAAATCAGCCACGAGTTGAATGGCGAGGCTACAGCCCCCAGAATGTCTCGCACGTGGAAGAGTTTGTCGTGCAACTCGCGGCTCTTTACGACAACGCATCCGCCCTGGACATCGCTGTGCCCGCCGCAGTACTTCGTGGTGGAATGCAGCACCACATCGGCGGCATGTTCTAAAGGACGTTGCAAAACGGGGCTCGCAAAGGTGTTGTCCACGACGAGTTGCGCGCCGGCTTCGTGGGCGAGATCGGCAATGGCCCGGATGTCCAGTATTTTCAGGAGCGGATTTGAAGGCGTTTCGATCCAGATGAACTTTGTGTTGGGACGAAGCGCCGCCTTCAGCACCTCCAAATCGCGGAGATCCTTGCTAGCAGTTTCCACGCCCCAGGCCGGCAGGAAGTCGCGCACCAGATTGCGGACATCGATATAAATGTCGTCCGAAAAGACGACATGCGAACCGGGAGCGAGCGTTTGAAAAAGGGCTGCCGCGGCCGCCATTCCTGAGGAGAAGGCCAAGCCCGCCGCGCCGCCTTCGAGATCGCGCAGCGCCGCTTCGAGTCGTAACTGCGTGGGATTCTTTTCGCGGGTGTAGAGAAACTGGTGAATGGCCTCACCGGCCGGCCCGTGCTCGAAGGTAGTCGAGAGATACAGCGGAGGAGCCAACGCTCCGGTCGCCGGATCAATCTCTCCTCCCGCATGGACGGCGATCGTTTCCAGCCGCAGTCTTAGCGCGCGTTGCGCTGCATCACGAGATGTATGCGGGTCACGCAATCCGGTCCGTGATTGGCACCTTGTGACGATCGATCATGTTTTTCTCTCCCTGTGCTTCGCCAATATCCCATGCGCAATGAAAATAGTGCGATTCCCCGCCACGATGGCTGCCTCATCCAGGTCATCCCTTCACCCTCGAACGCCAAGAATCTGTCCCGGTGAACCCG
>Ga0306920_100004760_pt1 | contig 17435 bp, 19 predicted proteins | sample flu12Cox44000170_FD_204666 | JGI IMG/M metagenome (GOLD analysis project Ga0306920, IMG submission 204666) | Lab enrichment of tropical soil microbial communities from Luquillo Experimental Forest, Puerto Rico - flux4day.12C.oxic.44.000.170 (v2)... | ecosystem: Environmental > Terrestrial >... | reverse complement strand
TGCAGAACCCAATACCCGGCATCGCCGATCCGCATAGGCAGCTCCAGATCGTTTGCCAGCTCAGGAAACACGGGTTGGAACAGCGACCGCCGAATGCAGAAGATCGCCCCGTCGCACACCAGCACAGAACCTAGCTGGCTCTCCAGCTGACTTATCGTCGTCTCGTAGCCGAGGTAGAGGCGGTCACCACTCTCAATCGCTAAGTCGACGTCCGGGTGCGCGCTCGTCATGCCGGTCACGCAACCCACCCTCTCATCAGCGAAATGGCGAACCATCCGCTGGAGGCAATGAGTCGGAATGTGCGCGTTGGCGTCGGTGAAGAAGAGCAGCTCTCCCTGGGCCAGTTGTGCCAGCCGGTTGAGGGCCACACCCTTGCCGCTCCGCCGCTCCATCCGAACCACCTTCAGCCGTGAGTCTTTGATGGCTTGCAAGATTTCCTCAGTACGATCTTCGGAAGCGTCGGAGGCGACGAGCACTTCCAGCCGGTCCCTTGGGTAGTCCCACGCGAGTGTCTCTGTAGCCTTCCAGCCGATATCCTTCTCTTCGTTGCGCGCGGAGATCAGCACCGATACGGTGGGCAGGAAGTCATCCTTGATCACCGGATGAACCCGGTGTATTTTCCCAAGCAACGCCAGGATCAGGGGGTAGGTGACATAGACATAACCGATCCACAAAACACCAATCCAGAAGAGGGCCGTCATCAGCGCCCTCCACGGCCCAGCAAGAGGATCTTCATGGTTTTGAACACTATCAGTAGATCGAGTCCGACCGACATGTTCTTGATGTAAAACAGGTCGTACCCGAGTTTCTCGACGTTGTCTTCAACGGTAGCGCAATACTCCCGATTGACTTGCGCCCAGCCCGTTGCCCCTGGCCTCACACTCCAACGTTGACCGTAAAAGGGAATTTTCTCTGCGTATTCCTGCTCCTGATTAGGCACGAAGGGACGTGGGCCGACGAAGTACATATCGCCCCGCAGGACATTCCATAGTTGCGGGAGTTCGTCCAGGCGGCTGCGGCGCAGCCAGCGGCCCACGCGCGTGACTCGGGCATCATTCTCTTGAACCGGTCTGTAATTCCCGTCAGCATCCACACCATCCACCATGGATCTGAACTTGTTCAGGGTGAAGATAGTACCTCTGAGTCCCAGGCGCTCCTGGCGGAACAGGACCGGGCCCTTAGAGTCCAGACGGATGGCTGCAGCAATGATGGCCATCAGCGGCAGGGCCAGGAGCAGTCCCACGCTGGAAAAAATGATCGAGGTCGCGCGCTTGTAAACAAGCATGGCCCGTGAGACTCGGAAGCCCCGCGAGAAGAGCAGCCAGCTCAACCTCAGTGACTCCAGGGGGACCTTCCCCGTTAGGGTCTCGTACATTTCAGCCCCATCCCGAATCAAGACTCCCTGGCTCTTGAGGCTCAAAAGCAGTTCAACCGGCAGCGCGCCCCGACGCTCGCCCATGGCAATCACGATCTGATCCACGCGCTCTTCCCCGACTACTGCCTCCAAGTCCTCCACTCCGCCGAGTCTTCGAAGTCCATTCCCAACGACGGCGGAATCAGGTCTACCTACGTAGCCGACGAGCCGTACTCCCCACTCGGGACGGTGCTCCATCTCCGGAACCAATGCTTGGGCGAGGGGGCCTACGCCGAGAACGACGGCACGGCTTGCCAGGCGCGAAGAGCGGTTCAGAAGCACAAATAGCTTTCGCCATCCGGCGAGGGAGACTCCGATCAGTAGTATTCCAGGTATGAACAAGCCGGCGTCCAGCCGGACCATCGGGAGCACATAGTAAACGATTGCCATAATCAGACAAGCCGCACCCAGCACCTGCACGATCCGTGTGAGGACCTCCCGCGGGTTGGAAAAAATAAACGAGTCATACAAATCATAGTAATACAGGCATAGTAAACAGACTGCCGAAGCCAAAGCGATCTTGTAGATCCCGCCTTCGTAACTGAGCTTCAGGGATGAGTCAGCCCCAAACCGAATCAGTGCCGCGACCATGAACGAGATACAAATAATCAGGGCCTCCCCACAAAGGAGGATCAAGGTGCGTACCGGGTAGTAGACGTTAAAGAAACGGACCAATGCGGGCTACCCCTCCTTCTTGTTCTTGCTATCCCCTTCCGTCAGCACTGTAATAGTAGGCGCTGTAAGAAGCTGCCGGTGCCACCCGATTGAGCACCACGCCTAGCAGATGTTTGTCGCGAAACTGCTGGCAGCCTTTCTGCGCAATGTCGTAAGGGGTCTCACCCGCCTTTACGACCATCACCACACCGTCGCTGATCTCGGCCAACAGGCTGGCGTCCGTCAAGGGCACCGAGGGCGGAGAGTCCAGGATAATCCAGTCGAAAAGCGGAGCGAGGCGCCGGATGAGAGGCTTGAGACGTCCGCACCCGATCAGCTCCGCAGGGTTGGATGCCGTCTTGCCGCCGCCAATGAAAAACAACCCCTCCTGAGTTCCGCGCTGGAGAACGGAGAACATGTCCGTTTCACCCCGCAAGTACTCGGAAATGCCCGGATCGAGCGACGCTCCCAGGAAAGTGTGCATTCGGGAGAGGCGAAGATCGGTGTCGATTAACAAAACGCGCCGACCACGCTGCTGCACGATGGCTCGCGCGAGGTTAACGGCCACAAAGGTCTTGCCTTCGCCAGCTATAGCACTGGCCACGAGCACCGTTTGCAGGGGCTGTTTCTCCCGCTCCCGGATTTGATAGAGCCGGGAGCGCAAGCTGCGAAACTCCTCTGTGCCCAGAGTTCGGTCCTGGGGATCAGCAAAGAGCGCCGATCCGGGCTCTGGATTCCAGGTTGACTGTGGGCACCGGGCCTCCAAGGCCTGCACGGTCAAGACTTCGGACCCTTCTCGGGTTGCGGGTTCGCCTAGCACCGCGGTAGCAACCGCCGAGCCCTCAAGGGTCTCATCCGCGGATGGGATGGATTCTGCTCGGTCCGCCGTTTGCAAAACCGTAGCCCTTTCCTCCTGGGCCTTTCTCAGCGCGTCGTGAATTCGGCTCATAACTTCCTCTTAATAAACAGTGATTTTCACTCTGGCCGGCGCAACCGGTCCATGAGAGTGGCGAGGTTCTGAAGAGTCTCCACCACCCGCTGACTCTCGCCGTTTGTCAACATTGCCGGCGGAGCCACGGGCTCTATCTCGTGCAGCTCAAACTCGCGCGCCACGGTTTCGATGGTCTCAGCCGGCACCGGCCGCTGTTGATCCGCAAAGGCGCTGATCAAAGCATGCTCGCAAAGCAGATTAATTACTCGCGGGATACCGCGCGAATACTTGTGGATGGTCTCGACAGCTTCCGGGGTGAAAACCGGCAGGCCATCGGCGCCCGCGATGCTGAGCCGCCGGTTGATGTAACCACGGACTTCCAGCAGGGTCAGCGGAAGCGTCTTGCAACGCAGGGTGATGCGCTGCCGGAGCTGACGCAGTTCGACCCGCTTCAGTTTGAGTTCAAGCTCAGGCTGGCCAGACAGCACGATCTGGAGCAGCTTCTCCGTCGCGGTTTCAAGGTTAGTGAGGAGCCGGATCTCCTCCAGCAGTTGCAAGGAGAGATTCTGCGCTTCGTCGATGATAAGCACCGCCGTCTCCCCTGCCCGGTACCGTTCCAACAGCCAATGGTTGAGCCGCATCAACACCTGGCTTTTCAGCCGCGATTCGCAGGTGATGCCGAAATCGGCCATCACGAAATCAAAGAACTGGGTTACGTTAAGACGGGAGTTGAAGAGGAAAGCGGTTGGCACTGCTTCGCGATGCAGCCATTCCAACAGTTTGTTGACCAGGGTCGTCTTGCCGGTTCCCACCTCGCCGCTCAGCAAGATGAACCCCTTGCGGTTCTGAATACCATAGGTGAGAACGGACAGGGCTTCCTGTGTGTGCTCGGTCAGAAACAGGTACCGAGGATCGGGGTTTACATTGAACGGGCTTTCATGCAAACCAAAGAACTTCTTATACATAGAGGCGTCAGTCTAGGCCTGCGCCCACCTGCTGCGGCACGGCCTCCTGCTTCCTTCCGCGCTTGAAAATCCGCGGCTTCCTACCATTACTTCTTTCGATGGAAGGCAGTAGCGCCAGGGTCTCCAACTCGAGATACAGCTCGATGTCCCTCTCGTCGCGAATCGCTTTATCTCGCACTTCTTGTACCAGGATGATAGCAAGGCCGATCAGCAATCCGGCCCCAAGTCCTCCCAGGGCGAATTGCCACCAGATGGGAAACGACGGGTCCTGAGGCAGGTTCGCCGAGTCCAGCACCTGAAACTGTTCGCCTTCCTGACGGCGCTCCAAATCCGTAGACATCTGCGATTCGTCGGTCTTGGCTAGCAGACCGTTATAGAACTGCAGTGCCGTCTGGTAATCGCGCGTGATGTCCTTGAATTGCTGTTCGACCGCGGGGCTAATCTGAAGGCGCCCTTGATAGGAGTCAATCTCATGCTGGATGCGCTCCTGAGCGGCGCTCTTTTGGCGGATGCGCTCGTCCTGTTCGCGGATCATGGCGCGCAACTGCTGGACCGAGATCGGCTCAACGCCAGCCTCCGAGGGCTTGGCTTGAGCCGCCTTGTCTCCCGGCTTGTCTTTGTGGGCGGCCTGCTCTTCAATCTCCTTCTGCAGTTGGGCGATATCGGCCTTCGTCTTTTTCACGTCAGGGTGATCGCTGGTATAGCGCGCCTCGAGCGTAACCAGATAATCCTGCAACTTGTTCAGTTGCAGCTGCAGCGTCTGAGTCTGAGAATCGCCGGTCCCTCCCTGAGAGGCCTTCCACGCCGCCAGTTGCTGGTTGAGCATAGAATCGGCGTAAATCTTTTCCTGGTGGGCACGGTTCAGGTCTTCGGTCACGCTAGCGAGTTGGGTGTTGAGCGAGGCAAGCACCTGCAAGTTCGTCTGCTGTTCGTCGGGAAGCACCCCGATATTGCGGCGCTTGAAGTCCGCCAATTTCGCGTCCGCCTCATCGAGTTTGGCTTTGGCTTCCTCCAACTGAGTGTGGAGAAATGTCGTGGTCCCCTGGGCCCGTAGTTCCCGCTGGCGGAGGTTCTCCTCCATGAACATGGAAGTGAGGTCGCTGCACACTTGTTGGGCCAACCGCGGACTCTCGCCTGTGAAGGAGATGCTGAATCCCGGAACTGTCTCATTCTTACCGCCAGTCTTCTTGGACCCGGCGCCTGGAGTGGCCGGATTGGCGAAATCGACCGAAGTCACCGAGATGGCTTTGCGCATCTTGTCGATCACGTCTTCCATCGGGACTCCGCGCCGCAGCTCGTTCCGATAGAGGCCGTAACGCTCGATGATCGGCTGCAAGCGTGTGCGACTCAGGATCTGCTCCTCCATGGTTGCCAGGCGGCCAACGAGATCGCTGGTGACCACCGACTTGACGAAACTCTCCGGGACCTTCGGTTGTTCGATCAGAATCAAGCTTTCGGAGGTAAAGTCTGGCGTAAGGAGGAGGGTAACAAGAAAGGCCACCACTGGCCCCACGAGGGCTGGTATGACCAGCGCCCACAACCGCCGGCGAAGAATCGCCATGTAGTCGTCAAAACCGAGCTCACGTTGTCCTAGCATATCCAAACCTCGTTGCTTGTCCCCGCTGGGCCAGGAGCGGGTCAAAATCAGATTCCGATCGGCCGGAAAGTGTAGCTAAAATTGAAACCGAAGAAGTTGTTCAGCACGCTCTGTCCGGGTTGACCGCCAAGGGAAAAGGATTGATTTGAACTCTGAGTCTGAAAAGTGTAGAAGAAGCTTACCCTGGACTGCCGACCCAGAGACCTTCCTAAGTTACACGTACCGTGCCAGTAGTTGTACGTCTGAGGCTGCGCTGCCGAACCGAGCCGCTGGAGGGCCGTATTCTGATAGTAGCCGAAGCTCAAGCCCCCGGACCATTTAGTGGAGAGCTGGCGAGTTATGTTCCCTATGACGGCGTTGGAGCTCGCTCCGTTCAGCACGCCTGACCCGCCCGAGAGACCCTTGTAATAGTTTACGTCAAGCTGCGTTTTCGGCCAATGATAGATCAGTGCCGCTCCGCCGTATCCGGAAGTTGATGTCTGCGTACGGCCAGGGACAGTGATGGCATAAAACTGCGGACCACCAAACAGTTGGAGGGCCAGCCGGTTCGTGACCCGGCGGCCGTAGCTGAAACTAACATACTCGGAATTGACGTCCTCAGAAGCCCCTCTGTAGTGGTACAACACGATCGAGCAATACACAGCGATGGTGTCCCGGGCAGTCAGACTACGGTTGTAACCGGCCTGACCAATCACGCTGTCGAAGGTGGCATAGCCTTGCTGGCTGGAGTCCAGGAGTTGAAAACCGCCCGCCAGGGTGATAGATGACCGCGCACCCGGCATGTACTCCAACTGCGCAAGTGCTACATTGCTGTAGCCGGCGCCATTCGTCAGAATGCCTCGCTGGGGAACGAATCCAGTGTTAAGGCCCGGGAGAGTTCCCACGCCGTTAAGATTCAGAGCTCCGCCATATGCCAAGCCGCCCAAGCCACCATAGAGACCCGGCAGGTAACTGAACCGGTCGGTCAGCGTGAAAACGGCGCGGCGGAAGGAGAGCGAGTCGGAGAAGCCAAACAACTGGGCGGTTGAGTGGGACAGCGAGCCGGTCTCATAGATGACGGCGCTCCCCTGGTAAGCCAGGTTAAAGTGATTGCGCCGACCCACGCTCTCCAAGGCGACGTTGCCTCCCAAGAGCGCGACGGCTCCGAATCCCGCCTGACCTCCCGGTTCAAACTGTACGTTACTCTGGGCCGTCTGCGACACCAGGAATCCAGGCGACACGTAGCTGCGCTCTCCAGCCAGTGATCCGAGACCCAGACTCTCGATACCCGATAGGGGGCGGGTGTCCGGAATCGTGGTCCCCGGCGCAGGCGAGTTAGCCTGCTCATTACCCTGATCCTGACCCTGATCCTGCTGTGCCCACGCTGACGAGGCACACATCAGTGTTATCAGAATCGCCGTCCAGCATCGTCGGAGCGTCGTCATTGCATGGCCCTCAAGGGACAACTATGGTGTCGCCGGGCTTCAACATTATGTTCTGCTGGATGTTAACCCCTTTTACGACTTCTCTATAGTTAAAGGGATATTTCACCTGCTGGCCGTTCTCGGTGCGCAGCACATAGATACCCTTTTGATTGGCGTACTGCGTAAAACCGCCGGCGCTGGAGACGGCTTGTAGCACAGTCATGTTGGGCAGCAAAGGTGTTACGCCGGGCCTGGGCACTTCACCCAGGATAAAAATCTTCTGGCTGTTGACCGTGGTCACAATCACCGTGACTTGCGGGTTGGCGATGAATTTCTTCAGCCTCTCGGCAATCACTGACGCCAAGTCCATCGCCGTGAGCCCCGCCGCTTGCACGTCATTCAGCAAAGGCAGAGAGATTTTCCCATCCGGCCGCACGGGTACGGTGCGGGTAATTTCGGTTTCTTTCCACACGTCAATCGACAATACATCGTCAGGGGCAATGATGTAGGAGGCGCCGACGGGATTTACCGATGGCGCCCCTCCGGCCGGGTCCGCTCGGCTTGGCGCCGGATTCTTCTGCTTCGGTTTGTCCTTTGCCCAGGCGGGAATCGCGAGGGCTACCAGGAGCAATAGCGTTTCGACCAAACCTATTCGATTGCTCATTGAGTCCTCTCCTTAACTAATCGGCAGAATCGTTTAGCTCGATTTGTTTTAGCATGTAGAGCAACGCTTCTGCGCCCAAGTACTTTAAGAATCAGCTCTCTTTCGGCTTGTCGGGAGGCGGCTCGCGCCGCTTGCTTCAAAGAGTAGCCCTGATTCTGAGACTTGCCTAGAGAGCACTCAGCGCCTCCCGCTCGTCGTCCAGGGCTACAATCCTCTTCACGGTGTTTTCGAGTTCGCGAATATTGCCAGGCCACGAGTAGCTCAGCAAAACGCGCAGAGCCCGAGCGCTCAGCGAGGGCTTCGGTCGGCGAAAACCGCCGCGTACTTGGCCAGAAGGAAGTTCGTCAACACCGAGATGTCTTCCCAGCCGAGGCGGAGCGGAGGTAGTCGCAAACTGGCCGCCCCGATCCGGTAATACAGGTCCTCGCGGAAGCGGCCGGCATGGACTTCCGATTCCAGCTCCTGGCCAGAGGTCGTGGCGACCCGAGCCTTTCGATCTCTGCCGTGGGGCATGCCGTCCGCGGCCGCCAGCAACTCAAGTAGCCTCGCCTGGCAGCTGTAGTGCAACTGGTCGATCTCGTCCAGCAGCACTGTGGTGCCCGCCTCGCCTTCCTCCCCGTCGGCGGCAAAAACGCGTCGAAATCTCCAACCCTTAGCGCTGGACAACCGACCTTCCGCAACAGACCGTGTCGCCGCGGCGACATCTTGTGAAGCTGCGCGGCGATAGCATCCTTGCCCACACCGGGCTCACCCACCACCAGAAGCGGTATTTCGGTTGACGCGATTTCGGCCATGAAGAGACTGGACGCCCCGCATAGCAGGGCTCTCCCATTCTATACTAAAGTCGGTCATGTCACTATGGCTTGCGATGGCTTTGGCCACCTCGGTGTGCATGGCTGCGATATCTTCGCCGCTCAAGCCGCACGTCGGAAATTAACCGCCCCTGAGAGCAAGCCTATCGGCAACGTGGCATCCCCCTTCCCAGGCGTGACTGCTGCCAATTATGCGGGTTCTTTCTGTTGCGTCGATTCAATTTATTTCCGCATGGAAGAAGTATAAATCCTCTCATCTTAGCAGGCAACGGATGGGACCCAGAAAAATTGCCACTAATTGGCAACTTTCTTCCACCTAGGCTGAGATCACGGGGCAGCGTCGCCTTGAGTCTGTGCGAAGTGAAATTATTACCTCCTTATAAAGAATACCTCAGCATTACACAGCTGTCAAGACGATTTATTTGCGGGCAGGCTTCCCGTTAGCACACCACGGATAAGCTACGGTTTGGTTGGGGACTGCTTCACGGACTGCAATTCCCCGATGATCGTACCGACGGAGATCACGGCCTTGATGCGCAGAGGTAGGCGCTGCGGGTCGTCAGAGAACCAGATCAGCATTCGGCCTTTGCGCTTGTACAGCCCGCCGAACACCGTCGGTTCAACCCGGAAGGCAAAACGGCGGCCCATGGGCGTTTCAATTTCTTCACGCGCCTGGACCTGTCCTGTGACTTCAGAGGTCTGGTTGCCGTCGTTCACCAGGACCCGGATTTGCCGGTCTACTTGCATAGGCTGGGCCCGCAGATAGTAAAAGGCCGTTACGAGATCGGTGACGCAGCCCGGCGTCTCAGTCTCAGCGTGTTTGGGTGGATCACCTGGCCTGGCGAGGTCGCGCTCGTCAAGGATGGCGAGTTTGCGCTGGCTGTCGAAGACAATCTGGGTTTCCTTGTGACGCCGACCTTCTTGGATGCTTTTCGAGATGCGCAGCGAGCAGATGTTGGTCGGATCAAAGACGGAGTGAAACTCATCGTGAACCTGGTATAAGAGGGAGACAAATCCCCGCGAGCGCGCTACCGCCTTGATTTCGTAAGGGTCCCCGGCGCTCCCGCCGGCTTGGCTCAGCGTCGCTACTAACTGGCCGGCGGAAAAGACCGACCAAGTGAGGTTGTAGGTCAGGGTCTCAACGGGAGCAAACGGAAGAGGGCCTGGGCTCGCCGCCGGTGAGACAGCTGAAAAAGCTAGAACGACGACGGAGAGCGTTGACGGTCGAAATCGCATAATTTGTTTAGACGCCTTAGGGGACGTAAAGGCGGCCCGATCAGCGGAGCCACATTTTCAGGACCAGAAACACGAGAGCGGCTGCGAATCCCAGCGCCGCCTCATACTCGCGGTTTTTCCGGTATCGGGTCCACTCGAAGCTTGCGCCCGCTGCCGGTCCGGCTTGCCGCCCGGGGACGAGCCTTGGGACGCTAGCTGCGTAGCCGTCGTAGACGGCGCCGAACTTCTGGCGCAGGAGGTGTTCTTCGCGGCGCATCACTGGCCCATAAACGAGCAGGAAGAGCCCGGCAAAGGCCAGCAACATCACTACTGAGCCGCCCGCAGTCGCGAGGCCTATGCCCGTCAGGGCGCTTCCCAGGTAGAGGGGGTTGCGCGTGTAACGGTAGGGGCCGCCGGTTGCGAGAGCGTGGTTTTTCTCCAGGAAACCCGCAGCCCAACCGCGCACTGCAACGCCGAGCAGCGCGATGCTACCTCCCCCGAGGAGCCGTGACCGAGTCGGTTGGGAGAAAACCAAGTAGGCGGCCGCCAGCGTAAAGCCGAGAGGCACGCGCCACCGGGCCGCCCACGCTGCGTAGCCCTTATCCATGATCCCTCCCCACGCGCTCCAGGATCGCTCCAAGCACGGACTCCACTGCAATGCCAGGAAGGAATGCCGGCTTACGGGCGCGTCGCGTGTGATCGATCGCCCCGTCGTTGGAAAGCGTGATGTCCGCCGTGGAGAAAGGGCCGTTACGCGCCCGGTCCGTCGGCCCATAGATGGCCACAATCGGAGTGCCGACCGCCGCCGCCAGATGCAGCGGCCCCGTGTCCCCGCCCACAAACAGCTCGGCGCGGTGCACCAGGGCAATGAACTGGGCGAGCGTACAGTCGAAGTACGTAGCCTGCTTTGAACCCGAACGCTCCAGGATCTCCTGGATGAGTGCTTCCTCGGCGGGCGAACCCGTCAGGAGGATTCTCCATCTGAGTTCTCGATGGTGCCCCTCGATAAGGCGGAGAAGCTCGGCATAGTTTCCAGGCGACCAGCGCTTGCTGACCCAACCTCCACCCGGATTGATGATGATAAACTCTTCGACCCCGAGTGCCGCCAGCCTTTCGCTTACGACTTGCTCGTGAGATGCGCTGTGAGGCAGTGGAAACCGCCACTCACTCGGTTGTAGCGCCGGAACACCCAATCGCTCCACTAGAGCCAGATTCATTTCGATGACGTGCCTGCGGCCGCGGGGCGAAACACGCTCGGAGTAAAAGGCCCCTGCGATCGGCTCGCGCAGCCAGTTTTCCGCAAACCCCAGTCGCTCCTGAGAGCGGCTGATCCAAGCAATGAGTCCTGATTTGATGAGCCCCTGGAAATCAATCGCCACGTCAAACTGGAGTTCGCGTAGTGCCAGCATGCTTCGCACCACCTCCTCCAGTGTGTAGATGGAGGCGAGCCTCGACCGCCAGCCGAGCGTGTCGAGGGACAGGACGCGGCGAACAAAAGGGTTGCCCTCCAGCAGCATGGCGTAGCGCTGCTCGATAGCCCAGGAGATTTCAGCGTGAGGGAACGCCTCCCCCAGCGCGGCCGCAGCCGGCAGCGCGTGAACGATATCACCGATCGAACTCAGGCGAACTATCAGAAACCGCATGGCAAAAGAACAGTGACGAGTGACAAGCCCCCAAACTTGTCACTTGTCACTCGTCACTGTCCTTTTGGCGATCTGGGCCACCAATTCGCGGGTTGAATGGCTCTTAGTATCACCCACGATGCGAACAACCCCTCCCAGAGCCTTCATGACTTCCCGCTCGGGGACAGTCTGCTCGGTGTAATCCGTTCCTTTGCAATGTACATCGGGACGGAGATCTCGCAGGACACTTTCAGCGTTGAGTTCACCAAACACCACCACGTAGTCGACGCATTCCAAAGCGGCGACGAGTTCGCAGCGTGCCTCGGCGTTGAGAAGAGGTCTTCCCGGGCCCTTAAGAGCCGTGACTGAGCGGTCGCTGTTGACCCCCACCACCAGAACGTCGCCCTCCTCTCTGGCTCCTTGCAGGTAACGCACATGCCCCACATGTAATAGGTCGAAGCAACCATTGGCAAAGGCAATGCGTCGCTCTTCGCGACGCAGTCGTTCGCCCAGGGCTGCCAGATCCCCCCGAGGAATGACGGTGGCGCTCAAGCGTTGCGTATGGCCTCCGCGAGCTCTCGGCCTGTCACGGTCGCTGTTCCGCTCTTCATCACCACCAAGCCTCCGGCGCAATTAGCCAGCAGGGCTGCGTCGAGAAAGGTCGCGCCCGCTGATAGCGCCAAGGTGAAGGCGGCAATGACGGTATCGCCGGCGCCGGTCACATCGGCCACTTGGTCGGAGCCGAAAATCGGCAGGCGTCGCGGCCGCCGCCCGTCTTCGTAAAGCACCATTCCTTCACGCCCTCGAGTCACCAGCAGCGCTCGGAGCGATCGCCGTTTCAAGACCCGCGTCGCCAGTCGGTCAAGCAGAGTGAGGTTATTCCCGATTCTCCGCTTGAAGGTTTCCTCGAGCTCGGGCTCATTCGGCGTCGAGGCGGTGACGTGCGAATAACGCAGCAGGTCATAACGGGAATCAACCGTCAGTGGTCTGGAGTCGCGACGCCAAGCTATGCGGCGTCGCAAAAAGTCTACTTCCACAGCATCCGTAGCCCCATAGCCATAATCGGAAATCAATATTCCACTGGCCTCGTCCAGTTGCGGCACAATGCTTTCGCTCAAACGCCGTCGGGTGCCACGGTCCAAGGTGCTGGGCTCACGATCGACGCGAACAATCTGCTGCGGATGGCCATGTCCCAGCACTCCGAGGATGCGGGATTTGGTTGGAGTCTGGTAACCTGGCAACCGCAGCACCCAACGCAAGGCAACCTCCTTCTGCCGGAAATAGGTCAGGAGCGCTTCGCCCGCTTCGTCTTCACCTACCACCCCAGCCAATATTAAATTGGCCCCCAGGTCAATGAGGTTGTTCGCAGCGTTGGCGCCCCCTCCGGGCAGGATGTGCCTCTCACGCTGCTTGAGGATCAACACCGGGGCTTCACGAGACACGCGGGCGATTTCACCGCACAGGAACTCGTCGGCTACCAGATCGCCGAGCAACGCCACCCGCTGACGCGGAAATCGCCTCACAATGGCCAGCAGCGATGCACGGTTTTTGGCACTGATCTTCGTTAACACGCCTGTGACGGTGTTTACAGAACTGCAGCGGTAAGCTCATCTAGTATAGCAGGCTGCTGAGAAACGTGTAGCGGCAGTTTTTGGGACTTTTGGGACAAACGTTCATCTTTATTATTCAAAATTTCATACCTCATCTGTTTCCCGTGTGCCTCTTTGTCTCTGTGTCTCTGTGGTTCAAAAGGACTCATTTCACACTCACCTCTTTGACTAGTTCCAAGGCGACTCGGTACACTTCAGCAACGCTGACCCGCGTCATGCAACGGAAATCGATCGGGCACTCTCGCAACCCGCACGGGCTGCAGGAGACATGCTGGCTCACCAGGCGTGCGTGGGGGCTCACGGGCCCGGTGGTCCGCTCATCGGTGGAACCGAAGATGGCTACCAGCGGCACGCCGAGGGCGGCGGTCAAGTGCATCGGACCGGAATCATTTGTGACTACCAGGCGGCAGCGAGCCAGCAAGGCCATAAGCTGTCGCAGCGTGGTTTCACCCGCCAGAATGAGCGGCGTGTGCTCCATCTCGCTGGCGATCGTCTCCGCCAGTGGCCGTTCCTCGCGGGAGCCGAAAATCAGCACGTCGGCGTGCAAGGCACCAATGAACCGATCCGCCAGGTCTGCGAAACGCTCCGGCAACCAGCACTTGGCGGGACCAAACGAAGCACCCGGGTTTAGTCCCACCAGGAAGCGCGGTCCCCGGAGGCCCAGTGAATCGAGGTGTTTCCCTGCCCAGGTCTCTTCGCTTCGCTCCAGCCGGACACGGATTTCCGTCAAGGCTTTCGGTTTCTCGATCAGTCCCGCTCGGAACAGCAATTCCAGGTAGTAGTAGGCTTGGTGTCCGTAGACTTCCGGAGGCGGTGGCTGGACCGCTTCCGTCAGCAGACCGCTCCTTCCATCGCTGCCGTAGCCGATGCGGACAGGAATCCGCGCCAACCAGGCCATCCAGGCGGCGTGAAAGGCGTTTTGCAAGAGAATGGCTGCGTCAAAATGTTCCGCCCGCAACTGCTGGACCAGCTTCCAGAAGCCTCTGGCGCCACGGTGCTCGGCGGCGGGATCGTAGACAATCTGACGATTCACCGCCGGGTGCCGCCAGTACAACTCACTTACCCAGGGTTTAGATAGCACCACAATCTCCGCCTCTGGGAAGCGGCTGCGAAGAGCTTCCAGCGCCGGCAAGGACATCACCGCGTCGCCGAGCCAGTTGGTGGCACGAACCAGGATTTTTTGTGGCTCGTCCAGACAGCACTTCCGGACAATCACACTCTTGCCTCCCTTGGCCACTCGCCCTCTGATGATTCTACATTGCCTTGGTGGCTCTGAGTCGGGCGAGAAGCGCCTTCTCGAACCCCCCCTGGTCAAGAATTTCGGTCCGGATCACACAAGCTAGTATGGGGACCTCCGCACTCCTGTTCAGGGGTTGCAGATTCATGGCATCTTTCTCCGTGGTCATCAGGGCTGTCGGGTGAGACCGGCAGGCGAACGCGTTCAGAGCTTCGAGACCGGCGCCAGCGTAAACATAGTGATCGCGGAACGAGTGTTCGCCTATCACTGAAAACCCCCACTCTCGCAGGTCGGCGAAGAATGCCCCGGGGTTTCCAATTCCGCAGAAAGCCGCTACAGGCTCGCCTCGGAAAGCGTCCGGCGAATAAGTCCTGCCTGTGTGGACATCCACCAGTTCCGAGAGCCGTGTAGTGGCGTGAAAAATCTCAGCCTGCGGATTAATCCGGCGCACCTGTCGCTCCAGCGGACGCGGGTCACCTAACTCGACGCGGGTCACCATCACAAGATGCGCGCGCCCGAGTGCCGCAGGCGGCTCGCGCAGGCGCCCCGCCGGCAGCAACGCCTGTTCCGAGAGTCCTTGAGTCGCGTCCAGGGCCACCACGTCAACATCGCGCGCTAGCGCGCGATGCTGAAAACCGTCGTCCACAAGATGCACCCCGACATTGAAGCACCGTTCCGCCCGGCGCCCGCCCCGATAACGGTCGGCGCAAACAATGATGGGCACTTGGGCAAGGGCCCGCGCCAGCAGCGCGGGTTCGTCGCCAACCTCGCGAGGATCGGGACTTCGACCCACATCCGGCGCCAGTACCACCGTCTGGGCTCCGCGACGGCGGCCATAGCCGCGTGTCAAAATGGCAGGATTCCAACCTTTTCGTGAAAGCAACTGGGCGATGAGCATGACCAGGGGAGTCTTACCTGTTCCTCCCACCGAAAGGTTGCCAACGCTCACCACAGGCCGATCGAGCCGCTGCGTCTTCAGCCAGCCACGCGCGTAGGCTGTGTTGCGGAACGCCACACCCATTCTGAAAACTGCTGCCAACGGCAGGAGGATTTTGGACTTAGGAGGCAGGATTTTGGACTCGGGCCGGATCGTCATGTAGTGTGATGTCCCACGTAATGTCTTACCGGAAGGGTTTCGTGCGAAGGCCCGTAAACCGCGCGATGGATTTAAAGTCCCGGTCCTTGTGCCACACCGGTACGCCGTTGTCGATAGCGATCGCAGCGATCAGGCAATCTGTGGAGGAACGAATCGTGTAGCCCTTTGCCCGCCCGAGGCGATAGATCTCGGCCGCCGATAGAAATGCGGCATTGGGCAACGGATCGCTTAGTATCGGCAACGCCAGCAGCCCCTCTCGGAAGGCCTCGCTCGCCGGATCGTGACCCAGGCCCTGCAGAACCTCCTGTACCACGGGTCCGCAGGTGGCAAAGTTAAGCAACTCCTTTTCGGAGACCCTTGAGCCCAAACTCCCATTGAGGAACTCGATCCAGACCGAGGTGTCGACCAGGATCATCGCCGGCCCCGCTGCCGCCTGCTATGGCGGCGCCTCTCGACCCTATCCTCGCGCATTTCCTGCAAGTCTCCTTGCCAAAGTCCCCGGCCAAAGAATTGAGGCAGGCCCTGAATTTTGCGAAGGCGCATGACCTCCGCTAACGCAAGATTGACAGCAGCCGAGTAGGTCTTTACGCCCAGCAGGTGCGTGGCCTCATCCAGCAGTTTCGCATCTAACACAAGATTTGTACGTTTCATGCGCATATGATACATCAAATTAGATGAGGAGTCACCCCGAGCAGGAGACCGACGAGACTGACATGGGGACGGCAATAGCCTACACGTGCGCCGAGGGCGTGAACGGGGAGCTGGCTGCGCCATGCAACCACCCTTGACGCACCAGCACCCAAGGTAGAATAACAGCAGGCCATAAGGGAGGATCCGATGGAACCGAAGACACTGGAGGTTTTTGAACGGCTGGAGAGACTGGAAAGGCAAAACAGGCAACTCAAAATGGCTGCTGCCTTGTTCATCCTCTTCATGAGCCCCCTGATCCTGATGAGCGCCGCAGGGCACCAAGGGCGCACCGTCGAGGCGAGGCAGATTGTGCTGAAGGACGATGAAGGCCACACGCGAGCCGTTCTGGGGATGAGAAGCGCTGGCCCCGGCCTCGCGCTGTACGGCGCTGAGGGGGATAAAGTGCAGGCGCTTCTGACAGTATTGGAGACCGGCCCTGTCCTTGGCCTGTATGACGCCGACGGCACAACGCGAGCCCTGCTCGGCGTGACACCGAAGGGAGCTACCCTGACGTTCAACGATGCGGAAGGAAAGCTCCGCGCAGAGATGGGCCTTTCTGGGGACGCGCCGCAACTAACCTTTTTCGACCGCGAGGGCAACCCGGTCTATGTCGGACACTGAATTGTGGTCACTGCCCAGCCTGAAAATGTAGGGCCGACCCTCGGGTCGGCCTCAGGCCGGGGCAAGCCCCGGCCCTACATTCGAGGCCGCGAAACTCTTTCGAAACAGCAGGCGGTGAAGGGGTCGATTTTTCGCGTCTTCCTTCCCGCGAAAGGAGCACCTGAATGAAGCGAGCGATTTTCTTCAGCGTCTCGATGGCACTGCTTGTTGCGCAGGCGTTGCCGGCGCAGCCACCAGACAACATCGAGTCGGAAATGAGGGACCTGGAGACGCGCCGCTTCCGAGCTTTGACCGAGGCCGACGTTCCGGCTCTCGAACGCCTTCTTTCCGACGACCTCATTTATAGCCACGCCAGCGGCTGGCGCCAGACCAAAGCAGAGCTCCTGGCCTCGATTCGCTCCGGCGAATTGCTGTATCATTTCTTTGCTTCCGACGACCTCAACGTGCGCAGTTATGGAAATGTGGTATTGGTCACCGGCCACGCCGCCGCCAAGGTCAGGGCGAAAGGGCAGGAGCTGAACGTCAGCCTTCTCTACCTGGAGGCTTATGTGAAGCGAGACGGGCGGTGGCAACTGGTTGCCTGGCAAGCTACCCGCCTTGTGGCATAGCGGGTTGGGGTCGCCGCGCAAAACGGATTGCAGAACACACCTAAGCCAAGATGCCAATAACCTCCGTTGCGCTACTTCGAGCAATAAACCTCGGCGGCAAGAACAAGCTTCCGATGGAAGACCTCATCGAAATGTTTGTCCAGGCCGGATGCGGCAATGTGCGGACCTATATCCAGAGCGGAAACGTAATCTTTAGTGCGGCCAAGGGCGCCTCGGCCCGGCTCCCTGGGCTGATCGCCGCGCAGATCTCAAACCGCTTCGGATTTAAGGTGCCCGTAGTACTGCGGACAGCCGAA